>Ga0187847_10001421_pt1 | contig 21500 bp, 20 predicted proteins | sample June2016WEW_4_10_FD_132458 | JGI IMG/M metagenome (GOLD analysis project Ga0187847, IMG submission 132458) | Peatland microbial communities from SPRUCE experiment site at the Marcell Experimental Forest, Minnesota, USA - June2016WEW_4_10 | ecosystem: Environmental > Terrestrial > Soil >...
ACGAGAAGGAGTGATTCTTGGAAGGCGATGTGTTGGAAATGGCATCAGATGTCCGCATTGGCGGAACGGTCCGGAAGGGGCGAGGTGAAGCCGAGTCTGTTCCGGGCAGTGATGAAGACCGACACCCGCGCCCTCACACAAGGAGCACGGGGTAAACCTCAACTTCTCGAACCGCCCGGTGCGGACCCGCATGCCGGGTGGTGTGGCAGGGGAGGAGAGGTGACTCTCCCCCCTATGCCGATTACGTCGATGTTGTCAGCGACGGCCTCAGAAGTTTTTGCGATAGACAATGAAGCCGGATTTCTCGGCAACTTTGTCGTATAACTTCATCGCTGTTTCGTTGGTTTCGTGGGTGAGCCAGTAGACGCGGCTGGAGCCGGCTTGTCGCGCACGCAGATAGACTTCTTCGATGAGAGCGCGACCTACGCCATGGCCGCGGGCGGATTCGAGCGTGAACAGGTCTTGCAGGTAGCAAGTGGGATTGATAGAGATTGTCGTCCGGTGAAAGATGAAGTGGACGATGCCAACGACTTGTCCTGCTTGCACGGCCACCAGCGCATTGACAGGCTCATTCGCATCGAAGAAGCGCGACCATGTGGTGTGCGTGGTCTCGTCGGGCAACGCGGTCGCATCCTTGCGGCCATAGAACGCGTTGTAGCCGTCCCAAAGCGATTTCCATTGGTCGAAATCGGCCTGTTGGAGCGGCCGTATCAGGATGCCTTCGCTCAATTCTCTTCCACGCTCTCGCAATGCTCAGCTGATCTCAATGACGTCTGTTGCGGCGGCCGCGGCGGCTTCGGCGCGCTCCATTACCTTTTCTGCAATGGAATAAAACTCGGTGGCCTGCGGGCTCTTGGGGCCGGCCAGCGCTACGGGCAGGCCGCGATCGCCGCCTTCACGGATGGCGGGGATCAGTTCTACGGACCCGAGGAAGGGAATGTTGAACTGCTTCGCGGTGCGCTCGGCGCCGCCGCGAGAAAAGATATCGATCTCATGATGGCAATGTGGGCAGGTGAAGTGGCTCATGTTCTCGACAATGCCAAGGACTTCGACGTTGACCTGCGCAAACATTTGCAAGGCTTTGCGCGCATCTTCGAGGCTTACGTCGCTGGGCGTGGATACGACAACCGCGCCCGTGAGGGGAACGGTCTGCACGAGCGAGATGACTACATCGCCGGTGCCCGGAGGTAGATCGACGATGAGGTAGTCGAGTTCTCCCCAACCAACCTGCTGCAGAAACTGGCGAATGATTTGATGGAGCATGGGTCCGCGCATGACGAGTGGCTTGTCGCCTGGCGAAATGTAGCCGATGGAGATGGTCTTGATGCCGTGGGTGAGATTGGGCTCGATCACATTGCCGGGACCGACGGTGGGCTGCTTGCTTGAGCCCATCATGAGCGGCACATTGGGGCCGTAGATGTCGGCGTCGATGAGGCCCACGCGCTGGCCCAGGCGCGATAAGGCGATGGCCAGGTTCACGGCGACGGTGGTTTTGCCGACGCCGCCTTTGCCGGAACCGACTGCAACAATCTTGGACACGCCGGGCAATGCAACCGGCGAAGGCATGGCGGGTGAATGGGCCATTGTGCTTTGCTGCTCCTTTGAACGACCGCGTGCATGAAAGAACCGTGTGCGCTTGGGAGGCTCCGATCCATCTGCTGACGGAGACAAACCCATCGGGCGGTCTTAATCAAATCTTACAGGAGAGCGGGGTTGGTGGTTCCCAGATTGGCGACGGTGCCTCTTGCAGGCTTGAGCGCCTGTGGCAGTTCGACTCCCACGACACTCGCGAGGAGCGCATGGATCATGCGTACGCCTTCTGTCAGGGCCGCGGGGCCGGGTTGCAGAATCAAGCTGGACTTGATCTCGTACACGTGCTGGTTGCGGACTGCGCTGACGGTCGACCAGCCTGGACGGGAAACGATTTCGTCCATGTCGACTTTCATTCCGCACCATGAAGCAAGGATGACTTCGGGGTCGCGGGCTGCGACGGCCGCGGGATCGACGACGCGGTCTTTGGACTTACCGCAGCCGCGCAGTTCGGGAAAAATCACCTCGCCGCCGGCGAACTGGATCAGCTCTTCCACCCACGCAATGCCGCTGATGAGCGGATCTTTCCACTCTTCGAAAAACACGCGAGGGCGGCGCGGGAAGGCTTGAGCGGAGGCTTTGATGGCGTCGAGTCCTTCAAGCAAACCTTCAATGAGGGCTGTTCCTTCTGCCGATCTTCCGACCAGCCGCGAGAGCGTGGCGATCATGTCAAGAATTTCGCGGATGCTGCGCTGGTTGAAGTTGAGCACGGTGAGGCCGCGCAGCACGAGTTCCCGCGTGATGTCGGCCTGCACGTCGGAAAAAGTCAGGACGAGGTCCGGCTTCAGTTCGAGGATGCCATCGATGTTGGCGCTGCTGAACCCGGAGATGCGCGGTTTCAGTCGCGCTTCCGGCGGACGAACGCTAAATCCCGAAACTCCGACGATGCGATCCTGCTCGCCGAGCAGGTAAAGCGTTTCGGTGGTTTCATCGCTCAGGCAGACGATGCGGCGCGGAAAATCAGAAGGCGTCGGCAGGTTGGGAGGGAAGGTCATACTTCCGTTATTTTCCGGCCGATTCCGCAGCGAGCCTGGTCGCAGTCTCCAGTTGGGCCTGCTTGCGGCGCGCGGCCTCTGCCTCGCGGTTTTCGCGGCGCCGTTGCGCCCCCTCATAGCGGCGAAGCTGGTTAGGTGTTTCGGGAATGACCTGGGGCACGCGCTGGCGCTGACCTAACTCATTGATCGCCACAAAAACAAGGTAGGCGCTGGCCACGTGCGCAGTCGTCCCATTGCGAGTATTTTCCGCGTAGACCTTTACTCCCACTTCCATGGATGTGGAAAACGCGCGGTTGACGCTTGACTTGAGGGTGAGCAGGTCGCCCAGGTGTACGGGCTGGATGAAGTCGATATGATCCATAGCGGCGGTAACGACGTGGGTTCGCGAGTGGCGATAGGCGGCCATGGCGCCCGTCAGATCGATAAAGTGCATCAGGCGTCCGCCAAGCAGATTTCCAAGAGTGTTGGTGTCGTTTGGCAGAATGATTTCTGTCATCTCTGATTGTGTACTGGCCACTGTTCGGGCGGGCGGAGTTGCGGGGGCCGTGCTCATTGCGTCCTCAATTCCTGTTGCTCGAGTTACTGACCGGAGTGGCCGAAGTCCGGCTACAATGGAAGAGGCGGGGCCGCTGCGGTCAGGCATACTGTTCCAGTTTCGGCAATCGCGCCCATTTACGCAAATTCCCCACGGGCCGCTCGGCCGGAAGCGAACAGCATGGACAAGATTGCAGGACTTAAAGAGATTCTCGCTCTGGACCCGAAGAACAGCTTTGCCCGCTATGGAATTGCGATGGAGCTGGCCAAGCGCGGCGAAATTGCCGCGGCGATGGCCGAATTCGACGCGCTGCTGGCTAACGATCCTGACTACACGGCCGGGTACTTCATGGCTGCGCAGACTCTGACCACCGCCGGACGCACCAAAGAGGCGATTGAACGCCTGAAAGCGGGCATCAGCTGTGCGGCGAGGAGCGGCAACACGCATGCGCTCAGCGAGATGCAGGGGATGCTTGATGAGCTGGATCGATAGCCGCTGACATTCTGGCTTAGCGGACAGTGGAAAACTTTTGTATTGAAATGGTCCGGATTGTGGAACATAACGTAATCTTTTTTGACAACATGCGCATCTATACTTCCAATATGGCGAAATATTCGATTGTCGTTCCATTTCACAACGAGGAAGAGAACGTTACGGCTCTCTATGCTCGCCTGAAACAAGTGATGGAGCAGGTGGGCGACTCCTTCGAATTGGTGCTGGTGGACGATGGCTCAAATGACCGCACCTACAAGCTGATGGAAGAGATTGCCGCGGTGGACAGCCGGGTGCTGGTGGTGAAGCTGCGCCGTAACTTCGGCCAGACTTCAGCGCTTGCGGCGGGATTCGACCATGCTTCGGGCGAATTCATCCTAGCCATGGACGGCGATCTGCAGCACGATCCAAATGACATTCCCGGCTTCCTGGAAAAGCTCGAAGAAGGCTACGATGTGGTTTCCGGATGGCGCAAGGAGCGGATCGATAACGTCATCATGCGCCGGATTCCTTCCCGCTGCGCCAACTGGCTGATGGCGAAACTGTCTGGCGTCGACATTCACGACTTCGGCACGACCTTCAAGGCCTACCGCCGCGAAGTGATCCAGAACATCCCGCTCTACGGGGAGATGCACCGCTTTATTCCCGCGCTGGCCAGCTGGTACGGCGCATCCATTTGCGAGATTCCGATCAAAAATGTCAACCGCGAGCGGGGAAAGAGCCATTACGGGATTGGCCGCACGTTCCGCGTGTTCTTTGACCTGCTCACGATTCGTTTCCTGCTGAAGTACATGAGCCGTCCGCTGCATTTCTTCGGCGGCTTTGGCGTAATGAGCATGATCGTCGGCAGCGTGGTCTCGGTCTACCTGCTGGCACTCAAAGTTCTCAACACCCACCAGAACATGATGGATCAGCACGGTCCGCTGTTCGTCATCGGTGCGGTGTTGATTATCGCAGGCATTCAGATGGTGGCTATTGGTTTGCTTGGTGAGTTGCAGGTGCGGCACTACCATACGAGCCAGCATCCGGCGCCATATACGGTGGACCGGATTGTGCGCCTTGCTTCGCCGGAAGAGCAGAGTTTGCTCTCCGATAGGGACTGAAAAAGCACGGAACAGGAATAGGGAACAGAAAGCCCCGCCCGGACAATGTCCGGGCGGGGCTTTCTGTTTTTGCAGGTTCAAGTCGTCGAATTAGAACTGTAGACTAGGTTCCAAAAGGTAGGTAGCTGCAATTGACTCGATATCGTTCGCTTTTGTCGGTGGGGATGTTACTCGCGCTTGTCGGTAACAACTGCGCCCCGCAGGAACTGAAGGCGGAGAATATCCCGCACGAGGTCCAAACGGCGGTAGAGTCTGGACACTTCTCAGAGTTGTACACGCTCGATGCGAGAATGAATCCCTTTTATTTGCGCGGCGACTTCGACGGAGATGGGAAGCCAGATTATGCACTCTGGATCAAGACGAAGGTTGACGGAGCGACAGGGATGGCCATCTGGCTCAGCAGTCGGCGTGAGTTCATCGTCCTCGGCGCTGGAAAACCCTTCAGATTCTTTGGTTCGACCGAATCAAATTTCAACGATTTGGATGTTTGGGAAGTGTAGGGCAAACGCTCAATCGAGCGCGGGGTCAAGGCCGGGTTTCCGTCGAGTCTGGTTGACGAAGCGATCTTGGTGGGTCGAAGCGAGAGTGGAAGCGGCCTGATCTATTGGACCGGGAAATCGTTCAAATGGTACCAACAGGGGGACTGAGACGACTCTTCTGTTTCTCTCGCAGATGCAGTGACCCGGTCTCAATGTTTTGTCAGATTGGCGGGATGGGTTTATTTCTCCAACTTGGCGGACTCGGCCCAATATTTCAGTGGATCGTTGGCGTTCTGCGCCGCGTGGAACGAGATCACCTTGCCGGTGACAAAATCCGCGGACACCAGCTCGGAAGGCACAAAGACCGCATCTTCCTCGTCGACAACGCGGATGACATAGACGGTGCCGGCATCCTGCTTCTCAGCACGCAGAATCACGCCGCCCATATCGGTCTTCGCGCCTGAGCTGTAGTCGCTGCGCAGGCCCATGATGAGGTCTTCGGGGCGCAGGCGCTTGTCCGGGTCGTCTCCTACACTCTGCGAGGCAATCGCAATCTTCCACAGGCCGGCTTCGCGGGTAAAGGCTACGGTGAGCTCGCGTTTGCGGGGACCGTCGGAGTCCTTCTGATCCCGGAACTCCGGGGGCATGGGCGGCAGCACAGCCACCATCACCAGGGAAGCGGATTTGCCGTCCTTCGATTCGCTTACCGACCCAACTTCATAGGAGCTGGGCACCATCATCATCGCATTTAGAAAAAACGGCGTGTGCTGCGATGGTGGAATGACGCCATCCGGTCCAGGAACTTTCAGGGCGTGCTGGCACAAATGACGGCTACCACACGCAAGCAGTTGGTTGCCCTCATTTACTGCTTTGAAACTCGGGAAGCGGGAATGTGACGGTGTCTCTCCATGAAAATCACAACGTCCCGAAGGGCGCTCTCGTCCTAAGCCCTTTTGGGCGCGGGTCCCGGCTTGCAGTGGCAGGGCCTCAGGGTGCATTCTTGCCGTGTCATGAAAGCAATCCAGATTCACGAAACAGGCGGCCCGGAAGCTTTGAGGATGACCGATTTGGCCATTCCACAGCCGGGCCCGGGGCAGGTGTTGATCCGCGTGGAAGCCATCGGGGTCAACTTCATTGAAATCTATTTCCGCAAGGGTGTTTACAAAGCGGCACTACCATTTACGCCAGGGAGTGAGGCGGCGGGCACGGTGGAGGAACTGGGTCCGGGGGTGACGGGTTTCAAGGCTGGCGATGCAGTGGCATCGGTCAGCGTGCTGGGCAGTTACGCAGAGTACGCGCTGGTTTCAGCGGCCTCCCTGGTGAAAGTGCCAGAGGGCGTGAGCATGGAGCAGGCGGCCGCGGCCATGTTGCAAGGCATGACGGCGCACTATCTTTCCCACTCCACCTTTCCCTTAAAAGCGGGAGATACGGCGCTGGTGCATGCCGGGGCCGGCGGCGTGGGTTTGCTGCTGACGCAGATGGCAGCGCGGCTTGGTGCCCGGGCGATCACCACCGTGTCCAGCGAGGCCAAAGCCGAACTCTCGCGCGAGGCAGGCGCGGCGGAAGTCATTCTCTACACCGAACAGGATTTCGAGACAGAAGTGAAGCGGCTAACCGGCGGCAAGGGCGTGGACGTGGTGTACGACTCGGTGGGCAAAACCACATTTGAGAAGAGCCTGAACTGTCTGCGGCCTCGCGGGCTGCTGGCGCTGTTTGGCGCCTCCAGCGGGCCGGTTCCGCCGTTTGATTTGATTCAACTGAGCGGCAAGGGATCGCTGTTTGTTACGCGGCCCACGCTGTGGCACTACGTTGCCACGCGGGCGGAACTGGAGTGGCGCGCGGGCGACGTGCTGGGCTGGGCGGCGAAGGGCGAACTGATGCTGCGGGCTGAGCACCTGTATCCACTGGCTGAAGCCGCGCAGGCGCAGAGCGACCTGGAGAGCCGGAAGACAACGGGAAAGGTTCTGCTGGAGCCTTAAGGCGAGGGGTTCCTGCGAACCCCTCGCCTCAAGGGTGGTTCACTGGGTGCGAATATTGTCCATGTAGAAGGTACCGCCTCCACTGAAGTAAACCCATATGCCCTGGATCACGCTGGTGTCGGGAGGCACTGATCCGCCGCAGTTGGCCGCTGAGTACAGACTTGCCAGGTTAACCGTGATGGTGGTTGAGGTGCCGGGGTTGATGTACCCAAAAGGAGTCTGGCACCACTGGTAGTTGCTGCCAACCTGTAGAGCGATGGATTGCGATGTTCCCGCGGTCGTCGTCGTGATATCGAAGAGCACATTGGTCACGCCGGCAGTGGAGACCGGGAGCGGCGGGGTCGAGTAGGCGGGTCCAAACCAGCCGCCGCCTGTCGAATTGATTTGCAGGCTGTGGGTGCAACTGGTGGCGTAAAGTGTGCTCTGCGCCGTGGTTCCCGCACCGGAGTTGAAACTGGCCGCGGCCCAGGTATCCGTCCCATCCTCGAAGTTATAAAGCTCTCCTGCGATTCCTCCTACCGTGACGATAATATCCGCCGCGTTCGAGATCCGTCCGCGATCGTCTTTGATGGTGTACGGAGTGCTTATATTGCCGGAAACGCACACCGAAGCAGGGGCAAAGGAGACATTTCCACCGCCCGTTGCCGTGTAGGTACCGTTGGCGTTGGTGAAGACACTCTGCGGGGTGGACGCCGAAGGGTTGAGGTTGATGGAATCGAGGTCCAGCGGCACGTGTTGGTAGGTGATGTCTGCACTGGCCACGTCCATCGTGACAGGCGTGTTGTTGGCGGTGCTGGCCATATAGTTGTCGGCAATCGGTGAAGGGTCGTACGGTTTGTGCTGCATCTGCAGGGAGAAGTTGGTAAACGCGCTGCAGACCGGAGTGGGACAGTAGACGGTGAACCCGTCGTAATCGGGATAGAGGGTGCCGTTGTCCTGCAACCCGGAAAGAATCCAATAGAGGGCACCGGCTCCGTCGTCTTGTAACACAGCGTCTTGCCATTCGTGATAGACGGGGTTGCGGGTGTCCTTGCTGAGCAGGCCAAACTCGCCGGCAACCGCTCGGTCGCCGAGCTGGTGGGAGGCCTCAATGTGACTCCGGATCCATTCCGTGCCCCACTGCGGAGTCTTGCCCCAGGAATCGGGGTAGAGGTGGTAAGACAGGATATCCATATCCGGGAGTTTGGCCAGCGCGATTGAGTCGACGCCCTGGCTGCAGTTGATGGTGAAGTCAGAGGATGAGGGGTCGGTGCAATAGAAACCTTCGTCGCCGGCCGACACCAGGTGCTTCCTGTCGATGCTCTTGATGTAGGCGCTCACGTCGGCGGCCCAACTGGTAATGGTCTGCGTGTTGCAGCTGCTTGACGCCGGATAGACTCCCGAGCCAGTGCAGCGCTCTTCATTGGCCAACTCCCAGGCCATGATGGTGGCGTCGTCTTTGTACTTGATTCCCGTGTAGATGTTGGTGCGGTTGAGGAGGTGATTGATCCAATCCTTGTACCACTGGCGGATGGTGGGGTCGGTGTAGAACTGGTCGTGATACTGGCCGTTGTCCCATCGAACGTATTGATCGATGCCGCCGAACTGCTCCCAGTTGTTGACGAAGGGAATGATCAATTTGAGGTTTTGCTGGCCGGCTTCATAGACCACGTAGTCCAGGTTTTCCAGGCCGGTGGCGCCATCATTGAAGGCGGGTTCAGTGCCATTCCAATAATGGAAGTAGATTCCATTGTGCGGACCATCGACGGAGTTCGAGCCGTCGGCATTGCCAATGTCGATGAAACCCCAGACGCGGAAGGTGTTGAAATCGGCCGTGGCCGCCGTGGAAAAAAGGTTGTCGACCATGAAATTCGAAACATACTCGGGATAGTAGTTGTTGGCGCCGGCCATTCGAAAGACCTGGCCTCTGTGATAAATCAGGCGTCCGGAACGAGCCGCAAAGTGGTGGCCTCGCGCGTCGACCACGTCCGGGGCTGATTGATTGGCGGGCGGGGTTTGCGAAGAGACGGCGACCGCGACGGTCAGAGTGAGGATGAGAAGTCCTGCGATGCGAAGTGGCATGGGGGATACCCTTTCTGCTTGAAGTCGGGAGTCGCCAGGCGAGAGTCTGGGGCCCCCTCTCGAAAAGCGTGATAACGATACCACATGAAAATAGGCTTTGGGAACGGTAACATTCTTAAAAATCTGCTACCGGTTTTTTGGCATATATACACCGAGACCAATCAACGACTTCATCCGGGAAAGAGACTGAGCGAAAGAGTCTGGAGTAGTTCGGAGGCGTACGATTGGGTTGAAATTGTCCTTCCTAAACGCTTGGGTTCAGTGAGAGAGTCGATGACTGGCATAACGGTTGGAAAGAACGACAAAGTGTTTGTGCTGACAGGTGCGGGGATCAGCGCGGAGAGCGGGCTGCCTACCTTTCGCGCTTCGGATGGACTGTGGGCGGGGCATGCCATTGAGGATGTGTGCACGCCGGAAGCATGGGAGCGCAACCCTGGGTTGGTTTGGGAGTTCTATTCTGAACGACGGAGGCAGGGCGCGAAGGCGCAGCCGAACCCGGCGCATATTGCGCTGGCGGAGCTGGAAAAAGAGATTGGCGAACGGTTCTTCCTGTGTACACAGAATGTGGATGACCTGCATGAGCGAGCTGGAAGTGTGCGGCTGGCGCATATGCACGGGGAGCTGGCCAAGGCTCGATGTGAGCGGGAGTGCGGACAGTTGCCGGTTGAGGATCATGCGATTTACGCGAGCCTGAGCGACGTGGGCCGCTGCTCCTGCGGCGGACGGATGCGGCCGCACATTGTCTTCTTTGGCGAGATTCCGCTGGAGATGGAGCGCATTCAGCGCGAGATTCAGAAGGCGACGCTGATGGTGGTGGTGGGCACTTCGGGTTCGGTTTATCCGGCGGCCAACTTTGTGCACTGGGCGCGGCAGGGCGGCGCGCGGACTGTGTATGTTGGCCCGGAGCCGCCGCTGAATGCAAATGCGTTTACGCATGTGGTAGAAGGCAAGGCTGGGGAAGTGCTGCCGGGGCTGTTCGTGGTTGGAGGCTAAGTCCCTCGCATGAAAAGGAGAATCTTCCTGTTTCTTACGCTGTTCGTGTTGCGCGGACCTTTGCAAGCGCAGGATGAGAACTGTCCTGCGGTTGCAAGCATAGCGAGGATGGCGCGGGCGAAATCAGCCTCCGATTTAGCCGAATGGCGACGCAGAGCCGGCGACAGTTATCGAGCAAAAGTCGTCTTTCAAGCCCGACTACTGGAGCTTAATCCGAAAAGCAAAAGTGCCGCTGATTCGCTCCTCGAACTTATCCCGAAAAACCAAGAGCAGAAACTTGTCTTGGTGACGCTCGGCGATAGCTTATGCGGCTCCGAGGCCATGCGCGATATGACGTCGTTGGATCGTCTTGGGGAGAGGCTTTCAAGCGATCTTGCCAGAGCCGTCCTGCTGGTTCCAGAAAAAATGCAGTCCTATGTCTTCTACGCTTCAGCTGCGGTGCGAGACCCTCATAGCGACTATGCCGTGCAGATGCAAGGAGTTTGCAGGGGCAACCATGAAAGTTTCACAAAGGTCGTAGAAGAAATGCCAGAGGGAGACCGGGATTGGTTTGTCAAACACATCCTGGATCCAAATACATGTCATGCATTTGCCCTTCCGGAGGCGGATTAAGCCCCGCCCCCGGGGGACGAATTCACTGAGCGTCCTTTACCGGAACCACTTCCGCATTCTGCTTTGCTTCGGCTTCTCGGTCGAGCCGGGCCCGCTTGGGCACTTCGATCAAATCCTGGTCGTGGGCGGTGCGATGAATTTCGTTCTGTGCGGGACGAAGCGAATTGGGAGTGTTTTGCATTTGGTTTCCTCCATTGTTGCAGGTTGAGGCGATCCGCGGATTGCGGTCCGCGGGTTGGTTGCCGCAGCTCGTGCACCGAGGCGAAAGACAAAAGCAGGTCCTTCAACTTGCTGCGCTCACTCAGGATGACAGCATCATTTTTGAGTAGGATTCGTGGAACGTCTCATCAGCGCGACTTGATGAACTCTTTGCGGCGGAAGCGCAGGGCGGTCCAGTCTTCGTCGATGGCGATGGAGCGGACGGTGTCAAACCCCGCCGCATTCAGAACGGCCCATCCGGTATCGCGCTTGAAATCGCATTTGTACTTCTTCGATGTGCCCTTGGGGTAGGCGAACCAGACGGCCGCGTCGCCTTTGGCGCGAGCGGCGATTTTCGGCGCGAGCGCGTCCACCTCGCTCTGCTTCGTGACGAAGGAGAGGGAGAAACCAATTTCTGGCAGCGATTCGATTTGCCGGTGAATGTGCAGGACAGGCAGCCGGGAAAGCTCCTTTTCAAAGCTCTCCGGCGCCTGCAGCACGAGGATTTCCTTGTGGTCTTTGAGTTGGAGTTTTTCAAAGAGGGTCGCCATGGATTCTTATCTTAGCTGAATCGCCGAAATAATCTGCAAGCACTTGCGGCGGGGCAGGCGCTTGCGGGAGGCTCGCACGGGGGTTGTTGCGGCACACACACGGACTGGATAGAGGGTCGTGCTTTCCCAGGTCCCCAAATGCGAGGGACCTGGGCATCCAGATGCATAGAGGTAATGAGGTCTTCAGAAGTGGAAGCGGTAGCGGAGTTCGGCGGAGATCATTCTTGGATCGTTCCAGTGGAAGCCCCCGATGGTGACGGAGTTGTCCTGTAGGACGCGGTGATTGGTTACGTTGATGGCGGTGACGGAGAATTTCCAGTTCTCGCCAATGGCGTGGCCGGCAGAGGAATCGAACGTGGTATGCACGGGGAGATAGGGGCCGTTGTAGGGTCCTTCATTTGCGCCGGCGAGACCGTTGGAGAAGCCGGAACCGTAGTACATGTTGGTCGAAAACCAGGTGTGCAAAGGCAGCTTCGCCGTGAAGCCGGTGTTGAGTGTTTCGCGCTGGTCGTGGTCCAGGGCGATGTAGCCGGGGCCCAGGTCGCAGGCGGGGTCGGTGGGAATGCTGCACGTAAGGCCGCCTATGATGTTGCCGCGCTGCTGGGCGATCTGGTTCGAGTAAGTCACATGGAACTGCCCGAAGCGGGCCAGCCGCGGCGAGCGCAGGGTCATCTCCCAGGCGCGGATGAGGGCGCCATCGACGGCAATGGGGATGCACGCGTTGGATTCGCCGATACACGAGTGATCGAGGAAGTTGTTGACGCGATTCTTGAAGGTATCGACGTCGAGAAGCCAGCCCTTATACGGAATCTGAATGCCGAACTGGTGTTCTTCGTCGCGTTCGGAGGGGAGCGGGGTGAAGGCGTTCTCGCCGGAGGGCAAGCTGCTGGCGTAGTTGAGCACGGAACTGGAGACGGTGAGCAGCGGGGCAGGCTGGAAGAAATGGCCGTAGAACCCGCGCAGAACCCAGTGCAGGCGCGGGATTTCGACCGTTGCGCCGATGCGGGGATAAATTGTTGATTCGTCGTATCCGCCGTGGAAGATGGTGAACCGCTCGCCGCCGAGGAGGGTGACGTATTGACCGAGGCGTAGATGGTCTGACAAGTAGAACTCGACCAGTCCGGCGCTTGCATTGGCTCCTGTGGCGGGCTCCGACGGTGCGCTGCCGTCGTTTACCAGCACGCCGAAGAGGTCATTCTCCGCCTGGTAGAAGGAGTAGATGCCGGCAGAGAAGCTGTTCCATCCGGCATCCAGATGACCGTCGAGCTGCGCGCCGCCGTAATTCGAGGTCTGGTGCCAGGTGGTTGAAACCGGCTGATCGGTTGGGAGCGAGTCATAGTTCGCCTGATTCAGATGGTAGAAGGGTGCGAAAGAAAACAGCGCCTTGGGCGAGATGGTGTGGACCCAGTCGGTGATGACGAACGCGTCGCGCTCGGTCTGCGCGTCGCGAAGGCCGTAGGAGCTGTAGTAGCCGGACGTGGTCTCGTAGTCGTTCGGGTTGGGGTCGTAAGGGATGTCGAAGTAATCCTGTCGATACTGCGCGTTGAGGCGGAGTTGGTCTTTGGGAGTCTGATTGCGGATCAGCGAGACGAAGCCGCTCTCAGAGTTGGTGGTGTCGTGGTAGATGGAGGCAACCGGCGTGGCCAGGCCATAGTTGGAGCGGGAACCGGCGAGGCTGGTGTACCACGCGGTGGTTTCGTTGTGGTCGCCAAAGGAGAGCTGGGTTTCGCCAGTGTAGAGGTTTCCTGCATCTACAATGAGTTCGGCGTCGCGGCTGCCCTCAAAGCCATTGCGTGGCAGGACGTTGAATACGCCATAGGTGCGGTCACCTACGTCGGAGGCGTAGCTGCCTCTCTGGGTTTCGATGGCGTCGATGTCTTTCGGGTCGATTTGTGGGCCGACATTCGAGGCAATCTTGGTGTTCGGGATGGCTACTCCATCAATGAGCCAAGCGGTCTGGTGGCCGCCACGCATGTGCAGCATGTCATGCGTCATGTAGCTTCCGGGCACGTAGTCGGTGATCATCTCCGTGCCGATGGTGCGATCCGCGCCTGGAGTGTCTTCAATATCGGCGCGGGTGATTAGCGTTGTGGGCGTGACGGAATCGGTTGCGGCGAGGGAAGACTCCAGTCCTTCGACCACGACGGTCTGCGTTGACGCGGCAACCGGCAACAGGATGTGGAGAAGCGGGTTGGTGCCAGAGGCGAGGTCGAGTTGCTGTTCGGCAGTTGCGAAGCCGCTGGCGGAGATTGTGAGCGTGTAGACGCCGATGGGCGCCTGAGCAAGTTCGAATTCTCCCTCGGAAGTGGTCTTAGCGGTGAGTGTGAATTCGGAATGAGTCGATTTCAGGGCCACATTCGCGCCGGAGATTGGCCGGTGCTGAGGATCATGGACAACCCCATGCACCGTGGCAAACACAGTGGCGAAGGCGGGGACGGACGCAACCGCGAGCAAAGCCGCGGCAAAAGCGATGGGGTAACGCATAAAGAGATGGACCTCCGCGAGCGCTCCGGCGCAATGCCGGTCAGCTCAGCAAGACAGCAAACGCATGACACTGTCGCACACAAGAGACAGCACGTTCAGTGGAATTTTCAGGCGATGGATGAAGTGGGAGGTCCGCGGTTTGCGCGAGTACGGATCTGGCTGATGCGTGCTGCAGCGCGTCCGGCGGCGGGGGAGTGCGGTTCCGCAAGCAGAGTGGGGAGACTGGCTGGCGCTGGGGCCAATGCCAGAGCCGTAGTATTCAGCGTAACCAAGTAGCCGGGAAACCAGGGGCAGGTTGCGGGAGCCTTGATGTTGAGGGTGCCGGGGTCTGCAGCGCTCGTCATGGCGGCCATTTGCGTGGACATGCCGCAGTGATGTGCGCCGTGACGTCGGCAGCAGAATGGGAGACGCGACTCGTCGCTGGCGGCGAAGATGGCCACGAACGGGCCCACGCCGAAGAACAAGACCAGGAAGATGGAGAGCCAACGTCTCATCTGTAATTCATCCTAAATGGAAATGGGAAAGAGCAGGCGGCGAACGCTTCACGACGGCGTTTGCCGCCTGCGATTTATACAGCAATCAAGGACAGGTTAAGGGGTAAGGTCGGGGTTTCCGGCCTTAGGTATTTCATTGTGTTCCACCGCGTCCTCCAGCTTTGATCGAGGCTGCGACCGGCATAGGCATGGACATGGCGCCGGGGGCAGGCGATTTGTCGGGCCCAGCAGGTGTATCCGCGGCAACTGCCGGGGATGGGGTTTGGCTCTTATTCCAAGCAGCGGGTTGAGGTACGACCTGGATGATGTTCATCATCCCCAGATCCTCATGGTTGAGGATATGGCAATGGAAGACGAAGCTTCCAATGTCCTGTCCCCGGAAGTCAACCAGGAGCGTAACGCTCGGGTACGGATGTGCCGGGTTACCGTCCCATGCCGGCACTTCGATCATATCCAGATACTGGCCGGTATCAGCTGGAGCCTGCGGAGCGTTGTTGTTGATAGCGAAGTTGTTTTGCGACTGCACCAGGAAGTGAACCTGGTGAAGGTGGAATTCGTGGTTCTCCTGTGCCCGGTTCTGCACAGTCCATTGTTCCACCGTCCCCTGCATGGCAGTAATAGCTGGAGGTGCGTTGGGGTTGAACGGCGCGGGCGTTTGCGGGGATACGGTCATAAAGAACTGGGTTTGGGTTGAATTCTCAGAGAAGTACAACAAGCGCGTTTGTGCTATGGGCGCCGTTGCAAGGCCTGCGAAGCGCTGCACGGCGGCCGGAGCAACGGAAGAGGAAACAACATCCGCAGTAGGATCGGAGGTTGAGTTATCGCCGCCCAACGCGATGTTGAAGATGGGACGGCTGGGATCGCAATCGCCGTTTACGCCAGTGGCGATGGCGGTGGTTACGAACTGGGCTGTGTGCACGCCGGCAGTCGGTGTTGTCACGATGAATTCGACACGCGAAGCCGGCGGCAGCCGAAAGTGGGTTATCGGAATCAGGCTGGGAGTCGTAGCACCGTCCTGGGAGTTTACGGGAACACCGTCAATTCCTACCAACTCCAGGGTCTGAGCCACACCATTGTATTGCACCTGCAGGTCCATGATCGTGTCCGCAGATGAGTTAGTCACACGCCAGAACTGCTTCTCACCGGGCTTCACATTCAATACTGCGGGCGTGAAAGTGACCGGACCATTTGGCGGCGAGGCCTGAAACGAATTGATCGGCACGTTGTTTACGGTTATGTCCTGGAAGGGAACGCCGTTGGTGCAACCGCCCGGCCCTTCGGCCAAGCCATTCAGCTGAGGCTGATCGCGAAGCACGATGATCTGTTGGGGAAGTCCTGCCACTGCAGGCTGCACATTTTGAATTCCATCCACGACGAGGGCCCCGGCTGCACCTCCCAGCACAGCAGCCTCCGCAATGCCGTGGATGTGCGGATGATACCAGTAAAGCCCCGGCGGCTCATTGGAGGGGAAAGCAACGTTGTACTGGAAGGTCTGGCCGGAGTTGACGACGGTCTTGATTACCTCGTCTTGCCCGCAGGTTGGTGAAGTATTGGTGCCGTGATAGTGAATGTTAACCGAGCTACTGTTCATGAAGGCGGCTCCGCAGTTAGGCGGATTCAGCTCCATGGGATTCATTCCCGCCGGGGTGTTGTTGGTGATGGTGATAACCAGGTGGTCGCCGGGATTTACATGCAGGGTTGGATTCTCAAGGCCGCTGGGAGTCATAAAGCAATAGAGAGTGCGGCCATTAGCATCCGTTGTTGTTTGATAGGAAAAATTGACACTGAGAATTCCGTGCGAACTGAAGAGGGCGACCGGGTTCAGCACCGGGCTGCCGGCGGCGAATCGCGGGCAAGGGTTGGGAACGGGCGCCACTGCGGGGGGTGTGAAGGTTGTCTGTGCATGAGCGCAAATATGCACCAGAACGAACATGGCAAGGCCTGCCAGTGCCTTGCCGCGGGTGTGCGAGACCAATGAGGAAACCATGGTTTCTCCTTATGCGGATGGCTATTTGTTAACGTTTTCCTGCGAACGACGACTTTTTTTACGCAAGGCTTCCCAAGGGCACTCTCTGCGACTCCGGAACGAGTCGCCAGCGGCGCCTTCATGTGGGACAGCGGTCGTGACCTAATGTTGTCGGGCCTATTGAACTGGGGAGGGCCGCCCGACACCGGGAATGTTGACAGATTTAGCGCCAAACAATTATGACTGTCCAGCGCAAAATGTAGAATCCACACTTACCAAGGGTCATAGACTTAATTAACACTTTAGTAATTCGAGTGCGATGTGTAGTTACTATTGAGGATATTCCCACCCGGTGCATGGGGTTGTGGATTCATACGCAGTCAGACGGAACCACGAACTGTTAGTGACCTGATCGGAATCGGGTTGCTCGGACGTAACGCGCTCGCACGGTCTGGCGAAACCGCGCCGCGGATTGGTATCGAGCTAGTTCGCCGTGAGCGGATTCTTTGCAACGAAGCGAATGGGTCCCGGTCGGGTATCATCGGGGTATTCAGTTTTCGATGAAATTGGAGAGCCGGTGTCTGAAGTGAATATTTCCGTGTTGCCGCAACAGGGTGCGTCCGAGTCCCGCATATCACCCCAGCGACGAGGACCAGTCGCCGGGGACCCCGCCTTACAGCGGCCTTTGCGGGTTGCTCTTTTTGGTTTTGGGACAGTGGGAAGTTCAGTGGCGCGGATCCTGGTGGAATCGCGGCCGGAAGGACTTGAGCTGACACATGTTTTCAATCGCGGCGTGGCGCGCAAGCGCGTGGATTGGACGCCGGACAGCGTGGTGTGGAGCGAGGACGCCGATTCGGTGCTGGCCTCGGATGTGGATGTGGTGGTGGAACTGGCGGGGGGGCTTGATCCGGCCGGTGGTTGGGTGCGGCGGGCGCTGGATGCAGGCAAGAGCGTGGTGACGGCGAACAAAAAGCTGATTGCCTACCAGGGCGTGGAACTTGAGCGGCTGGCCGTGGCCAGAGGCGGACACCTGAAATACGGCGCCGCGGTGGCAGGCGGAATTCCGGTGATTCCGGGGCTGGAACAGGGTTTGTCCGGGGATAGGATTGAACGGATTGAAGGCATTCTGAACGGGACGTGCAATTTCATCCTGAGCAAGATGGAGGCGGGGGCGGAGTACGCGACTGTGCTGGCCGAGGCGCAGAAGCTGGGATATGCGGAGGCCGATCCCACAGAGGATGTGGGCGGATTCGATGCCCGGGCCAAGCTGTCAATCCTGATGCGGCTTGCGTTGCGTGTGGAAGTGAATCCTGAAGAAATTGTGCCGCGGCCGATTACGACGATCACCGCTGTCGACTTCAGCTATGCGCGGGATTTGGGCTGCACCATCCGGCAGATTGCGCGTGCCGACCGGGCAGGCGGCCAAGTGGCAGCAACGGTTGGACCAATGCTGGTGGATCAGCGCTCGCCACTTGCCTGGTCGCGCGGCACTGAAAATATGGTGATCGCCACTGGCCATTACGGGGGGGATGTAGTTTTCTCCGGCCACGGCGCAGGAGGCCAGCCGACAGCCGTCGCCGTGGTCAGCGACCTGCTGGCACTTGCACACGGATCGCGTCGTGTCGAAGTGCCGTCGGAGACCGCAGCGGTGAGCGGTGAATTCGAAGTTCCCCATTACATTCGCTTTCTGGTCAAGGATCGTCCCGGCATCGTGGCCGAGATTACCGGAGCCCTCGCAAGAGAGCACATCAACATCCGCGCCATTGTGCAGAAACCCGGCTTCCCCTCCGATGCGTTGCCGTTTGTGGTTACCGTGGAGCCGTGTAAGGCATCCGCGCTCAAAAAGGCGCTTGCGGCGATGCGGACTATGGACTGCTTCCTGGTGGAACCGCTGGACCTTCAGATGCTTGAGTAGCAGTTGGGAATAGCGGTTGTCAGTTTTCAGAACTACGAGCGGGTCGCGAGTGGGTTTGGAGGCGGGTGTGATCGACACGATTTATCGATGTGAGATTTGTGGGATCGAGAGCGACAATCCGGTGCGCTGGATTGTGATCCATTGCAACGATGCGCAGCTTACGGTTTTCAAATGGACGAAGGAAGCCGCAGACGCTCCCCGCGCGCGGCACTACTGCGGCGAGGCCCACTCGCAGGTGTACATCAGCAGGTGGTTTGAATCGTTCTGCGGATAGTCCTGGGCGGTTCGCGAATCTTTAGAAATTCGATTCACAGGGCGGGTCCGGCGAGCGCGGGGCCGGTGGACTCGCGGACTACGAGCTCCGGGGCCATGACGATTTCAGAGGGGAAGGCACTCTTTCGGTCGGCGATCCGTTCTAGTAGAATCTGGGCGCCACGCTTGCCCATTTCGAGCAAGGGCTGGAAGACGGTGGTAAGCGACGGGGTGGAGTAGGCGGCGGACTGGATGTCGTCGAAGCCGACGACGGAGACATCACCGGGGACAGTGAGTCCGGCGTCTTTGAGGGCGCGGATAGCGCCGATGGCCGAAATGTCATTGAAACAAAATACGGCCGTGAAGTCGCGGGTATGCTCGAGCAGGGCCTTCATAGGCTTGTAGCCGATCTCAGGCGCCATGGGGTGGTAGCCGTCTTTCATGGACCAGCCGGCGGAATCGATGCGGGTGACGAGACTCGAGTCGATTCTGAGATGGAGCTGTTGAGCGACCTGCTGGATGCTCTCCCAGCGGAATTCGGAATCGGGGATGGCACGCGGGCCGCGCATAAAGGCGATGCGGCGGTGCCCGAGCTGATGGAGATGAAGCAACGCCTGCTCGACCGCGAGATGGTGATCCAGGACGATGTTGGTTACGTTTTCACCGGCGCTGTGAGCCGAGATGGCTACGACGGGAACGGTGACTTCCATGTGGTCGGCGGGGGTGTTGAGAAGGAGCAGTCCGTCGACAGCGCGCTCGACCAACATTTTGGGATAGCGCTCAATAAGCTCGCGTTTCCAATCGTGGCAGGCGGTGAAGAAGAAGTAGTGAGCGCCAGTTAGCTCCTGAACAACACCGCTCATGACGCGGGTGAAGTAGCCCTCGCTGAGGTCGGGGGCAAGCACGCCGACGCTCATGGAGCGGCTTTGGCGCAGCGAGCGGGCGAAGTAGTTAGGGCGGTAGTTCAGGCGCTCGGCTGCTTCGGTGACGCGGTTGCGGGTTTCTTGAGGAATGGACTTGGCGGACGGGGAATTATTCAGGACAAGGGAAACCGTGGTCTGGGAGAGCTCAAGGTGCTCGGCGAGCATACGGAGATTGACGTGCCCTGGTGGCGTTGAAAGCTTTCCCTTTGCCATGTTGGAGTTGTAACACGTTTTCTCGCCTGGGAACACTGTTTCCTAGGAAGTGAATCGATTTGTCTACTGGTTTGGCAGGAATTGCCAGTAACATACGGTGCCTCCGGTTGGGATGCCCGGCATATCCGCACCACGTCATGCGACTGACGGGCACGACTTGCCCGTTCAATTCACGGTTATTACGTCTTCATGGTGGATGTCGATTTTGGTTCGACCGGGCTTGACAGGCCACCTTTGGCCGTTGAACTGAAAGGTTCCAGTCAGGGTGCCAGGAAGGACAATTTCAGCGTGGAAGTCGCTGCCCTTGCGTTCGTATTTGACTTCGATGTTGCCCTGGGGATGCGGGAAGGCGGCGGTAAGTGAGGGCAGGCCGCCGAGATGCGGCGCGATGCGGACAGTGGCGAAGCCGGGGCTTGCGGGCTCAATGCCGGCAACGAGAGTGAGCAGGTCGTAGATGGGATGGGCGCTCCAGGCGTGGGAGTCGGAGCGCGTATTGCCGGGGATTTCAGGCCAGGTGCTGAAATGGAGCGGCAGCAGCTTTCGCCATGGATCGAGGGACGTCAGGTACTCGTCGGCCATGCCAGTGTGGTCGAGGGCGCGGGCGAGGTAGAAACGGAAGTAGTAGGAAGCGCTTAAGGTGCCGTTGGGGGTTGTGCCGGGTTCGATGGCGAGTATTTTCCTGAGCACGTCTTTTTGGGACTCCTGCGGGATCACGTCATAAAGTACACCGAGGATGTTGGCTTGCTGACTGTAGACCTTCTGATCGGGATTGTCGGCCAGGAGGCCGCGCGAGGCGGACCAGCATTTGGAGTAAAGGCCCGTGCGGACGTGGGCGGCGCGGGACTGATAGCGAGTGGCGAGAACGGGATCGCCTAGGGCGGCTTCAAGGCTGGCCGCATCATCGAGAGCGCCCAGGTATTCAAGGGTGGTGATGCAGGACTCGTTGTTGGCGTCGTAGGTGGGCGTTTCGCCTTGCGAGACCCAGTCGATGAAGCTCCACCAGGGGAGTTTGCGAAGCAGGCCGTCGGGTGCTTCGTAGTGAGAGAACCAATCGAGGATGGTGCGGGTGCCTGGGACGAGCGTGCGAACGAACTCGGGATCGGGGCGATACATCCAGTAGTCGTGGAGCGTGCCGATGTAGAGCAGGGAAAAGGTCGGGATGGATTGCGGGAGGGAGCTGGGATAACGGCTACGGGTGATGCCGTCGGGGATGCGGGAGGCGTCGAAGGCTTCGATGGCCTGGCGGGCGAGGCGGTCATCGCCGGCGACTGTGTAGGAGATGAGGGCCTGGATGCGCGTGTCTCCTACGTACTGAAGCTGCTCGTAGTAGGGCGTGTCCATGTAGGTTTCATGCGCATCGTCGCGGGCCGTGTGCCAGCTTATGTCCCAGATTTTGGCGAGGCTGGGGTCGGGGGATGTGAAGGTGGCCAGCTCTTTGAAGGGATAGGCGGTGAATTGGGCGGTGAGGGATTCGAGGGTGAGGGGTTGATTGCCAGCAGTGACGTCGATATCGAGATAGCGCCAGGTGCGCCACCAGAGAGGCTCGAACGTGCGATGCGGGGCGCCGTCGGGGAGGAAACTGTCGGTCAGGCCGAGGGCTTTGCGGTCGGCGACTTCGTCGCGGTCGCCTTTGTGTTGGTCTTTGTCGTAGAGGGCTTCGGCGTA
>Ga0187847_10001423_pt1 | contig 21483 bp, 19 predicted proteins | sample June2016WEW_4_10_FD_132458 | JGI IMG/M metagenome (GOLD analysis project Ga0187847, IMG submission 132458) | Peatland microbial communities from SPRUCE experiment site at the Marcell Experimental Forest, Minnesota, USA - June2016WEW_4_10 | ecosystem: Environmental > Terrestrial > Soil >...
GGCACCGTATTCGAGGGCCGCGCGGGGGATGGCGTCGTAGTCGGTTTCGTCGGGCTGGCCGAGGTTGGCTGTATAGGCGTAAGGGATGGCGCCCTTCTGCTTCATCCAGTGCAGGGCGGCGGAGGTGTCCAGCCCGCCGGAGAAGGCAATGCCAACTTTCTGGCCAATGGGCAGGGATTCGAGAATTACGGACATGCTTGCGAAACCTCTTAAAAATCTAGCTTCCAGCTAGAGACGATTGGCTACGAAATGATGATGGAGGTTTCGAGGCCTCTGGAATTTGCCGGTGCGACTTTCTTTGCCATGATTTCTCTTGAAACTGTTACTAACAGCAAACAGTTATTTTGGATTTCCGTTAACTTTGATCGGCGACTGTCAGCTGTTTGCTGTTAGCTGAAAGCTGGCCGTATTTGCCAAGCCGCCCAGCAGCAACAGCAGCAATGCTTTCTGCGCATGCAAGCGATTTTCCGCTTGATCGAAGGCGATGGATTGTGGGCCGTCGAGTACGGCGTCGGTAACCTCTGCATTGCGGCGTGCGGGCAGGCAGTGCATGAAAACCGCATGGGACGGAGCTTTTTGCATCAGCGCTTCATTCACCTGGAAGGGCCGGAAGATGGGTTCACGTTTGGTGGATTCGTGCTCGAAGCCCATGCTCACACACACATCCGTATAAACCGCGTCCGCACCCTCGACAGCGGCTTGCGGGTCTTGCAGCAAGCGGATTTCGCAGCTGTTGGCCTGGGCTATCTCGCGCGCAAGGGTAACAATCTCGATGTCCGGCGAATAGCCGCGAGGTGTGGCTACGGTGACGTTGACGCCCAGTTGCGCGCCGGTGAGCATCAGCGAGTGACAGACATTGTTGCCGTCGCCGACATAGGTAAAGTTGAGTCCGGCGGCTGCGCCGAAATGCTCATCAAGAGTCATGAAATCGGCCAGAGCCTGACAGGGATGCTCAAAGTCGGAGAGCGCGTTGATGACCGGCACGCGCGAGTTAGCGGCCATTTCAGTGATAGTGTCGTGCGCATAGGTGCGCAGCACGATCACGTCGACCCAACGCTCGACGTTGCGCGCCACGTCGGCAATGGATTCTCGCTCGCCCAGGGGCGAGTTGGTCTGATCGACAAAGATCGCGTTGCCGCCCATGGTGTTGATGCCCGTCTCGAAGCTGAGACGCGTGCGCAGGCTGGCTTTCTCGAACATCAGTACCATTTGTTTGGCATCGAGCGCATGGCGGTACTCGCGAGGATTGCGCTTCACGTCGTGGCCGAGCTTGAGGATGGCGCGCACTTCGGCACTGGACAGATCGGCGATGGAGCACATGTCCTCACCGGCCAGGCGTGTGGCCGCGGCCAGAATGTCGGGGTCTTTCTCAACGGGAATCGTGGACGCCCGCGGTTCAAGGGTTGCTTTGCTAGCCACGGCTTTGTCCTCCTACGGTGTGGGCTACGGCATGGTTGGTGAGGATTTCGTCCAGCGCCGCAATGGCGGTGTCCACATGGGCGCGTTCCAGAATATAGGGTGGCAGAAAGCGCAGGACCGTGTCGCTGGTGCAGTTGATGAGGATGTGTTGCTTAAGCATCTCGGCGACAGTGAGCTTTGCCAGATCAGCGGAGTCGAGTTCGGCTGCAACCATCAAGCCTTTACCGCGCACGTCGACGATTGCTGAGTGGCGCAGGGCGAGCGCGCGGAGTTGCGCCAGGAAGTAGCTGCCCACCTCGGCTGCATGAGCCAGCAGATTGTTCTTTTCGATCGTATCGATGACGGCGATGGCTACGGCGCAAGCCAGCGGACCTCCACCGAAAGTGGTGCCGTGCATGCCAGCATGGATGGCTCGCGCGGCTTCTTCCGTGCAAAGCACAGCGCCGATGGGAATGCCGCCGGCAAGAGGTTTGGCCAGCGTGGTGACATCGGGTTGAACGCCGTAATGCTGGTAGGCGCACCATTTGCCTGTGCGGCCCATGCCGCATTGAATCTCATCAGCGATCAACAAAGCTCCCGTCGAGTTGGCCAGCGCGCGTGCCTCGACAAGAAACTCCTGCGTGAGAGGACGCACGCCGCCTTCACCTTGAATGGCCTCGATCAGGATGGCGCAAACTTCGTTGGAAAACTTGGCGCGCAGGTCGGCGACATCGTTGAAGCGGACAAACTCGACGCCGGGAACAACCGGGTTGAAGGGCTCGCGGTACTTGGCTTTGTGTGTCGTGGACATTGAGCCGTAGGTGCGGCCGTGAAAGCTCTGCTCCAACGCAAGAAATTTTGTTCCTATCTGCTTGCCTCCGCTGCGCAACAAGCCAGCGTGTGCGCGTGCGAGTTTGAGTGCGCCCTCCCAGGCTTCGGTGCCGGTGTTGGCGAAGAAGACGCGGTCCAGGCCTGTGCGCTCTGTGAGGAGTAGCGCAAGCTCCGCCTGGCCCTCGTGATAGTAGAGGTTTGAGGTGTGAATAAGCGCACGACTCTGCTTTGCGATGGCCTCTTCGATTGCCGGATGGCCATAGCCGAGCGCGTTGACGCCGATGCCGCTCAACAGGTCGAGATAGCGCTCCCCCTGTTCATCGATGATGTAAACGCCCTCGCCGCGCACAAAGAGGATGGGGTTGCGGTCGTAGGTGGAAAGCAAAAGTCGGTCTTCTGCGGCGCGAATTTGATCGAGTTTCTTCAAGTCCATTTCTCCTCAGGCCACCATCACTTCGGTACCGTGGGCTACGCGGGAACTGCACAGATCGGGAAGCGATCCGGCAGCTTCTGCGGGCAGAATTCTAACGCGCTTGACGCCGTTCAACAGAGCCTCGCGGCAGGCACCCAGCTTGGGCAACATTCCGCCGGAGATGACGGCGCTCTTGGCCATCTCCGCGATTTGATCGATGGACAGCCATCGCAGCACCGCGCCGTTCGAGCCCTTGACGCCGGGCACATCGGTGAGAAAGACCAACGCATCGGCGCGACATGCTATTGCGCAAGATGCGGCCATCTCATCCGCATTTACGTTGTAGTATTCGCCGTCGAAGCCGAGAGCCATCGACGAGAGTACCGGCACGCCGTTTAAATTCCAAATTGCGTCAAGCCAGCGCGGATCGCTTGAGACAATCTCGCCCACGAAACCCAGATCCGGCTCCGTGCGTTTCTTGCGCGCGCGGAAGAGCAACCCGTCGCCGCCTGAGAGGCCGACCGCGGGAAGGCCGAGCGCTCCCAAAGCGGCTACCAATCCCTTGTTCACTTTTCCTGCCAGTACCATCAGCGCCACATCGCGGGTTTCCGCGTCAGTGACCCTCAATCCGCCAATAAACTCGCTTTGCTTGCCCAGAGCCTTCAACATCCGCGTCAACTGCGCGCCGCCACCGTGAACCACGGCCACTTGATGACCATCGCGCACAAGATCGGCAATGGCTCGTGTGCATCCTTCCAGCAGCGCCGGAGATTCAAGGCCGGCTCCGCCCAATTTGACGACGTACTTCATTCAGAGCCCTCCGTGGCTAGTTTTATTCGAGACCTTCCGATTCCGGCCAGCCGAGCATTACATTGAGATTCTGCACGGCCTGGCCAGAGGCGCCTTTCAACAAGTTATCGAGGCAACTGACCACGACCGCGCGCCGGCCATCAGCCGAGAGTTGGAAGCCGATGTCCGCATAGCAGGTACGAACTGAGTATTGAATCTGCGGCAATGTCTTATCGTAGAGCCGAACCATTGAACTGCCTGTGAAAAACTCGCGATAAACATGTGCCACACTCTCTCTCGTCTGCGCTTCGCGGAAATGCACGTAAATGGTGGAGAGGATTCCACGCGGAATCGGCAGCAGGTGCGGGGTAAAAATGATCTCGCTCGCGTCGATGCCGATCTGCTCCAACAACTCGCCGGTGTGGCGATGGGTGAAAGCGCCATAGGCGGAGAGGTTGTCGGCTGCATACATGAAATGTGTCTTCGCAGTGGGCGCCTTGCCCGCGCCACTCACGCCGCTCTTGGCGTCCGCGACGATGCCGCGCTCGATATCAACCAGTCCCGCAGCAACCAGCGGCTTGAGCGCCAGGATGATCGAAGTCGCATAGCATCCGGGATTGGCGATGAGGCGCGCGCCGGCAATCTGGGAGCGATGCAACTCAGGCATTCCGTAAACAGCCCTCCCCTGCGTTGCCGCAGCCAGTTCCGTGCCGTCATCATCGAAGGCGTAGACGGCGCGGTTGGCCGCATCGGTGAGCCGCCACGCTCCGCTCAGGTCGATGACGCGCAGTCCGCGCTCAAGCGCTTTGGGAACCCACTCGTGCGATTGCTCGTGCGGCGTGGCGAGAAAAAGAACATCGACATCAAGATCGTTGAGCAACTCCCACGAGAATGGTTGCTGCCTCAAAGCTCCGTGGCCGCTACTATCGGCCAGTTCCGGGTGAATCTCGCTCAGAGGCACTCCGCCCCGTGCCGCGTCACTATAGTCCACGCGCCCCGCGAAGATCGGAGGTTTGCCTTTGAGACGAGGGTGCCGCAACAGCAGCCTGGCCAATTCGGCACCCGCGTACCCTGTAACTCCCACTACTGCCGTTTGCACCGTATCGGTCATGATTCCAACATCGTCCTTAACCGCGATTCCACTTCGCTTGCCCGGCGAACGTCAGGGCAGATCACCAGTACCGTATCGTCGCCAGCCAGTGTACCCACAACCTCGGTCCAACCTTCATGATCCAGAGCGGCGGCCAACGGCTGGGCTCCTCCCGTCACTGTGGCCACCACCACCTGGTTCATCGCCTGCCGCACACGCAGGCCAAAGCCTTCCAGCATCTCCGCCAGCGAGGGCGGGCTATTGTCCTCGGCCTCCGAGCCCGTGCCATTCGACAATGTGTAGCCACCAGGGCCCTTCGAGAGGCGTAATTCGTGAATATCGCGCGAGAGCGTAGCTTGAGTGACCGCAAAGCCACGGCGGCGCAGCTTGCGGCGCAACTCGTCCTGGTTGTTCACCAGAGAGCCGGTCACCAGTTCGCGAATTGCATTGTGTCGTAATGTCTTCATCAGCTCTTCTCTGAAGAGATGAACTGCGCGGCTCGCAATGGAGCAAGCGCACCCGTATAAATATACATTGAGATGCATAAGTATGCAAGCGTCGAACTGGCTGTGCCCCTGTCCAATGTGCGAGCTCGCTTCGTCTCGCCATAGAAATGATCAACCAGCGTCCTCGATCGGCTGGCTCTCAATCACCGCATGCCGCTTCTTCATTCTGAGAAAGGGTGTCTCAAAATAACGATAAGAGAGCGCCGCAAGGAGAATAGTCAGTCCCAGGGTAAGGACCAGATTCAGGATGTAAATCAGCCCTTTGAACCGGTTGACAACGGGGTTGTTTAGGCTGGCTACGGGCTGAATGATCAGGTGATCGGTCAGGAAGATCACGAAGACATGAAAGACGTAGAGACCGTATGAAATGCGTCCAAGATAAACCGCCCATCCTGGCAAAAGCGTCGTTTTCACGCCCAGGAAAGCCAGAAGCATCAATACGCAGCCCAGCACAGCCAAGGCCCAACCGCCGATCAGCGACCAACTGCCGGGATTGCGTGTCCCGGCCTTGAGGAAGAAGGCGTGCAATCCATAGCAGGCGTAGAACCAACAGGCAAAGCCGAGCGTCAGCAGCACACCTCGTCGCCAGATAGAGAGCGTGGGCAACCTTCCGCGCAGCAGAAGGCATAACAGGATGCCGCCAGCAAAGCACTCAAACTGTGCAAACGAGTTACACCAAACGGCAATATGCGGCGCTCGCACCCTACCCAAATAGAAGAGCCAGAAATTAGCAAACAAAATCAACGCCAGACAGAAACCGTAAAGCGAACGTCGAGTCAGGTACTTAATCATCCAAGGCGCGAACAGGTAAAATTGCTCCTCAACAGAGACGCTCCACAATATAATCGCGGGATTTTTGAACCCTCCTTGAGTTGCTAAATACCAGGCGCCCAAAAACACTGCAAACCAACCCATCTTGGTAACTTGTGTGGAATCGCCGCTCGGTAGCAAGGCGTAGGCGACGCCTAAGGCGATACCAAGGTAATAGAGTGGCCAAATTCTGAGTATGCGGCGAATATAAAACTGTTTAACCGCGACTGTACCGGTGGTCTCGCGCTCGCGAAGCAGCAACTCGCAAATCAGAAAGGCGCTCAGGGCAAAGAAAAGGCAGAGGCCGAATCCGCATGCATCGGAGACGGCGTCGAAGGCCGGGCCGAAACCTCGCAACAGACGAGCAACGCGAGGATCGTGACTCGAAGGCAGGGTGTGGAGGAGAAACACAAAAAAGAACGCCACGAAGCGAACAACGTCCAGTTCTGGACGATAAAATCGGCCTGCTGCCTTTGTTGGGGATTGCATAGAAGCTATTCCGCTCATCTAGTCGTTGATAAGTGCCGCATCGGAGGGAAAGCCCCAACGCCTGCTCATCTTAACATGGGCATTGTGGCGCTGAATGAGGACCGGCTTCATGTGGAGACGGGCAGGCGGCCGGTAGTCTGTGGACTTATTGCTTCGCCGAAGTGCCTGCGCGCTGATACACTCTCGAAATGATAGCGACACAGTATTGTTCGCGTCCCCATTGAAATCAAAATGACTATCGGATCGCTTACCACTCTCAATGACCTGTTTGGCCGCGTAGCTGCGGCAGCCAACCCCCGAGCCATCCTTTGGCAGGATGAGTTTGGCCAATGGCAACCCGTTTCCTCGGACCAGATATATCAGCGGGTCCGAGCGCTTGCCGAGGCATTTCTCGGCTGGGGGGCAAAAAAGGGCGACCGAATCGCTCTGATCGCCGAGAACCGCTGGGAGTGGGCCATTGCGGATTTTGCCACGTTGGCCATCGGCGCGGTGGACGTGCCCATCTACCCCACGCTCACCGGCGAGCAGATCGCCGTGCTGGTTCAGGACGCAGGCTGCCGGATTGCCGTGGTTTCCACGCGCCAGCAATTCGATAAGCTGAATGCCGTCCGCGGCCAGACCCAACTCGATCGGATCTTGATCATGGACTCGGCCGCGCCGCCTGAAGGTGCTGTCACCTTCAGCGCGTTGCTGGCCGGAGCCGATGATCGCGGCGCCGAACGAGACCCAGTCTTCGACGCCCTTGCGCGCTCCGTCGGGCCCAAAGACCTGGCCACGCTGATCTACACCTCTGGAACCACCGGCGAGCCCAAAGGCGTGGCGCTCACTCACGGCAACATTGCCGCGAACCAAAACATCGCCGCCGCCGATTTCAACTTCAGCCCTGCGGATGCTTTGATCTCCTTCTTGCCGCTCTCGCACGTCACGGCACGAGCGCTGGACTACGTAATGTATTCGTACGGTGTGCAGGTAGCCTATTGTTCGAAGTTCGACAAACTGCCCGAGGCCATGCGCGAGATCCGGCCCACAGTCTTTGTGGCTGTGCCGCGCGTCTACGAGAAGATTCGCCAGGAAGCGGAGCGCCGCGCCGGACTCTCGCCAGTGAAGAAACGGCTGCTCGGTTGGGCCGTGCGTCTGGGCGCCGGACACTGCGATACTGTCTATGATGGCCGCCAGCCTTCTTCAGTGCTGTGGAAGCTGGCCAGCAAGCTGGTTTACTCGAAGGTGCGCGAAGCGTTCGGCGGACGGGTGCGAATATTTGTCTCCGGCGGAGCGCCATTGGGTATCGATACTGCAAAATGGTTTGCCTCGGCGGGGATCGCGCTCTGGGAGGGTTATGGGCTGACCGAGACCTCACCGGTCATCTCTCTGAACACTCCTCTCACTCATCGCATGGGTTCCGCGGGCATGCCTCTTCCCAATGTCGAACTGAAACTGGCCGCCGACGGCGAGTTGCTGGTCCGCGGAGCGTCGGTCTTTTCCGGCTATTGGCACAAGCCGCAAGCAACAGCTGAATGTATCGACCAGGAAGGTTGGTTCCGCACCGGCGACATCGCCCACTTAGACAAAGACGGCTTTCTCTACATCACCGACCGAAAGAAAGAACTGCTGAAGACTTCGGGAGGCAAGCTGGTGGCGCCCCAGCCGATCGAGAACAAGCTTAAGAACAATCTCCTGGTAGCACAGGCCGCGCTGGTCGGCGACAAGCACAAGTTCATCTCGGCGCTAGTCTCGCCCAACTTTGCCGCGCTGGAACAATGGGCCAGAGATCATAGCATCGAGGCGAAATCCCGCTCCGAACTGGTGGCCGACAGCCGCGTGGTTGCACTTTATGGAGAGATCGTTCGGGAAGTGAACGGCAGCTTGGCCAACTTTGAGAGCCTCAAGCGTTTTCGCGTGGTGGCGGATGAGTGGTCGCAGGAGTCCGGTGAGCTGACGCCTTCGATGAAGCTCATGCGGCGCGTGATTACAAGCCGCTACGCGGCGGTGATCGACGCACTTTACGAGGACGAAGCAACCGCGCACGGCGAATAGGAAAGGTCAAGCCGCGGCCTAGCTCCTTGCCTAGCAGGGCGCGGTTGTCCCACATACGTCCCAAGCCGCGGAAGAACGGAGCGCCCCACGCGCCCACCGCCAGCAGACTGCCAAATAAGATGATCGCGTCGATCGAAAGCCGTCCGTTACTCGACCAGTACGCATTCGGCTCTAGATCCAGCCAAATCGAAAACTCGTCCAGGGTCAGTGCTGCGCCCACCCCGTAGCTGACCGACATCAGCCGGCTAAGGAAAATGGAAAGCGGAGAGTGGGAGCGTCCGAGGTCCATGAGCCAGCCGTACCCGACCAGCAACAGGATCAAAATTCCCCACACGAGGTGATGAATGTGCCGTCCATGCACCATCACCCACTGGAACGGCCCCTCGTTGTGCATGATTAGCCGGACCAGAATCCGGACGCCCACAAACGTAAACAGGAAGGAGACTGAGGCAATAAACATGCGCCGTCGCGGACGGTCGGGGATGGTCGAGCGGATCAGGTATCCTAGCCGTGTCAACTGCAGCAGGACCAGCAATACGATAACGACCAAGCTGGCGAAGGCCAGCAATAAAAGCGCTCCAGTTCCAAGCATATCTCATTGAATCATTCCCGCCTCAACCCAACAAGGGATTACGGCTTGAAAGGACGTGAGCGCGGTCACGATTCAGTGGTTGCCGCGCCGGAGTAAACTGATTGAGGTGTCGAGACTGGCAATTTCTCCGTTCTGGACCCACATCTCAGGGATTCATTTCCGGCTCGGTCCAAGCGACCGCGCCTTCTATCAGGAGACGTAACGATGCGAGTTGCTTTGTTGACCGGAGGCGGCGACTGCCCCGGACTGAATGCGGTGATCTACGCGGCTGTGCGCAAGGGCATCAACCACTATGGCGATGAGTTCATCGGCTTTCTCAACGGCTGGCGCGGCGTGCTGGACAACAATTTTATTCCCCTCACTCTGGAGGCAATTGACGGCATTCAGCTGAAGGGCGGCACCATCCTGCACTCTTCGCGCACCAACGTGAAGAAGATTCCCGGCGGCATCGAGAAGGTCCAGGAGGTCCTGAAGGCAAACAAGATCGATGCGTTGATCGCTCTTGGCGGCGACGACACGCAGTCCGTGACGCTGTTTCTGAGCGAGCACGGCGTGCCCAGCGTGGGCGTTCCCAAGACGATCGACAACGACATCAGCGGGACAGATCAGACGTTTGGGTTCGATACCGCGGTTGCCATCGCCACCGAGGCCGTTGATCGCATCCACACCACTGCCGACTCGCACAATCGCGTGATCGTGGTGGAGGTGATGGGCCGCGATGCAGGCTGGATTGCTTATGCTTCTGGCGTGGCCGGCGGAGCTCACGTGATTCTGGTCCCCGAAAAAGAGATCGACATCGACCACGTTTGCGCTCTGCTCAAGTACAACTACGATCATGGCAAGCACTACGGCGTAGTGGTAGTGGCTGAGGGCGCGCATTTGCCTGAGGTTGGCCAGGTGATTAACGAAAATGCCCAACTGGATTCTTTCGGTCACGTGCGTCTCTCCGGTATCGGCGAAGCGTTGGCGAACTTGATCGAAAAGAAAACTGGCTACGAGACTCGGTCAGTTAATCTGGGCCACACTCAGCGCGGCGGGGTTCCAACGGCCTATGACCGTGTGCTCGGCCAACGCTACGGCTTGCACGCCATCGATATGGTTCATGACAAGAAGTGGGGCCGCATCGCAGTGCTCCAGGGCCTGGACATCACCGACATCACGATCAAGGAAGCCATCGCCAACAACCGCCGCCTCGACCAGCGTTTCTTCGATGTGATCAAGGACCTGGAAGCGAAGGTCTAGGAACACACATGGGAAAGCAAAGAGCCATCCACTTCGTGGATGGCTCTTTGCTTTCTGCTTCCAGTAAAGTTGGACTGTGATTTACCGTCTCTACACTTCGGAAGACTTCGACGTGCTCTATGCGTTGGAAGAGGTCTGCTTTGAGCCGCCCTTTCGCTTTGGGCAGCGAACTATACGGCAACTCGTCAGCTTTTCGAATGCGGCGACGTGGATCGCGGAAGAGAATGGGAAAATGGCCGGCTTTGCCATCGTCGAGTGGACCAAGGACGAGCACGGAATTACAGCTTACATTCAAACAATCGAAGTTGCTCCTGAGGCGCGTGGACAAGGCATCGGTCGCGAACTGCTCAAGCGCCTCGAAGGTTCAGCGAGCGAGGCAGAAGCAGTTTTGATCTGGCTGCATGTAGACGCGATAAACGCGAGCGCGGTTCGGCTCTATGAGAAGCAAGGATATGTCTGCGAAGGCAGGCAGGAGAACTACTATCCGCTCGGACGCGCGGCGCTTACCTACGTGAAACGACTGGATTCCAAGACTGCGAGTTAGCGGCAGGCAAAGGTGTGTTTCACATTGCGGGAAATAGGGCGACTTTCGCCTTTGCGATCTATTGATTTTATGGTGGTTAAAATTATCTTCAAGGTTTTGAAAATAAAAATAGGGGGGGAGGGGGTAGGCCCTCTGGGGTCAGAGATCAGGGATCAGTAAAGCCCGCTCTACTGACCCCTGTTCATTTCTATTGTGCGCCTGGGGAAGTTAATCTTGCGCAACCAACTGCGATGGGGCAGATGCCTTCGGCAACGCGGCTTGTGTCGCAGTTTTTGGAATCGGAACCGCCCGTCAACTGTGGAAGACGAAGAGTTGAGGTTCCCACATCTCAAATGCGAGATGTGGGGCACCCGATCTTTTGTTGTTATTCAAGGGTGGGACACTCGGCGACCGACGCCGCGGGCTTGCGCCTCATCAGCGGCGCTGAGAAGATTGCCATCGCCGCGACGACAACGTTTGCCACGACAACGGGGAAGGCGTGGATGATCAGGCCGTAGACCACCCACAGAGTAGCGGCAGCCGCCTGGACTCGGCGTAGTGAGCTGGGCTGCTTGCACAGGTAGGAGCTGGCGAAGGCTGCAGTCGCGACCCATCCAATCCAATCTAATTTCATAGGGCCACCGCCCGCGCGGTCCCCGGCTCGGCTTTGCAGATGGTGAGCGTGTCGGTTCGTACCTTGTCCCACTCCTGCAGTACGAGACCTTGCAATTCAAAGAAAGCGCGAATGCGGACAGAGTCCCATCCGGCGATCTCTTCAAGAATGGGGACCAGCACGCTGAGGGCGTCCTCGCTGAGAATGGTGCGGCTGGCAATCGGAGTTATGTAGCGGTTCTCCGAGACAGAGATGGTGAGCCCGGAGAGGCGATTGACGTGTAGCATCACGTGTACGTCCGAGTTGCCATCGCCCACATAGACGATGCGGTCGTGGCCGACGCGCAGGCGGTTGCGCAGTTCCTCGACCACGACTACCTTTCCGTAGCCCGCGGGCACGCGCACGATGGATTCTATCTCTCCGGTCGAGGCGTAGTGAAAGCGCGTGCCGAAGATGTGATCGGCGGGCACGATGCCGTCCAGCGCCGATTGAATCACCTCTTCGGGCGCAGCCGAGACAACGTAGAAGGTGAAATGGTTGCCGTTCAGGTTCTCGATCAGTTGCGAGAGCAAGCGGATGTTCTTTTTCAAGCGAATCCGTTTGCCAACCTCGACAAGGTGGTCGCGGCGGACACGGCGGAACTCGGGGTCGTGCAGTAACAAGTAGGCGAGCTCACCGCCCTGCTGCACCATGTGGATGCGGGAGAGGCCAGCGATGCGTTCCTCGAATCCCGGGAGTCCCAGCAGATCGCTCAATACAATTCCTGAATCATTGAAGCTCAGAGTCTGATCGAAGTCGCTTACCAGTAGAAATTCTCTTGCAATTTTTGCTTTATCTCGTTCCATATACACTCCTCCTGTCTTCGTTTTGCGATTGTTTTCGGAAGGGGTTGAGGGACTGTTCGCTAACGGCTTCGGCACCGTTGGAATCGTCCTTTTTAGTTGGTCAAATAGATTGAATTCAGTATAGCAGAATTCATGATTCAATTCAGTTTCAACTGGAATCTGACATTGATCAAGTTTGAATCGTTCTGTTTTTTGCGGCTGTATTCTATTTGGCCTGGTGGGCCGGGGCTCGGAATCGGGATGTGGGGATGCCCGTCTTGCCAGGTGGAGCGAACGAGCGCAGTATTTGTTTGATAAACAGTGGGTTAGAAGTTGATTGTTTTTGGTGAATTTGAAGTTATAGGTTGTTGGTTGTCGGTTAAATGGGGAGATATAGGTTGCTGGTTTTGCGAAAAGTGGCAACTTGCGACGCTCCAGTTTTGAGAGAGTGGAGCGTGCCAGGTTACCGGTATTTGGTTGATCGGCTGTAAATCCGTCAGTAGCAAAATGGCGGACGGGTTGGCGGGCGGGGCGTTGAGGTGGTTTGGGGCAATGTATTTTCTTCGGGTGGCGCTGTCTGTGGGGTCGCGTTCGGTCTTCAGGTCTCAAGCGCTACTCGCCCGCTCATTGCGATAAGACTGTTCAGGCGATTCTTCGGGATTGATGTGCGGGCCACGCCCTGCGATAACAACTGAAAGTAAGAAAGTGAAAACAGCCGCTTCGCTGGTAACGAACAAGTGCCTGAGCCATGACACAGGAATCCTACTCCCGAACCCCTCCACCGTCGTGCCATCCCACCCTTTCACAAAGAACGTGAAAGGATGGGCCACCCAGACTTTATGGTCTGGTAAGGGTGCGCCACCCGCCGAGAGACGCAGACGGAAATGTGCGATACTGCTCGGAGATGTTCGTTTATCTCTGACTTTGCGTGTTTCCCCAGATTCCGCGCACGGAGGCACAGAAGATGAATGCAGTGAGCCAGCAAGTAGCCAATAAGAAGAAACCCGCTTCTGGCTCCGCCGTTCAGCGCTTCAGCCAAGGCCGCGCCGCAAGCAACTCTTTCGTCGACAATAGCCCTTTCATCCAGGCCCAGCGCCAGCAACTCAGCAGCACCTTCGGTTCTGCAATTCAGGCCAAGCCCAAGGAAAAGCCAAAGCAGTTAATGGCTGCTCCTGGAGTTCTTCAGGCTCAGGGAGAACAGATGGGTAGCCCGCGCGTGAACAATACCGGACTCCCCGATCAACTGAAGAGCGGCGTCGAATCGCTCTCCGGCATGTCGATGGATGCGGTGCGCGTCCACTATAACTCCGGCAAGCCCGCCCAGCTCAACGCCCTGGCCTATGCCCAAGGGACTAACATTCATGTCGCGCCCGGCCAGGAAAAGCATCTGCCACATGAAGCCTGGCACGTCGTGCAGCAAGCCCAAGGCCGCGTCGAGCCCACACGCCAAATGAAAGGCGGCGTCCCGGTCAACGACGACAAAGCGCTGGAGCATGAGGCGGATATGATGGGGGCGCGCGCCGTGCAGAAGAAGGTTGCGAGGCAGACCGGAAAGGATGATTTACCCGGACATTCAAGGGCCTATCCACGAGGTTCGCGCGGTAATGCAATTCAGATGGCCGGGCACGCTGGAGTCATGCTGTTCGCGCGCGACCTACTTCTGAAACGGATCGAGAAAAACGAAAAAGATGAATGGAAAAGAATAGAACAACTACAAAAAGGAGAAGATAGGCTAAAGAATGGTGAAGCACTAAAGGTTTTTCCAAAAATCCATGATGTATTCGACAATAAGTCCCTTTCGGGAAAAGGTATTGAGTATAAATTTTCCGAGCAGCATGGTTGGGCTAAATATTCCGCCGCTGATAAAGTTGGTGACTTCTATGTGGTGATGGATAAACTGGAAGGAGGCCAGCCTTTTGATTTCAAGATCGGAACAGCAACAGCGAATTTCAAGGAGTTAACAACAAATTATCATAAATCCGACGAAGACGCCGAGAAGAAGGTTAAAAAGATGGCAAGGGCCGACGATCACTTCGAAACCAGGAAATACGGTCTACGGGATTCAGACAGGAGTAAGAAATTGTCAAACTGGACCAGGTTTTGGCGGGGGTGGACCTCATGGTTTTCACTCTACGGGATCAAGGACAGAGTTGCCAAAAAGAGGAAGGAAGATGGGGGGAAATTAGAGCTAAAGAAATGCATGGATGCCGTCAGGAACATACGAGATTATCTGGAAGGGGCAAAGGTCGTGTATGTTGCCTCAAGTATATTGGTCAACTCAAAATTAAATGACGCGAAGTTGATTGATCTTGCCCATCCGGTGAAGGCAGTTGATAGTGATTTCAAGCAAATTCAGGACGGATTATTGCTTGGAGCAAACAATCTCATCCTCTTACTTCATGATCAAAATCCTATATCAGATCTCGTTGGGGCGAAGACAAGTGCCGATAAGGCCCTCCTATAAGACAATCAATAGTACGCACAGCTTCATAAACAGATGACCCAGGTCCTATTTTCGCGACCTGGGTCAAATTAAAATTGAGTGAGCTTTAAGAATTTGCGATGGGCCGAGTGCCTAAGGTCTCGATTTGAGACCTGGGAGTTAGCACCCCGATTATTTGCTGTCGGCTTGCGTGCTTTTGACGAAGGCGGCTACTCGGTCGTGCAACTGCTTGAGTGACTCTTCGCGCACATAGACCATGTGGCCGGATTCGTACCAGTCGTACTCGATGTTTTTGGCCAGCGATTGCGGAATGGGCAGGTGCTTCTCCTCGTAGATGGCGGCGAAGAACGGCGTGGCCAGGTCGTAATAGCCGCCGTTGACCATGATCTTGAGACGGGGATTGGTCTTGAGCGCCTCAGCCAGATCGTTGGTCACATTGACGCCGATGAAGTTGCCGTCGTGAGTGAAGTCCCAATGCGTGGAGCCGAAGAGTGCGTGGTCCAAATACGTTTGCCCCTCGCCATACTTGAGGTCGCGGCGGACATAGTCGTTGAAGAGCGAAACGTAAGCCGAGGAGATAGCCGAGCTTTGCGGGTCGTACTCCGCGCCCTCGCTTAGCGGGTTGAGGTTGGGTCCGGAGAAGCGCGTGTCGAGACGGCCTGTGGTGAGGTCCTGGTCGTCCTGGAGGGTCTTCTCGAATTCGCCGCCGTTGACGCGCAGATTGGCCTTGAGCAAGTAAGCCAAGGGCAGGCCGGTATAGGCGTGCAGCTTTTCGGCTACTTGCTGCTTTTCATCCGCACTGAGATCGGTGCCTAAGGCCAGCGCGTGAGAGTAAGGGCCCATGGCGAACTCTTCTACATCCTTCAAGAATGGCTCTAACTCCGCGGGTTGCTGGGGTAGCTTCTTGTGATACCAGGCCGTGGCCGCATAGGTGGGCAGCGCCAAGATATATGGCAGGTCTATGCCGGGGTTGCCGCCGGGTAGGTCGATGAAGGCGGTGAAGTTGAAGATCTGCGAGAGCAGAATTACGCCGTTGAGGTCGATGTTCTTGCGGTTCTCGAGGATGTCGGCCAGAATGGCGGAGCGGGTGGTGCCATAGCTTTCGCCAAAGATGTACTTGGGCGAGTTCCAGCGATTGTATTTGGTGATGAAGCGGGCGATGAAGCGGGCAAAGGCGTTGGCGTCCTGATCCACACCCCAGAAGGCCTTTTCGGCGTCCTTGCCGGTGAGGCGGCCAAAGCCGGTACCGGGCATGTCGATGAAGACCAGATCGCAGGTGTCGAGCAGCGAGTAGGCGTTGTCGACAAGCTTGTATGGGGCGGCGGGCAGGTGCTGATCGCCGGTGGTGACTACGTGCTTGGGACCGAGAGAGCCCATGTGGAGCCAGACGGTCGAGCTGCCTGGACCGCCGTTATAGAAGAACATGATGGGGCGGTCCTCGGGCTTTGCGTCTTTCTTTTGTCCCGGCGACGAAGACCCGTCGCTGGGGGGCCCTTTGAAATATGCAACGTAAAACATGCGAGCTACAGGGGGCGCATCCTTCGGCTCTTTCGGCTCGTTGAGCGCAAGCTGGCTTCCGGGCTGCGGCTTGCCGTCGGGGTCTAGCTGCGCGTCCTGGGTGTCGGTTGCGCCAACGGTGATCGTGCCGGCGATGGCGGTGTAGGCGATGTGCTGGCCGCCGACATCGACAGTGCCTTGCGTGGTGACGTCGGATGGCGGGGCTTTTTCTGGGGTTTTGTCGGCGGGTTTTTCGGCGGTTGCTGGCTTGTCGTCTTCAGCGCGGACCAGTGTAGGCAGAGAAAGCAGGGCAACCGCAAATGCGAGGGCGAGCAGGCGATGAGATGAGCGCATGTGAAATTCTCCAGGGAAGGGAATTGTTCAAGTTGCCAGTATAAAGCCGGTAGTTTGGAGCAGTACTCCCGGCGCACGGCTCGCTTACTGCTGTGCGTCCCAGATTTCCCCGGTACTTTCAGTTAGATCGACGTCGGGAGGAATTGTCGCCGTGCCGCGCATGGCGCCGTGTAGATCGTCGGCGGCTTCGGTTCCGACTTCTTCGATCTTTCGGTAGATGAGGTAGCGGTAACCCAAATCTGTTGGGAAGCGGTAGGCTCCCAAAGCGTCGAGAATGTGCTCAGCGACCGCTGTCATCTCCCATCCGGTGTATTTATCGGCCTCAAGAAATGGGGTCGTCAGCTTTTCGTATCCATTCGCTTCGCCGAAATCATGAACCTTTTCCATGTCTAACTTCGAATACGGCGAAATGTTATTGTTGGCCCACGACCACTGCCATTGGTTTCCCTGGGTGGTACCAACTACAGAGCAATGAATACGTACGGACTGCTGATTAGGATCAGAGAAGGTCAGGGTCGACGACGAATCATCCCAGTCCCAACGAGCGTGATGGCCGTAGCGGCGTTCAAATGCATCGTTCTTATCCATTCCGGCGTGAACGAGAGGATGCACGAACTTTTGGAAGCAATCATCGCAGGCAGCCATCGCGCCTCCTTTTTCCTGACCTTTAAACCCTAAACCCTGACACTTACTTCTGCCATTTGTCGAAGGGCTGTTTCTCGCTGATCTTTGGCCGGCTCTCGGCTTGCAGTTCTTTGGAAACCTGCTCGACTTCGCGGAAGACGCGAAGTAAATTGCCGCCGAGGATTTTGCGGCAGTCCTCGGCCGAGTAGCCGCGCGCCATCAGCGCTTCGGTGATCTTGGGCAGGTCGGCGGCTGAGTCGATGCCTTCAGGAAGCTGGCCGCTGATGCCGTCGAAGTCTGAGCCCAGGCCCACGTGGTCGACACCGGCCACCTTGGCGATGTGGTCGATGTGATCGATGAGTACCGAGAACGGCGGGCGCAGGATGCGGTCGGCATACTGGCGCTGGAGTTTCTCGATCTCGGCGTAGGGAACGTCTTTACCGGCGGCTTTGGCTTGGTCCTTGAGGATCTGGACTGCCTTGTTCATCTCCGGCTCTATGGCTTTTTGTGCGTTACGGTAGTTCTGCGAGAGGAAGCCGGAGTAGAAATTGACTTGGACGACGCCGCCTTTCGAGTTGGGTCCGCCGCCGTATTGAGCCACGGCGCGGAGCATGTCGTCGGTCATGTTGCGCGGAGCGTCGCACAGTGCCCGCGCCGAGGAATGGGAGGCGATGACCGGCGCGCGGCTGATTCTCAATGTCTCATAGAAGGTTTTGTCGGAGACGTGCGAGATGTCGACCATCATTCCCAGCCGGTTCATCTCATAGACAACGTCCTTGCCGAACTCGCTGAGGCCTTCTTTGGTGTGCGGAATGGAGGTATCGTCGATGTCGCCGGAGCTGTCGGCCCAATCGTTGGAGTTGGTCCAGGTGAGGGTCATGTAGCGCACGCCGAGGGCGTAGTACTGGCGCAGCAGCGGAATGGAATTCTCAATCGAGTGGCCACCCTCGATTCCCATCAGCGCGGCTAGCTTATGTTCGTGGTGCGCCACCTCAATGCCGCCGGGGGTGGCGACAAAGAGCATCTGATCGGGATGCCGGGCCACTTGCTGCTTGACGGAATCGATCAGTTCGAGAGTCCGGCGGGCGTACTGTCCCTTATATTTGGTGGGGTCGACCCAGATGGAGAAGAACTCGGCGCTCAGATTGCCTTTACGGGCGGAGTCGAGATTGAGTTGGCCTCCGCCTAGAGGATCACCCATGTCAAAGTGTTCATCCACAAAACGTTGCGGGGTATCGGCATGGGTATCGATGACTAGGGCGGAGCGATGAACCTGATCGGCGATTTGGGTCTTGGATGTCATTTTTGAAGAGGTTTTGGCTGGAGTTTGGGCGCAAATCAGCGCCGGGATGGTGAACAACACGAGAGTGAACAAGGCGCGGGAACGCATAGGCTTGCGATGAGTTTATACCTCGGATGCAGCGATTCGGGAAGAGGATTCAGAGAACGGTGGCGGCTGCAAACCGCTGAATAAAATCGGAAATCCTTCTTTCATTCAAATGTCCTTAACATTGTCCATGGAGAATCGAAAGCGGCAGGTTATCTGCAAGGGAGACTTAAGTGAAGAAAATGTTGTTTGCTATTGGATTGTTGATTGTGACGTTGAGCACCGCTCAGGCGCAGAAGTTGACTGGAGCGGGTGCGACCTTCCCCTATCCAATTTATTCCAAATGGTTTAGCGAATACAGCGCCGCGCATCCCGGCGTTGAAATCAACTACCAATCGATCGGCTCTGGAGGCGGGATCCGCCAGATGACGGCTGGCTTGGTGGACTTTGGCGCGACCGACGCTCCAGCGACCGACGAGCAGTTGGCTCCGTCCAAGACTAAGTTGGTTCATCTTCCGATGGTGTTGGGCGCTGTGGTGCCAATCTTCAATGTTCCGGGGGTTAGTGACATCAAGTTCAGCCCCGAGGTACTGGCGGACATCTACCTGAACAAGATTACGATGTGGAACGATCCCCGCATCGTGAAGGACAATCCTGGTGTGACGTTGCCCGACCTCAAAATTATCGTGGTGCACCGCGCGGACGGCAGCGGCACTACCTATATCTTTACCGATTACCTAAGCAAGGTCAGCCCTGAATGGGCCAACGGACCGGGTCGGGGTGCTTCTCCGAGTTGGCCGACCGGTATTGCCGGCAAGGGGAATGAGGGCGTGGCCGGCTACGTGCGCCAGATGTCCGGCACAATAGGCTATGTCGAGCTGATTTACGCATTACAGAACAAAATCAGCTATGGCGAAATCAAGAACGCTGCCGGCAACTTTGTGAAGGCGTCGATTAGCGGAGTTACCGAAGCTGCGGCCAGCGTCAAGCAGCTTCCCGACGACTATCGCGTCTCGATCACCAACGCACCCGGCAAGGACGCTTACCCCATCTCCAGCTTCACCTGGATGCTGGTGCCGCTCAAGTCTGCCGACCCGGCCAAGGGCGCGGTGATCAAGGACTTGCTGAGCTGGATCGTCAAATCTGGCGAGAGCGAGGCCGAAGGGCTATCCTATGCGCCGCTGCCGCAGAATGTGGTGCAAAAGGAATTGAAGACTATCTATTCGTTGCAGTAAAAACAGGCGGACGGTCCGGCTCTCACACCGGACCGTCCGCGTTCTGCTACAGGCCTTCCGTTTGCGGAACTCTGTGCTTCGATGATCCGCTGGAACTACCCTTGCAAATGCTGCTCGATTAGCCGGTCGACGAGCGCCATAAGGTGTTCGCCGCTGCGCGGCAAGATGAAGGCCGAGGCCGCTTCATCCCAGTCGAGCTTGAAGCTGGTTGATAGCGCCGAAATCCAGATCTGGCGCACCGGCGCATTCGGGGTGATCACGAACTTGCCTGGCGGCTCCTCGAAGATCACGTTCAAAACGCCGCCCTGTTGCTCGACCTCAAAACCGGCCTCTGCCTCTTCCTCACGCACAACCAAGTGCTTCATCAGTGAGTCGAGAGAGGCTTCAGCTACGCGACGGAACTGCAATTCATCCAACATGGAATCAGTCTAACAACTCCTGTCGCGGTAGAGGTGGGCAGCGAGACTATGGCGTCTTTGAAACTATTGTTGGATTCGGGCGGACTGTCTCGAAATCGGACACTGAAAATGCCAATAGTCAGCTAAACATCGATGGTTTCTTGGCGATATTCGGCAGCAAGAATGGATATTCAGTGGGGTCTGACGAGAAATATTGTCCGGATTTCGGACAGAAATGTGGGGAAAGATTAAAGTTCGTTAGCAGAAGGTCGATATACGCGGTATGTGAAGTTAAACGGGGAGTAAACGCACATGGAGATCAGCCCGATACCCGGCATTCGCATCGCACCGTCGATCAGGTCCAAAGAGGCCGATCTCGGGTTGACGGATGTCTTTGAAGTCGAGCATTCGACGAGAACGGGCGACGAAACCTACACCCCCAGTGGCGCCAAGGCCGCGAGCGGCTACGAAGACGACGAGGATAAGTACGACGATTCGGAAGACGAAGAAGGAGAGTCCAAGGTACAGCCCGCTGGCGACGGTCAAATTAGCCGATTCGCCTGAGCCATCCGACGGGAAAAACATGCAGGCCCGGAACCGCACACGTCAAGAGTGTGTCGTCAATCTCTGGTTTCATCTTTCTCCCGAAAGGGACAGTTGCGACTCCCCTCAACGAACACATGTCGAGGGTGCCAACAGAGCCAGGTGGGTTCTAAACACAAATGCGTTACTCAGCAATACATTCAAAAGCTATAATCCGTGTCTTCTTCCAGTTCGGCCGATCAAACATACGAAGCACGCTAGACTCACCAGAGGCATCCCAATCAGTATCCAAATCATGTACATGTTCATTTTTCATTCCCTCAAGGCCGCCAATCTCGGCACAGCGGAATAACCAATTGCAGAATGAGTAATCGACGTTTTGATCTACAGGCCATGCCATAACTCAAATCGTAGGAGCGCACACATTTTCGAGCGGACTCACAATCGGCTTCAAGCAGTCATACACTCGATGCAGCAACGGCCTGTTTAGGCCTTCATTTTCTGGATTTGACGCTCATCTAAAATTCAAGGATCTTAGCAGGTTCCGGATCGTGCTACTGACAACTTCAACAGTGGCTCCGAAGATGAATCCCAGACACACGCCAAACAAACACCCGAGTATCGTCGCGTCAATCGCGCCTGTATCTCGCGAAGGACCAGAAAGAGCGAATCCGATAACTCCACCGAATACTGTACATACAAGCGAACCGCCGATTGCGGCATAGAAAGCGCTTTCGTCTCTTGTAAATTGTTTCCTCAGCAGACACCGCGTAGCACTCTTTCCAATCCACTGAAGGCACCGATCGGCAATCTCCCAAATACCGTGAGTTTCCGGCAGGGGTGCGTGACGGCGCGTGGGCCGGGTTGTTACTTTCAATCAACCGCTGAGGTCGGCGAGATTGAAGGATA
>Ga0187847_10001424_pt1 | contig 21482 bp, 19 predicted proteins | sample June2016WEW_4_10_FD_132458 | JGI IMG/M metagenome (GOLD analysis project Ga0187847, IMG submission 132458) | Peatland microbial communities from SPRUCE experiment site at the Marcell Experimental Forest, Minnesota, USA - June2016WEW_4_10 | ecosystem: Environmental > Terrestrial > Soil >...
GCAGCGGGCTGGAGGGTGATGGTGTCCATGCCGGTAATGTCGATGAGGCAGCGCTGGAGGAGGTCGATGACGTCGAGGATGCCTTGGGAGAGCGCGTCGGGACGGTAGGGGTGAGCCTCAGCGAGGCCTTCAATGCGGGAGACGAACTCGTTGACGCGAGGGTTGTACTTCATGGTGCAGGAGCCGAGGGGGTACATGCCGAGATCGATGGCGTAGTTCCAGGTGGAGAGGCGCGTGAAGTGGCGGATGATCTCGATTTCGGAGAGCTCGGGGAGCAGGCCCGCAGTTTTGCGATGGGACGCGCCGAGGAGGGTGGCGGGATCGACGGCAGGGACGTCGAGGGGGGGGAGTTTGTAGGCGCGCTTGCCGGGCGAGGATTTCTCGAAGACGAGGGATTCGTTTTGGGTTTGGTGGGGGCGGACTTTGCCGGTGGTGCGGGGGGCGGTATTAGTTGTCATTTATTCCCTCGATTATCTCGAATGCGCCGACGCGGCCGACGCGGATTTATCTGCTTTCCGAGAGCGGGACTCGTTCCCGTTCCAGTCCACAGCGCCCACAATCAGAGAAACCAGAACGCATCCTGCGGCGTATAGCTGAGCAAAGAGTGGGTCGATTTGTGTATGTTCGACAAACCTGTTCCAACCGAGCTCAAACGCGAACAAGAACCCGCCCATGCCAACGGCCCAAAGCAAGAGGTAAGGCAACAGGCCCCGTGTGCGCGTCTTTTGCCAGGCACGGTGCCCACCTTCGTTCATTGGGCTGCGGGATTCGACGATCCACCCTGGGATCATTTGAAAGAACAAGTCAATCATCGGGTCTTCTGCTTTGTCACAGTGCGCAGACTTGGTCCAGCCCAATCCCATTTCGCCCATCCGGCGAAATAACACAGCCCGTACGCCGTCGCGAACGCAAACAATACACTGTTGAAAATACTCTCCTTCAGCATCACTGTATTAAGAAAAAAGTTGCCGACTCCGACCAGGTACGGAACCCAAATCGAGGACGGGAACTGTCGATATCTTCCTTCGGCCAGCGCCAGAACTACGAGTGCGAATAGGGATGCGCCGATCGGCCAACAAGTCAGGATATCTATGAGAGCCATCTGCGACCTGGATGGATGAACGTAATGCATTGCGAAGCATGCCGCCGGATAGATCGGCGCCAAAGTCAGCGCGGCTTTTCCAATCCCATCAAGCTTAAATAAGCTGACCATTCTCATCTCCGCTCAAGTTCACTCAACCATACAAAGTCAGTACCCAAAGCCTTACTCGCGCGTCAACGACGTCGCGTTAGGCCGGGTCGTGGTCGAGAGGGATGTTGTCTTCCGATCCTTCCATTCCGGCTTCTTGCGAATCTCTGTCCAATACTCTTCGCGTACATCCTCATCAATCTCAACCGGCCAATCGCTCTTGTAAAGCCGGTCCGTGCCGTCTTTTCTCGGTCCCGAAATCCAGTAATGCTCTCCCGCATCGTCGGAGTAGTTTGCCTTGAAACCGCTGCCACCCAAGCGCCCAAATGACTTGCCTTTGTAATAAAGGGTAGCTCCGGTCCGGCTAAATGTGACCCTCCCGATCCGCGCTGACCCATGCAATCCATCGCCTTTGTACTCGATGTACATGATTCGCGGCGGATAGGTCTGCTTGGTCATGGCCTTTTCCTTTGTTCCCGAAAAACATCCCTCAGGGGTTAAAGCCCACATTCATTTCCTTGCCTTCAATTGTCGGGGTTAAAACCCCGACCTACCAGTCGTGCCCTTTCAAAACCTCTTATGCCTCCACGAGACCTTCGGCTAATACTTTGGCGGCGGTGTCTATTGTTTCTCTGGTGATTAGTTCGGTGGCGCACCAGAGGGTGGCGTTGCCTAGCTCTGGGTACCAGCGGGTCAGGTCCAGGCCGCCTATGATTTTTTCCTCTAACAGCCGGGCGTTCCAGATGGCGGGGGCTTCGACGGTGCTGAGGACGAACTCGTGGAATTTTGGTGCGCCGGTGAACAACTGCTTTGCGCCTGATACCGCCGAAAGGGCGCTGGCGGCGTAGGCGGCTTTCGCGAGGTTGTGCTCGGCTAATTCGCGGATGCCTTCTTTGCCGTAGACCGTTAGGAAAACTGTGGCCATTAAGGCGACTAATGCCTGGTTGGTGCAGATGTTGGAGGTGGCCTTCTCGCGGCGGATGTGCTGCTCGCGCGTGGAGAGGGTGAGGACGAAGCCGCGGTAGCCGTTGGCGTCGACTGTTTGGCCGACGAGGCGGCCGGGCATCTGGCGGAGGAACTTTTCTTTGGCCGCGATGACGCCGCAGAAGGGGCCACCGTAGCTGAGGGCGACGCCGAAGGATTGGGCTTCCATGCTGACGATGTCGGCCTCGACGGGAGGTCGGACGACGCCGAGGGAGACTGCTTCCGCAATCGACACGATGAGCAGTGCGCCCTTCGCGTGGGCGATAGCGGCGATGGCGGGAATATCTTCAACGATGCCGAAGAAGTTGGGGCTCTGGACGAGGACGGCAGCGGTTTCGGTGGTGACTTCGGCCTCGAGGGCTTCCAGGTCGACGCGGCCGGTTTCAGGGTTGTATCCCACGAGCGTGCTGGGCAGGCCCTGGTGCTTGGCGTAGGTGGCCATGACTTCGCGGTACTCGGGATGGACGGTGCGGGCGACGACGGCTTTGTGTCGGCCGGTGACGCGGACCGCCATCATGACGGCCTCGGCTGCGCCGGTGGACCCGTCGTACATGCTGGCGTTGGCGACGTCCATGCCGGTGAGCTCGGCGATCATGGTCTGGAACTCGAAGATGGCCTGGAGGGTTCCCTGGGTGATTTCGGGCTGGTAGGGCGTGTAGCTGGTGAGGAATTCGCCACGCTGGACCAGGGTATCAATGATGACCGGGCGGTAATGGCTATAAGCGCCTGCGCCGAGGAAGCTGGCGAAGCCTGCGCCGTTTTTGTTGGCGGCGGCGCGGAAGTAGTCGATGATTTCGCTCTCGGCCTGCTGGCGAGGGACTTCAAGGTCGCGGGTGAGGCGATACTCCTCTGGGATGACTTCGAAGAGCGATTCGATGGAACTGGCGCCGATAGCGGCGAGCATCTGTTGGCGTTCGGCGGGCGACTTGGGAAGGTAGCGCATGGGTCCCTCCGGGACCAGTTGTCAGTTTTCAGTTGTCAGTTTCCGGTTACCGGCTTGTACGGACTGCATGGTTTCTTCCATGCGGTAATGCGAAGGCCGGACTTTGAAACGAAGACGCTCATGTAAGAAGGAACTGAACGCGGGCTTCTGACAACTGAGAACTGACCACTGACAACTCTTTTTTTACTGTTCTTCTGCGATGAAGGCTTCGTAGGCTGCGGCGTCGAGCAGGGATTCGAACTGGGACGGATCGGAGAGTTCGACCTTGATTATCCAGGCTTCGTGGGGCGTTTCATTGATCTTGTCGGGCGAGTTCTTGAGCTCGTCGTTGACTGCAGTGACGGTACCGGAGACGGGCGAATAGAGGTCGCTGACGGCCTTGACGCTTTCGACGGAGCCGAAGGTTTGGTGGGCGGTAACGGAGTCGCCGACCTTGGGCGCGTCGACGTAAACGATGTCGCCGAGGGAGTTCTGCGCGTAGTCGGTGATGCCAACGGTGCCGATGGTGCCCTCGAGGGATATCCATTCATGTTCTTTGGTGTATCGATATGTGGCTGGATAGGCCATGGGAGTCTTCTCCTTGAAGAAACAGTGTAATTCAGAGGGCGGGGCCAGATGACAGATTACAGATGACAGTGGGTTTGCGAGTGGCGACGTTGAAGTTTTAGCGGAATGAGGTTTTCAGCTGGTGAAGCCTGCGTAGGGTTCTAGGGGCACGAGGGCCTGGATCTCGAGCATTCCGGCCTGGTTGATGGGGAGGCTGGCGAGGGCGGCCTGGACTTCGGCTTCGCCGGGAGCTTCCCAGAGTATGACTGCGCCGGGCGTGTCGCCACGCTTCCAGACCTGGCGGAGGATGCCGGAGGCGTAGAGGGCTTTGACGCGCTGGCCTTCGCGGGCGACGAGTTCGGGGGTGAAGGCCTCTGGCGGGAATTCATCGGTGCGGCGGCGGGAGATGCTTAGGAATTGCATATGAGGTCTCAGTTGTCAGGGTCAATTGGGATCAGTTTAAGGCTTCAGCTGGCGATTAGGATTTCCGAGCACGGTCTAGCCCGCGGTTTCGGGGGCGTACTCGGCGGTGATTTTGCGGAAGTCGAATAGGAGCTTGGCGCGCCAGCGGACGATCATGCCGAAGGCGAGGATGAAGAAGAGGCCGGCGGACTGCTGGACGGTGATGAGGGTGTCAAAGTAGCCGCGGGCGAGGAAGCGGACGGCGGCCAGGATAAAGATGACGGCGAGGAAGGCGCCGGAGCGCTTCATCATGATGGTGTCACCCTGGCGGATGAGGCGGGTGGTGAGCAGCAGGGGGTAGGCAAGGGCGATGGCGCCGATGAGAAAGGCCGCGCCGGCCCAGGCCCAGGGGATGCGAAAGCCGGGGACGATGAACATGCAGAAGCCGGTGGCCATGCCGAGGGGTGGAATGATGATTTTGCGGAGGGAAACGGCGCTGCGCGCTTCGCGGAGACGCCATATGGTGACGGCGACAAGTCCGGCGAGGGAGACAACGATTGAGGTTCCCTGGGGAAGCTGCATACATCTCCATTTTACGGCACCTGCGATGCGACAGCCGCTCGCGGGAGGCTCGCACTGGCTTCATGCTTCCCGCCCTTGCCGCAGAAAAAAGCGGCAAGAACGGGGTACGGGGCCTCTTACTTCCCCTGCTCCCCAAGTGCGATGGATTCGCACCCGGACCCAGGACACTCAGAATGTGGCTGGCGGACGATTCGCCGATTTGGTGCATCTATGAAAGGGTGCGGACGTTGAGACGATTTGCTGGAATGGCACTTTTTTTGCTTGCCCTGGGGATGTCCTGGGTTGGGGAGGCTCATGCGTATTCACTGATGACGCACGAGCAATTGATTGACCTGACGTGGAAGGACTCGATTGTTCCGCTGCTGTTGAGCCGCTATCCAAACCTGACTTCGGCACAACTGGACGAGGCGCGGGCTTATGCGTACGGCGGGTGCGTGATTCAGGACATTGGCTATTATCCGTTTGGCGACTTGAACTATTCCGACCTCACTCACTATGTTCGTTCGGGCGATTTTGTGGTGAATCTCTTCCGCAATGCTACGAACGCCAATGAGCTTGCCTTTGCGGTGGGAGCGCTGTCGCACTATATCGGCGATTCGGTGGGGCACCCGCTGGCGACGAACGTGGCGGTCCCGGTGGAGTTTCCAGAGCTGGGTGCGAAATATGGGCCCACGGTGAACTACGCGGAAGGCAAGCACCAGCATGTGCAGACTGAGTTCGCGTTCGATATCAACGAGATTGCGCATCATCGGATGGCGCCGGTGCACTACCTGCGGCATATTGGGCTGGGAGTACCAGTGCAGCAGCTTGCGCTGGCGTTTTACCAGACTTATGGCATCCGGGAGGACTTTACGGGGAAGCGTGGGCGGAGGATCAATGTAAGCGCGTATCGATTTGCTGTACGCCAGTTCATTCCGCGGATTGCGTATGCGGTGACCCTGTTGCATCGCAGCCATGAACCCGCGGACCCGGACACGCCGGATGCACACGAGGTGGAGACAGAATCAGCCCTTGTTGCCACGGAGAATAACTGGCAGGCGTACCGGCGCAAGCCGGGGATTGGGACCTATACGCTGGCGGGGTTGCTTTTTATTTTGCCCAAGGTTGGACCGCTGAAGATGGTTGCGGTGAAGGGACCGACGGCGGAGACGGAAGCGGAGTACTTGCACAGTGTTGCCGTTTCGGCTGCCGCGTTGAGAAGGACGCTGGCGGGGTTTATGCCGCCTGCGGCACCGAAAAAGTCATCGATCGGGGGTGAGGCTCCGGGGCCGGAGGTGAAGAATGCGGAGTTGCCGGCACCGGCGGCGCGACCGGTGGCGGTGAGTTTGCGGCCCAAGTCGGATGGGCCACAGCAGACGCGGGACCCGAAGCACCCGCTGCCGAATCGCGACCTGGATACGGGGAAGGTGGTGCAGCCGGGCGGGTATTCGCTGACGGACTCGACCTTTGCGCATTTGTTGCATGAGTTGACGCGGGAACCAGCGACACCGATTCCGCCGGGGATTAAAGAGGAGATTCAGGCGTATTACGCGAATCTCGATTTGCCGATTACGACGAAGAAGGATCCGCAGAAATGGGCGCAGGTGCTGGCGGATCTGGATACGCTGAAGACGATGCCGACGAGTACAGCGCCGGAGCCGTTTCCGACTTATGGGGAAGAGGGGACGGGCGGGGAGTAGAAGGCTGCGGGTGAGCACCTGTGCGGTCGGGACGCCGGCGCTACATTATTTATCGAAGAATTCGCCGTGGCCGCTGTTGGCCCACGGATTGTAGTGGGCGGCGAAGGTGGCCCGGTATTGCATTGACGGATGGCTGGAGAGCCAGAAATCGATGTAGGGGTTGGGATTGGGGTCGTCAAGCCAGGCTTTGCCTAGGTCGTTGAATGCGGCTACGGCTGTTTTTTGCGGGTCGGGGACGAGGCCGTGGATGGCTTCCTGGCCGTAGATGTCGGCTTGGTGCTCGATGTAGCGGCTGACGGCGTTGCCGGCCGGTTCAAGCAGGAAGTTGGCGATGGAGGCGACGAAGAGGAGCGCGACGAAGCCGGCGCGGGTGGAAATGGATTCGATTCGCCAACGAGTGCCGAAGCGCCCAACCAACCCCGCTGCGAAACGCGCGCAGATCCAGAAGACGAAGAACAACGCTACCGTTGTGAGGGCAAGGCCTTTTGGGATGTGGTGGAGGACGTAATGGCCGCTCTCATGAGCGAAGGTGAACATGATTTCGTCGTTGGGGATGCGGTCGGCGGTGGTGTCCCACACGACGATGCGCTTGGTGGCGCCGAGGCCGGAGACGTAGGCGTTGATGCCGTTGGATTTTTCGCTGGCCTTCATAAGGTACATGCGGTCAGGGGGGATGTTGGTTCCGGTACGGGCAACCACTTTTTCAAGGTCGAGGACGAGAGCGGCATGGTTCTTGGCAAGCGGTTCGTATTGATTAAAGATGGGCTCGGCTAGAGGTTCGAGAAATGTGGAGATGACGATGAGGGGGACGGCGACCATCCAGCATGCGAGCCAGTAGCGGCGCGGCCAACGGCGAACGATAGAGTTGAAGAGCAGCAGGACGGGGACGCCAACGAGGAGCGTGAAGCCGAGGGATTTCGTCATGTCAATTAGCCATGCGCCCCAACCCTCGACACTGATGCCGTAGGAGAGGCTGACATGGTGGGCATAGAGGTCGAGGGGCAGATCGGCGAGGGTGAGGATGACGAGGAAGGCGGCGAAGAAGATGGCGCCTTGGAGCCACCTGCGGTGGGAGATGCGGACAGCCCAGGCCTCCAGGCCGGTGGCGGCGCGGGTGGCGAGCAGTAGCCATAGAACTGCCAGGTCCCAAAGCGAACCGACTATGCCGAGGATGTTGCGGATGCGGCCGAGGGCGGTGGCTTTGGCGAGCTTGTCGGGCGGGAGCTTGTAGGCTTGCGCACTGGGTTGGGAGCCGGATTGCGCAGTTGCCTGCCCGGGTGTCGGAGCGGGGGTAACGGATTGGGCCGCGCAACAGAATGAGGCCGGGAAGATGAGAAACAGAGCGGTGATTGGAAAGACGATGCGTAGGGCTGTAAGCCGTCCGCGCGTAAATGTCATTGAGCAATGCCCCCGCCCGTAGCTTACTCTGAGAGAATCAGAGATTGGAGATGATTCAGCCAAGCTGTTCCCGCCTATGACAAACCCTTCTTCTGCCGCCACGGGGCGGCCGGTTCCCGTTATCTGTTGCGAGCCTTCGATCCGGCTGGTTGCCGCCGTTTTCGCCTTGGTTGCTGCGATCCCCTTTAACGCCATTGCGCAGCAGGCCGCACCTGCTCATGAACCGGTGTTGCTTGACGCGATGACGACGGAGCTACATCGAGCGTTTGCTTCGCTGGGGAAGCAGGCTGCGGGGAAAGACGCGGACAAGCAGTTGCCGCCTTACTTTCTGAGCTACAGCGTGGCCGATGCGAGTACGGCGACGGTGCGGGCGCAGTATGGCGCGGTGGTGGACAGCTCTGAGAGCCGCGCGCGCGTGGCGGATGTGCAGGTGCGGCTGGGCGAGCCGAAGCTTGATAACACACACGGGACGCATCGGGGATCGGCGGTGAACAGCATGCAGTTGCCGCTGACGGACGACCGCGAGGCGCTGGCACGGAGCCTGTGGATGGCGACGAACACAGGCTATGGCACAGCGCTGGACAATTACCTGCGGGTGAAGACCGAGGCCGAGGTGCGAGCCAAGGAAGAGGACACTTCTCCGGACTTCAGCAAGGAAGAACCTCAGACGCATTTGGGGACGCCTGCTCCGCCGGTGGTGGTGGACCGGGCGGCGTGGGGTGAACGCGTGGCGGCGCTGTCGAAGATTTTTCGCGAGTATCCGGACGTGACGCAGAATATGGTGATGCTGACGGTGCAGAACGAGACGGATTATTTCGTCTCGTCCGAGGGATCGCGGGTGGTGACTCCACACCTGGCAGCACGGCTGGTGGTGTTTGCGGTGAGCCGAGCGGACGATGGGATGGATCTGTTTCGGGCGCAGACGTTTGAGGCGGAGACGGTGAAGGGGCTGCCGGCGCAGGCGGAGTTGGAAGGGGCGATCCACGAACTGGGCAAAAGCCTAGAGGCGCTGCGCAAAGCGCCTGTAACGGAGCCGTTCGATGGGCCGGTGATTTTGAGCGGGCGCGCTGCGGCGGTGTTCTTCCACGAGGTGCTGGGGCACAGGCTTGAAGGACAGAGGCAGCGCGGCGACGAAGAGGGACAGACGTTTACCAAGGAAGTGGGAAAGGATGTGCTGCCGACGTTTCTCTCGGTGGCGGACGACCCGACGGTTACAAAGTTTGGTAGTACATGGCTGAGCGGCAGCTATGAATACGACGATGAGGGACAGAAGGCGCGCCGCGTGGACTTGATTGACGATGGCGTACTGAAAACATTCCTGATGTCACGGCTGCCGATTGCGAACTTTGACGATTCGAACGGGCACGGACGAGCGCAGACGGGACGGATGCCTACGGGACGTCAGGGCAATCTGATTGTGACGTCGACCAAGACGGTGCCGGAAGCCGAACTGCGCAGGGAGCTGATTGAAGAAGCGAAGAAGCAGGGCAAGGCGTATGGGCTGTACTTCGAGGACATTTCTTCAGGGTTTGCGGTGACAACACGGAGTTCGCCACAGGCTTTCAGCGTGGTTCCGCTGGTGGTTTGGCGGGTGTATGTGGATGGGCGCCCGGATGAGCTGGTGCGGGGCGTAAGCATTGTGGGAACGCCGCTGGCGGCGATGAAGCGAATTGTGGCAACCGGCGACAAGAGCGAAGTGTTCAACGGCGAGTGCGGAGCGGAGTCGGGAACGATTCCGGTGAGCGCGGTGGCTCCCGCAATGCTGTTGAGCGAGATGGAGACTCAGAAGCAGGCGCAGGGGACGGCGAGGCCGCCGATATTGCCGATACCGCGGTAGAGCAGATGACAGGTTACAGGTTACAGATGACAGATGACAGTTATAGACCAGCGGCGGTGGCGGGCGGTTGGGTTTGGGCTGGCGACTGTCTTGTTGGGATTGAGTGTTCGGTTCTTGCGCTGGGGATTGCCGTGGGTTGTGGTGAAGTACGGCGGGTCGATGCTTTGGGCGGTGATGATCTTCTGGATCTTTTCTGCGCTGGCTCCGCAGTGGCCTTTGGCGCGAGTCGCTTTGCTGTCGGGAACTGTGGCGACGGCGGTTGAGGTTTTCAAGCTTTACCGGTCGCCGGGGATGGATGCGTTTCGACTTACGCTTGCAGGGAAGTTGATGCTGGGGCGTTTTTTTTCGGGATGGGACATTGCCGCTTATTGGGTTGCGATTGCGGGCGGAATGGCTTTGGAAGTTGGGATTCGCCGGGCGAGGACTCGAGCATGAGAATACCAAAGCCACCTCAAATCGTTGCTTGGACGTTTCTCCTCATTTCGGTCTTTTGTTTTTGGTACATGGTAGCGGCAGATTACGGATATGGGGCAGTTTCCGGGGTGTATCGATTCGAAAAAGGCGGAGAGGCTTCGACGCTCACACTGAACAAGGATAGGACCTTTCTCCAGGACAGAAGCAGTCAGGGGAAAACTGAAAAAGCTCAGGGCGTTTGGCACCGATCGGGCGAGGGTCGAATTGAATTCTCGAAGGAATTCTTGTCAATCGGCCAAGTGTCTTCCGACTCGGACGGTTTCACATACGGCGAAGTGCAGAAGAATTTTCTAAGTCTGATTCCTTCGATTGTCGTTGGACCCGACAGAGAGCATGGCCCAAGATTCCATAGAAGGTTTTTCAATTGAGAGACGCGGAGGCAGCATGAACTTGAGTGTTCCGATTTTGACGCTTGCGGGAGTCGCCGTTTTTTGCGCTGCTTCGCCTACGATTTCCGCGCAGCAGACGCGCACGGATGCGGAGAAGGATCCCCTGCTGAAGGCGATGCTTACAGAGATGGACCGGAGCATGAGCCAGTTGCAGCTGCCGGGATTCGCCAAGCCGTTCTTCATCCAGTACCGGATTGAGGACGTGGACGACTACCAGACGAAGGCTGAATTTGGCGCCAGCGAAGGTGGAAGCCGGAGCCATCAGCGCGTGGCGCGCGTTACGGTACGGGTGGGCGACTATAGGACTGACAGCTCAGGCGGGCGCGGCGATGGATCGCTGCAACTGGCACCGCTTGACGAGGATCCAGTTGCGATACGGTCCGCGCTGTGGGCGGCCACGGACACCGCTTACAAGTCTGCGCTTGCGGCTTTTGCGCAGAAGCAGGCCGCATTGAAGCAGGTGCAGACGCTGCCGCAGGCAGATGACTTCAGCCAGGAGAAGCCGGTGGTTTCGCTAGGAGAACCGGCAAAGTTGGAAGTGGACGATGCGGCATGGGTGGACCGGATTGCGAAGATGAGCGGCCTCTACCGGACCGACTCGACTGTTAGTGCGAGCCAGCACGAGGTTGAGTACTCGATGGCGGAGTTTCATGCGCGGGTGACGAATACCTGGTTGGTGACCAGCGAGGGAACGATCGTGCGCAAGACGGCGGCTGAGTACCAGGAGAGCTTTGCCGTGGGCACACAGGCGGCGGACGGAATGAGACTGGACCGGTCGTTTGCGTCGAGTGGCGCGTCGCTTAAAGACCTGGATTCGCAGGAGGCTTTTACGCATCATGCCGTGGAGGAGATTGCATCGCTGAGCGATTTGCGCAAGGCGCCGCTGGTGGAAGAGGAGTATCACGGGCCGCTGCTGCTGAGCGCGGACGCGGCGACGGATACGCTGCACGAGTTGCTGGGCGGTGGCGTGGTTGCGACGCGGCCCAAGCTGGGCACCGAGGCGCGCACGAACGGGCCGTTTGCGTCGAGCTATCATGCGCGGGTGCTGCCGGATTTTCTTGATGTGGTGGATGATCCTGGGTTGAAAACATACGCTGGCAAGGGTCTGGTTGGCGCGTACGCAGTGGATGACGAGGGTGTACCGGCGCGGGCGGTGACGCTGGTGACGGACGGAAAGCTGCAGAACTACCTGATTGGGCGAGAGCCGGTGCGCGATTTTCCGCAGTCGAACGGACATGGGCGCGCGGGGATTACGGGTGCGGCGAGGCCGTCACTCGGGGTGCTGGAGATTTCTGCGAAGGAAGGCGTAGCGGACCAGGAGCTGAATCAGAAGCTGATGGACCTGGCGAAGGACCGCGGGCTGAAGAGCGTTTATTTTGTGCAGACGCTGGGCGGGGAGATGACGCCACGGCTGCTCTATCGCGTGAACCCGGACGGGAAACGCGAACTGGTGCGCGGCGCCGAGTTGGACGACCTGGATCAGCGCGCGCTGCGCTCAAGCGTGGAGGCCGCGGGCAAGGATTTGTTTGTGGCCAACTATTTTGGCGACGTACCGGTAACGGTGCTTGCGCCGGCCTTGCTGGTGAGCGACGTGACGGTGCGCCGGGCCAATGAGAAGAACGAGAAGCTGCCGTTTTATCCGCCGCCGGATTAAAGCTTCTGAAACCGGGAACGCTGTTTCTTCTGCTGGCCGAACAGGAACCTGGCGATCATCCCGATCGGGAGAATGAAAAGGGCCGTGTTCCAAGTGGCATGGCTTCCGTTTCCAACGATTTATTTAGTGTTTCCAGGCGCCGACGATTGCGCCCATGGCGAGCATGCCGAGGAGCCAGAAGCCTGCGTTGATGCCGAGTTGGCTCATGGGGCGAAGCTCAAAAGAATATTCAGTGGCCCAGATGGTGAGCACAAACGCGAACCACAGGCAGGCCGCGGTCCCCATGCCACGCAGAGCGGTCTGCACGCCGGTGAGCTGAGTGACGAAGGAAACGCCGGTGGCAATGACGAGTTGTGAGACGAAGGCAATGCTGAACTGGAACACTGGATTGACATGCGCTTTAGGCGCATACCAGCCGGAACATTCGCCGAGCCCACTAAGCCACGGCCGCATGAAATAGCCAAACCAAATGATTTCCAAGATAAAACAGGCGACTGCAGCGCCCGCGATGGCTAGATAGTTGATAACGATTTCCGGTTCCCTGGCTTCCATTTCCCTGGCTGGCATTCTGTCCTCCCATTTGATTCCTGCTATACGAGCGATGCGCGAAGCCAACGCGCCGCGATAACGGCGATCGGGGAATGCCACGCAGGCGCCACCGCCCATAAGAAAAGCAATGTTATTGAGAATGTTATCGTACCGGAGCGGGTTCTTGTGTTGCGCGCCGATGAAGGGCTTGGATATTGTCCGATTGCTTCTATTTGCCGATGGCTACTTCTTCTTCCATGCGCCCACGATGGCGCCCATGAGCATCATGCCGATGAGCCAGAAACCGGCATTGATTCCCAGCAGGCTAATCGGTCGAACCTCAAAGACGTATTCAGTAGACCAGGCAGAAAGTTCGAAACCAAGCCAGAGCAGCGCACCGGCTTGGACGCCCCGCAGCGCCGTTTGTGCACCGGTAAGTTGCGTGACGCAGGAGATAGCGGTGGCCATAACGGCCGCGGCGAGGAGAGCCGTTCCGTATTGGATGGCAGGATTGAGGGCACCCGGCCCCATGAGCCACTCGCGTGTACGGCCAACGCCGGCAAGCCAAGCCTGCTGAAAATAGGAGTACCAGGCGGCCTCCAGCAGGAAGCAGGCGATGGCTGCAATCAGGATTGCCAAATAATTCTGACGGACTCTGGGTTGCTCGATTGTCATTTCGGTCTGCCTTTCGAAGATTCCAAGGAAGAGAGATGGGCGGAATTCTATCGCAAATCTTGGGGCTTTTGTTCGTTTGGAGGAATCGAATTGCAAACTACCTTTGCGGATTGCGGGGATGGGGCCTAGTCGAGGCGTGTAAGAAAGGCCTCGGCTTCGGATTCGCTGGGCCGGAGTTGGTGCGCAATGGATTCAGCTTCTGCGCGGTTGTCGCCCTGTGGGCGAATGCGCACCCAGTAACTGTCCTGGCCTGGGAATTCGATCACGTTTGAGTCAGGATACTTGCGGAGGAGTTGAGCCTTGAGCTTTTTGGCTTTGTGCTCGCTCTTGAAAGCGCCGATCTGCACGCACCAGCGACCCCCGGATTCGATGGGTTTTGGTGTGCGGTAGACGTCGAGGCGGACGCGGGCGGTTCCGGCCTGATAGATGCCTGTGGCCCTGGCCGATGCGACGGTGAGATCGAGGATTCTGCCGTCGACAAAAGGTCCGCGGTCGGTGATGCGCATGGCGCTGGACTGGCGAGTTTTGAGGTTGGTGACGACGATCAGAGAGCCCATGGGCAGAGTGCGGTGCGCGGCGGTGAGGGCGTGGTCGCTGAAGACTTCGCCGTTGGCGGCTTTGCGGCCCTTGTAGGGCGCTGTGTACCAGGTGGCAAGGCCCTCTTCACTCTCGATGGGCCTGTGGGTTTTAACGAATTCGAGATCCGCGGCATTGACTCCGCCGGCAGGCACGGGCGTGGGAGCTATGCGCGCGGGTGGCGTAGCCTGTGCTGATTGAGGCGTCGTCTGGGCGGCAGGCGGCGCGGTTTGAGACGCGGGCAACTGGCTTACATTGCTGCGATGTCCGCAGCCCACGGCAAAGAACAGCGCAAGCGCAGAGGCGGCGAGAGCGCCGGCACCTGGGGCGCGGCGGGATGCGTGAGACCAGACCATCAAGTGCGCGGCGCCTGCGGAGGCGGATTCTGATTGTCGAGTTTGTCGGCAAATTTACGCATGGCGTCCGCGGCGCTACGCAAGGCGGAGATGGACTCGGTACGCACCTGCGGAATGACGGAATCGTTGACGTACGCCGCGGCATGGCGAAGTTCCATCTCAATGAGTTCGATGGCCTCTTCAATGCGGCGCCCTACGCCGCCCATGCCCGGCCCTGGGGGATAACTGCTCATAAAACTGCCTCCGGCACGAAGCCTGAAGTTCGTCGACCTGCTATCAGTCTGCGGTGCCCCACGCGGCACGTCAACCGAGGAAGGTTGGAAGGTGCCGCAATGGTCAATACGCAGCGCGGCGTCTGGAGTTCAATGTTTCCTATTTGGGAGTTCGTGCGCCGACTCTCCTTTCTGGCGGCCTCCATTGTTTTGGGAGGTCAGGTGACCTTTTCCCGAAAAATTGCGTCAGAACCTCTTAGCGGCGTTCCAGGCGGTTCCGGGTCTGCGACGCGGGAGATGCGGGAAGATTTGTTAAACGGCAAGATCCACGGAAGTGCTAACAAACACGAGCGGTTGCGCCGGGCAGCTTACGATTGCGGCGCGATGCTTCTGTTGCTGTTGAGCCTTCCGGGTGTGGCCGCATGGGCGAGCGCAGCGCAAGAAGACCGGACTTTATTGCCTGAGGCGCCTGAGCCGCAGAACACAACGCAAACGCAGACAGCGAAGACAGTGCCCGATCCCTGCCGGGCGAGAAATGCGGGGCATCGGTTGGGGGTGCAGGCCGCGGAGGCGATCGCCTCGGCGGAGGGATTGCCGGCTCCGGTGGCCGAGAGGCATCCCGAGGTGAACACGGAGGAAGTGCCGTGTGCTTCGTATACGTCGCTGATGCATGAACTGCCGATCATCAAGAAAATAAACATGCCCTTGATCAACTGGTATGCACGATTCCTGGACGGGCCGCAGGTGAAGCCGATGACGCCGAAAGAGAAGGGGTGGTTGGCGGTGCGGAACGTGGGCGATCCATTTAATGGAATCACGATTCTGGGGAGTTCGGCTATTGCGGTGGGGTCGGATGCGCACTCGGCTTACGGGCCGGGGTTTCATGGATTTGAACGGTACGTCGGTGTGAGCGTGACGGAGGACATGACGGGGGAATTCTTTGGGACGTTTCTGATTCCGTCGGTCATGCACCAGGATCCGCACTATCACCGGATGCCGACGGCGAGCATGAAGAAGAGGATTGCGCATGCGTTTTACCAGGTGGTCTGGACGCAGGGCGACAATGGCAAGGGCATGCTGAACTATGCGGATTTAGCGGGGTTTGCGATCGATGACGAGATTGGGAACCTCTACATACCGGGGCGGGAGACCGATCTGCCGGCGAGCGCGGAGCGGTATGGAACTACGATGGCGACGGCGCCTATTGACAATTTTGTGACGGAGTTTCTGCCCGATGTGGCGCGGAAGATCCACGTCCGCGTGGTGTTGATCCAGCAGATTATTAACCAGGTGGCGAACGTTAAGGACAACGGGGGGAGTTGAAAAGCAGGGAACAGGGACCAGGGAACAGGGAATAGAAACGCCGTTTTCGCATCGGCGAAATGGCTGCTCGGAGGGTTGTTCTACATAGCTGAAAAGGCTGCTTAGGTGGTTACAAAACATACGAAAAGGCTGCTCAAGTGGTTGCCTTTCGCGTCGACATGAACCTTGCGGGCAGCCTTTTCGAGATGTTTCGGTTGCTGAGAATTGAACTAAATGAAGTAAAGGATTGCTTAGAATTGAACGCATTTTTGGGAAATGCGCTGATTTTGCACGAGATAGCGACTTAACTTATTGATAATGCATTCTTTATTTGGGTTTTGTTTGCGGTGCAATTGCGCGTGAGATTGGAGTCTCAGGGGCACGTTTCACGGCGGGAATTCCGTGGTCAGCGATGAGACGCAACGGGTAGACCGGTGGCGGTGGGGAGGATTGCGCGGTAGCTTTCGTCGAGGGCGGGACCGAGGAGGAGGATTGCGGCGATGCGGCGGACGACCTGGGCGAAGTAGGCTGCTTCTTCCGGTTTGAGGGGGCGGTGAAGGAGCGGCGAGGTTGGCTCGGTAGTGAATTCGCGATAGCTGAGCCATTTTTGAGGACCTGGTAGCCGCCGAGCGTATAGTTCCAGACGTTGATGGGAACGGCGGACCAGTGGGCGTCGCCGTTGAGGTAGACGTCGACGAGGTTTCGCCGAGGAGGGAAGGTGCGGATTGAAGGGATGCAATCCGGTCCCCAAAAGCGAGGGACCGGGGCCGCCAGCCGGTTGCACCTTGGAATGGGCGACGCCATAGGCTTGAATTGTGCGAGAATCTGAGAGCAGGAGGGCTCAAGCGATGATGATTGAAATTCAAAAGCCGGAACTTGAAGCCCTTATCCTGGACCGGATGCAAAAGGGCGGCTTCGCGAGCATCGAAGATGCTCTAATGCAAGCGTTGGAAGCGTCACCGATGGTTGCCGAGCATCCGGTAAAATCCCGCGATCAGCGGACGGGAGCCGATCTCATCGCGGCCTTGCAGGCTTCGCCATACCGGGAGCTGGATATTGAGCCATCACGCTTTCGATTATCCATGCCTGCGCGCGACGTGACCTTCTGATGGCATGGCTTCTTGACACCAACGTTCTTTCGGAAATTCGCAAACCAAGGCCAGAACCGAAGGTAGTGACCTTTGTCTCCGGTACCCCACTGGATGAACTTTACGTCAGTGCGGTGACGCTTGCGGAACTTCGCTTCGGGATTGACCTGTTGAGCCATGGCACCACACAGCGGGCCAATCTCTCCCAATGGCTTACGCATACAATCCGGCCCATGTTTAGCAACCGGGTTTTGCCTGTGACCGAAGACATCATGTTCCGATGGCGTGTTCTGATGGAAGACGGCCGCAAAAGCGGCCATACGTTTTCACAGCCGGACCTTATCATTGCCGCCACAGCGCTGCAACATGGCCTTACGGTTGTGACTCGCGACCGCAGCGACTTCGATAGGTCGGGGGTGCCGGTGGTGAATCCCTGGGATGAACAGATTGAGGTTCGTGGTGGTTCGCCCGAGCGGTAAAAAACGAAAAGGTGGTCACGGATTGGGTCGGCTGGCATCTTCAATTCGCATGTCCCAGAAACGAGACATGGGACGCGTAGAGCGGAGAATCGCATGTCAAGGCCTGTTCAGTGTGTTGGCACCGTGACGATTGTGTAGGTCGCCGTTGCGACTTCGCTTTTTTCATAGCCGCTTGCTATTGCGATCGCCCTGACCGTGGTGGTCTTCGCGATGGTGATCCCAGTGGCGTATTTAATGGACATGGTGGTTGGCGCGGTGCCGTCCAGAGTGTAAAAGATGGCGGAGTCCGGCGTGGGGTCCGCAATTCTTAGATATTGGGTCTTTGAATAGGTGCCACCCACTTGGCTAAAGGTCGGCGCCTCTGCACGCGGAGTCGCGGGCAGAAAGCGGTATTCCCAAAGGTCATTAAGATAGCCAGAATGGCCGACGGCATCGTAGCCCTGGCCTCCAAATAGCCAGAGGTTCCCGTCCCTATCAGTCCAACTACTCGCACCATCCCTTCCTCCCGGGGCATTTGTGGGGGAAGGCAAACCGAGCGTGCCATAACTGCCTCTTGGGTTGTTTACGGATATTCCTAGACTGCGGATGAAGCCGGGTCCAGTGATTGTGCTTCCATTCATCCAAATCCATTCTCTGGTCGATGAGGTGAATCTCCATAGATCATTGAGGGGGCCTGAATTTCCCTTCGCGTCGAACCCATTCCCACCAAAGAGCCAGAAGCCACCTTCCGCATCGGTCCAGCTCGCCGCAGAGGTTCGGCCTCCGGGCCAGTTCTTTGCGTCATGTTTGCCCAGCTTTCCATAAACGCCGGATAACCCGCACTGGTGGGATTCGTTGCAGTGGAGCGACTCGCCTCCGCCGATCCAGGCCCACGCACTGCTGGATTGGTCGAACTCCCAAAGGTCGTTCAGATTGCCTAGCTGATTGATGGAATCTCGACCCGTACCGCCGAAAAGCCATAGGTTTCCGCTCCGGTCCGTCCAGCCCGCTGCGTGGTCTCTTCCGCCTGGGGCATTTCTATCGTCAGGGTCACCTTGGGAATCGTAAATGCCAGGAATGCCTCGCTCCCCGTATTCGGTTTGCGTTTCGCCGTTTGCCCTCATACATGCCCATTCACCGGTCGACAGGTCGAATTTCCAAAGGTCGTTCTGATCGCCGGAGTTTGAGGATTTGCCGGTGGCTACGCTGACCACCATGCCCCATCCGCCAAAGAGCCAAAGATCTCCGTTGTTATCGATCCAACTCGCCGAGAATTCACGCATTCCAGGAGTGCTTGTTGAGTCGGGTGTGCCCAACGTTTCACATGTTCCGAAGCCGACTATTCTGCTTTCTCCACCTACCCAAGTCCATTCGAGAGTGGAGGGATTGAACATCCAGAGGTCGCTCAGGGTCCCGATATTCTTCGCGGAGTCATAGCCGCCTCCGCCGTACAGCCAGAAGTTGCCGTCTCTATCAGTCCAAGAGTTCGCAAATGCTCGGCTACCGGGGAGATTCTCGGATGAGGCGGTTGCGAGTGCGCCGTAGACTCCTGGTCGCCCACATGCTTTGCAGTCTGACGAATTGCTTCCTCCCATCCATGTCCATTGATGAGTCGATGGATTGAATCGCCAAAGATCATTGAAGATCCGTAACTGATTGTTCCCGTAAATGTCTTCGCTACCCCCGAAAAGCCAGAAGTTTCCGCTGCTGTCAGTCCAGGTAGCTGCATTTTTTCTAGCTCCTGGCATGTTTCCCGATGCGGGACTTCCAAGTGTGCCGTATATGCCGGGGAGTGCAACCGCGGAAACGTTGGTGGATTGGGTTTGTTCAGCGGCATAGCGGCTTCCGCCCATCCATACCCATTGGCCTGTTTGCGCGATCAACACAGGGCAAATGCACGCAAGGATGACCAAAACTACATAACGCTTGGTGCTGATATTTCTTACCAGGAGGTTTTCTTGCACACACACCTCAGCGGGCGCTCTTGGCCCCTACGAACCAAACGGTGCACTCGCCTCTATTATCGACGAGGAGGCAGTGAGATATGCTCACTTTCGTGGCAATTATTCGGCTTGTTGCAATTGACCTACCGTAGCTTCGCTAGCATCCTCCTTGGAATCTGATTCCGCTTCTACATCGCACCTACCGGCCATTGGATATCTCGAATGCCAAAGGACCGCTCCGTTCGGTGGGGCTTATTGACCGTTCAGGGTGGGATTCTGCCGTTCGCTGCAACTGGATTGGGTTGACTGGGTGGGGCGGTTAACCTGATATTGCGTTTTCAGGCTCGGGGTTTCTGTTGGAAACTCAACGATTTGAGCCGTATAAGAGATTCGACCAGCAGCTGGACCAGCAACTATTTTCTACTTGAGGAGAGAACAACTTATGGCAAAAGCGATTAAGTACGCTGAGAAGGCCGCAGTTTATGCCGCGAAGGGCGCGTGGGTGGTTTATGAGCGGTTGAACCGCATTAGCCCGAACGCTGGATTTACTCCCAAGTGGAGCGACAAGCCGCTGCAGAAGAGCTGGCAGAAGGAAAAGCCGCCGCTGGGATGGCCGCGGACCACGGACTCGCTTTGTCCCAAGTGCGTGCCGGAGATTCGCAAGCAGATTCTGGACGGCAAGCTGCCCCATGAAGTGCTGCTGAACGAAAAGGTTGGCGAGATCAAGGCGCAGATTATTGAGCGCGACGGCAAGATCCTGATGATTAAGGATTGCCCGAAGCATGGGCACTTTGAAGACGTGATGTCGATTGACACCAAGTTCTTCAAGCACCTGGAAGAGAGCTTCCCCGGACGCGACATGCGCGCGCACGGCAAGGGCGACAAAGAGCTGCACCATCACGGCACGTCGACTGTGACCCACGGGCGCGGCTCGGTGCTGACGATTGATTTGACCAACCGATGCAACATGATGTGCGACCCGTGCTTTATGGATGCGAACCAGGTTGGGTTCGTCCACGAACTGACGTGGGACGAGATCAAGACCATGCTGGACAACGCCATTACGATTAAGCCGAAGCGACAGATGAGCGTGCAGTTCAGCGGCGGCGAGCCGACGCTGAGCCCGTACTTCCTGGATGCCGTTGCCTACAGCCGCAAGGTTGGGTACAACAGCGTGCAGGCTGCGTCGAACGGGATTGAGTTTGCGAAGAGCAAGGAGCTTTGCCGCGCGGCTGCTGAGGCTGGTCTGCGGTATGTGTACTTGCAGTTTGACGGGATTGGCAATGCGGCCAACAGCCATCGCAAGGTGGGCAACCTGTTTGACGTAAAGCTGCAGGCGATCAACAACCTGCACGAAGCCGGCGTGGATATTGTGCCGGTGACGACGATCATCAACGGGATTAACAACGAGCAGGTGGGGCGCATTATCGAGTTTGCGCTGGACAATCCGAAGAAGATCAGCTTCCTCAGCTTCCAGCCGGTGAGCTTTACGGGTCGCGACGAGGACATTAGCGAGGAGCGGCGGTTGGCGCAGCGCTACACGCTGAGCCACATGGCGCACGACGTGAAGAACCAGGTGGGTCTGGGCGTGCCGGAGCGGGATTGGTTCCCGATCAGCTTTATGAGCACCTTTAGCGACTGGGCGGATTTGATTCACGGGCCGGGCGCGGAGTGGGGCCAGTTGAGTTGCGGATGCCACCCGAACTGCGGCATCGGCATGGCGCTGATGATCGATAAGGAAACGAAGGAAGCTGCGCCGGTAACGGCGTTTCTGGATATGGGCAAGGTTGCCAAGGACCTGGCGAAGGTGAATGACGCGGCCCGCGGCAAGTGGCTTTCCGTGATTGGATTTGGGCTGGCGCTGCTGCGGAATTACGATCCGTTCCAGGCGCCGACGCACTTCAAGATCACGGACATGATGAAGAAGATGGACAAGACGTTCAATGCGACCGGCAAGGATTACGGCAGCGTGAAGGGCGATCGTACGCTGGCGGATATTGAAAAGCGGCGCGCGGATCGGTGGAACTTCCTGTTCATCGCAGGCATGTGGTTCCAGGACTTGTTCAACTACGACTTCCGGCGCACGGAGCAGTGCATTATTCCGTATGCGACGCAGGAAGGCGAGATCAGCTTCTGCGCGTACAACACGGGCGTGGGCTGGCGCAACATTATCGAGAAGATGCACATGACGGCGACTCTCACCAAGTGGTACGAGGAGCACGGCCGGCATGAGATTTTTGCCGGTGGCAAGAAGGTCGGCATGGGGA
>Ga0187847_10001426_pt1 | contig 21465 bp, 22 predicted proteins | sample June2016WEW_4_10_FD_132458 | JGI IMG/M metagenome (GOLD analysis project Ga0187847, IMG submission 132458) | Peatland microbial communities from SPRUCE experiment site at the Marcell Experimental Forest, Minnesota, USA - June2016WEW_4_10 | ecosystem: Environmental > Terrestrial > Soil >...
CCCCAGTCGCTACCGGCCTGACCACTGTCCGCTGTGCCACGGACCAGACCCTCTGCGGGCGCACGGTTTTTATTGCCGCAGCCTGGTAGATGTGAACTACGACGGAGCCATCCCGGTGCGCCGAATCCATCCGTCAACTTCCACCCGCCACTGATCTACGTCGCCTGTTCTTCTATCGCCTGAATCGACTCGTGCGCCGGGACTCCACCTTCCTGTTGCGCGGCGTGTTCTACGAAGCTCCTCCTCAGTTTGCCGGGGAAACCATTGAAGTACGTTTCGATCCCCTCGATCCCTCCGAGGTGGAGATCTATGTTGGGGAGCAAGTGCAAGCCATGGCGCGACCGGTCGATCCCGTGCTCAACGCACAGCTGCCTTCCCGCAAACCTCTGCCCGGCCCAGCCCCAGTGCCGACGGGCAGGCAATGTTCTCAGATTCCTCTCGGATTTCGAGCTGGGCAGGTAGAGGTCACTCACGAAGTGCGGGATAGGATACATGTGTGTATAGGCAGGTGAGTATCCTATCCCGAGAGAACAAGACTTCTTTTGAGGAAGGTCCGCGACCAAAGGCGGGTCGCGGCCCGGCGTTGCGTCTGGGACTCCGAGGCCGGAGCTATGGCCTGTCCCAGTTTTTTCTATAGCAAGGGAAAACCCGCGCAGCGGTTCGAGCCGCGCGGGCTTGTGACTGAGTACGAGGGATCTGGGCTCAGACCGTCGCCCCAGCCTCGGGCCCTGCTCCCCGCAGGGCAGGGTTTGCGGTGGCGCGACCCAACCGCAAAGTCGCAGAACGCTAGAGGGGCAGACGATACTGGCCATCGTTGTGAACGATGGCGCCTTGCTTACAAGCTTCAGTGATGGCCAGTTGCGCGGTACGCTTGGAACACTCGGTCTGCTGCATGGCAGTCGTGGTTCCTTGCGAGACGAGTGATCCCGCACCCAGTCGGGCGATACGTTCAGTCGTTGCGCCACCTGTCCTGGACTCCACAAAGGGTCATAGTCAACCCCTCCGGCAGATCCAGTCGACGAACCCGCGCTTTTGTCCTCAGCCTTCTCCAAAGCAGGCTCCAACCATCGGAGGATGGGGAGCACAGGGCGGCAGAAGTCAGCGCACAGAAGATCCCCTCCCGCGAGCGCCGTAGCTAAATCGCGCTCGAGAGGTTCACTCGGACGCCCTGTCGTGGAGAGAGTCTGGCAGCTTGCGAGAACGTCCGGAAATTGTGCGGCGCTTGCTTAACTATTTGCAATATCACGGCGATCAGGGTCTTCAAATCCTCTTTCAGCCTTTTCGCGTTTCTTGGCCCTAAAGCCTTGACGGCTGCTGCTTGAATCTCCAAACGAACCTCCAATGCGGCTGCGCGCAATGCGACGCCGCGTTCGGTGAGGCGAACCAACTTTGCCCGCGTGTCTGTCGGATCCGGTATCTGCTCGACGTAGTTGCGCTCTTCAAGCAGTCGCACGAGTTGGCTCATTGCCTGCTTGGTGACGCCTGAACGTTGCGCAAGCGCGGAGGAGCGCGCGCCGGTAGCGTCCAACAGCGGGATCACATTCGAAAAGGTAGGGGTGAGCCCCTCCAACCCTCTGCTGCCCAGGCAAGCCATCATCGCTGGAAAGGGCTTTGCAAGCGCCAGGGCTGACGTACGAGTCGCGATCGATGCTGCATGAGACTTTAGCTCCATCCGTCATTTGAAAAGCACGCGGGTTTCACTTTACCTTGCAGGCCTATGGACCAATCGATGTCTTGCTCAAGGATACCCCGACGGGATTGCTGGAAAGGGCTTTCAGAGACCACGAGGATCTGAGCAGATTCGTCCTTCCACTTGTTCAGTATCGCGACAGCGTCCTCTAGACACAAGACCATGTTATTCTCTCCCACCTCGTCTTGGACCATGCCTGATCGATACAGTATCAGACTGGAGTGCGACCGGACGGCGTTTAAGAGCTGAACGAACACGACTTAGTCGAAGTCCGAAAGGTATCAGCGTTGTCCAGTCGTGGAACGGGTGTGTGATTCTGGACGGCACGCTTTAGGCGAAAAAACGCCTAATTTGTAAATAGGCGGAAAAACGCCTAAGATGACGCAAGGCGGAAACACGCCTAAGAAACTGGAGGCGGGAAGAGCCCACCCATGGACACAATTGCCCGAACCCCTCTTCAACTTGGGAACTACATTCGACAGCGGCGACGTGAACTCGGCTTAACCCAAGAGAAACTGGCTGCAAAAGTCGGTGTGCGGCAACGGACGGTCTCCAACATGGAGACTTCTGCGGCAGCCCGAATCGATACCCTGCTACGTGCGCTCGCCGCGCTCGACTTGGAATTAGTGATTCGCCCGCGCACCAAGGGCTCCCCACAAGACATTGAGAGACTCTTCTAATGCCACGTCGAGCTACACACGATCGTCTCAATGTCTTTCTCAACAGTCGTCTTGTCGGCTTACTTCGCCGCCAGCCTTCGGGGGCAATTTCTTTCGAATACGACCGATCATGGCGGGAGTGGGAGTCTGCCCTGCCTGTATCACTCTCATTACCTCTACGCGAACAGGCGTACCTGGGCGCAGCCGTGGTGGCCGTGTTCGAGAATTTATTGCCCGATAACGACGCCCTGCGGCGTCAGATTGCGGCGCGCGCGCACGCCGAAGGAACAGACGCTTATAGCCTGTTGGGTGCAATCGGTCATGATTGTGTGGGTGCGCTCCAGTTTCTTCCGCAGGACTTGCAACCCACCCCCGCAGGTGTGATCGACGCCGTCCCGGTAAGTGAGCGCGACATCACAACCATTCTTGACAACCTGGCCACTGCACCCCTCGGGATCACGGAAGATCAGAGCTTCCGAATATCAATAGCCGGCGCTCAAGAAAAGACTGCTCTTCTGTATTGGAAGGACCGATGGTGCAAGCCCTGTGGCACAACCCCCACGACCCACATCTTCAAGCCCTCTATTGGAAGGCTCTCCAATGGCGTGGATCTCACTTCGAGCGTAGAGAACGAATATCTCTGCCTCAAGATTCTCGACGCTCTGGGTCTGGCCGCTGCAAAAGCGGAAATCGAAACCTTCGGTGACAGACGTGTCCTCATTGTCGAGCGTTTCGACCGATTGTGGACCAGAAATCAGAGGTTGCTGCGTCTCCCGCAAGAGGATTCTTGCCAAGCTCTCTCGGTGCCGCCGACCCTGAAATACCAGAGCGATGGCGGTCCAGGCATAACGGACATCCTCAAAATGCTGCGGGGCAGCGATGAAGCACTCTCAGATCAGCGCACATTTCTGAAGGCGAACATCGCCTTCTGGCTCATAGGAGCGACGGACGGACACGCGAAAAACTTCAGTATCTTCCTCTCTCCAGGTGGACGCTTCCGCTTGACGCCGCTCTATGATGTGATCGCCGCCCAGCCTAGCGTTGATTCGAGGCAGATCTTGTGGAGGCAGTTTCGGCTGGCTATGGCATTCGGTACAAAGCCGCACTACCAGATCAGGCAGATTGCGCCGCGTCACTTTTTTCAGACGGCAGATCAAGCCGGGGTGGGGCGAGAGGTGATGGAATCGGTGGTCCACGAACTACTCGACGGAGGAACGGCCGCAGTTGAGTCTGTTGTATCCAAGCTGCCGAAGAACTTTCCCCAGCAGATTGCCTCATCGATCGAGGCGGGAATCAAAGGACGACTGCGCCTGTTGGCGGCGGCGGAAACTGCCAGCTCTCAGAAGTAGTAGCATCTCGATCCGAGGTTCACTGGACGCACATGCCGGGATTGTTCTTCGCCCAATTCGTTTCATCGGAAGCCTTTTCGATTTAGCACCATGAGAACAAACGACAGACGCTCGGCGAATGAACCTGTCTTCCTCTGAACCTCGCAGCACGACTCGATGACTTGCTCACCATCGCGAAGATGGCTTTGTCAATAGCCAGAGATTCGGTTTCCCTGTACCCGCCATCCCAGTTACGAGATTTCTGTTTTTTACCTCGGCGGGTTCCCCCCCACTGAACACATCCACTACACTGCCGGCGGGCCCGCTAGTGCACTGATGCGGCGCGATCCAGCGGTGCCCCGCGAGGCAAACCGAGCTCGGTATGTTCGTAGTGCAGTCCTTTGGCCACATACATTCTCCGATCGGCTTCGGCCAACAGACACTCTGCGTCCGAACCGTCCTGCGGACAAAAAGCCGCTCCCAGGCTCAAAGAAATAAGATCCTTGCCGGACACCTCGCGGCCGGCCTGTTGCGCCAGCGCGTTTAGAAGGATGGCCCGTTCTCGCACTGTTTCGGACGTCATGTTGGGTGCGATGATGACGAATTCATCGCCGCCCATACGCGCCACATAGTCATATTCGCGGCAAACGTCCTTCAACAAGTTGGCGAACAGTTTCAATGTCTTGTCCCCTTCCAGGTGGCCGCAGAGGTCGTTGACGTGCTTGAATCCGTTGAGATCACACACCATCACTGCGACGCCTGAATGCTCTCTCGCGCAGCGGGCAAGCTCCTGGTCTAAGTGCATAAACAAGGATCGCGCATTGGGCAGCCCGGTCAGATAGTCGGTGGTGGCCGAACTCTCCGCTTGGCGGTACTTCAGGGCATTCTCAATCGAGAGCGCGACTTTAGAGGTTATGACCTGCAGGATGCGCAGGTGGTCGCTTGTGAAAGTATCCGCCTCCGTTCGATAGAGCGCGAGCACACCCACCAGATTGCCGACCCCCACCAGGGGCACGGCTAGGGCTGATCGCAGCTCCGCACCTCTTTTCGGATCGGCCACATACCCATGCTCAACCGCAGGGTTTCCGTTGATGATGGGTTTCCAATTCTGTGCGACCCAGCCGCATAGACCTTCTCCCACAGGAATCCTCAGCGATGACAAAAGCCGAAAATTATCACCGCTGACGAATTCCGACTTCAGGACGTCTCCGTCGCGGACAAACGCGACGATCGAATCGTAGGGGATTAGCCTTCGTAGCCGGACCGACACCAAGGAAAGAGTTTCGTCTAGGCTAAGCGAGTTTCCTAGGTCTTGGGTCAGTTCAAAAAGCGTGTGCGCTTCTTGCCGGGCGGATGCGATGGAAGCGAGCACATCGGAGTCGCTGCCGCGACGGTTGGTGTTCAGTTCAAAACCCGCCGCTGGTCTCTCGCCGCGTTCGACCGTGTGCTTGGCGGAGGCGCGCGGTTCCGCAGGAACCGACGCCATGGTGCTTAGAGCCATTCTCTCGAGTTCAATGTATCTGCGTTGGAGAACCTCGACTACCTTCGGATCAAACGATATTCCGGAGTCGTCGGCAACCTTCCTCATCGCCTCATCCAGAGGCAAAGCGCGGCGGTACTGGCGATGCGAGGCCAGGGCATCCAGGCAGTCGACAGCCGCCAGGATGCGCGCGCCAATCGGAATCTCTTCCGCTTTGAGTCCGTCCGGATAGCCTGTGCCGTTCCATTTTTCGTGATGCGACCTCACGATTGGCGCTACTGGATATGGAAAGGCCACCTTTTCCAGAAGTTCCGCCCCCACCAAGGGATGAATCTTCATCTTGTCGAATTCTTCGGGAGTCAATCGGCCAGGCTTGCTGATAATGTGATCGGGCACGGCAAGCTTGCCAATGTCGTGCAAGAGAGCCGCGGCTCGAAGCGCATCCAACTCTCGCTCATCCAGTCCCAACTCTTTCGCAATCTCGATGGCATAGGTGCGCACGCGGTGGAGATGATCGTGCGTGGTGTGGTCTTTGGCGTCGATGGCCGCCGCCAAGGCTTCAATCGTCCTCAGATGGAGCGCGGAGACCTGTTCCACATGGCATTTTTCTGCTTCCACTTGCAGCTTCTCAATTTCGACCCGCTTCTTCGCATCTTCCAACCGTCCCAAGTAAAGATAATACGAGCGATAGATCCAATACATGACGGGCAAAATCAGAAGCGTGCTCTCCCAACCGACACGGCGGTTGGAGTAGCTGAAGAATCCGACCAGGGCAGCACCGACCAGATAGTAAGGGAATGACCAGAAGTACGTCTCCCTCCAGATCTTCCGCAATGACCTTTGCTCAGCCAGCGCAATCACGATGGCGATCGGCAGGGTGTTACCCAGAAAGTACACGCAGGCAGCTACTCCCAGTAGAAGCTGCAAACTGTTGTTCAGATACCGCGCCGCCAGATGGCAAGCGAGGTAGGTCAAGTACACTGCATTGCAGGTCATGCTGAAGATATTGAACAGGATCTTCACGGGTTGCAGCGGCCGCTTTGTCTTCCAAAGCGTCTGCAACAAAACCGCCGCGCATACGATGATTAGAGTCTCCGGTAGCGAGAGTTCCAGCACCCCGAGCAGCACGAAAAGGAAATGCACCGACATCGTGCCATCGATGCCCGGCAACGGCACCTTCATCGTGGCCGCCGCAAGGGCAATCAAAAAGTAGCAACCGAACCTCAGCCAATCGTTGGAATGCCAGCTGAGCAAAGCGGTTCCGAACACCGCTGCCCCACTTGCAGCGGTCACCGCGATAAATATCTTGGCTCTCTTCGGCATACCTAAGACTAAGCTTAGCAATGTCTACATCGGCAAAACATGTCACAAGCAGTACAGGCCATTACGACGGTGCCCTCCACCTCAGTACTCATGGCATGGTCTCGCCGAGCCGTGGCGCGCCACCAATCACGCGACTGACATCTGAAGAGGCTCGCATGGTGTGGAAAGCGGCACAGTTTTCCCATTCCGGGTCGGCTGACAATTCGCCACGAGCGCAGGACAATCTGTCCCATTGTCCCAATCGTGAGACAGCTTGTCTCCATGGCACCTTCGTGTGGGGTTGCTGGCATCGATCCGTCAATGCCTTACGAGCCGACTCGCATGGTCCCGCACGTGCTTATTAGAAATCGTCGAAGTGGTAACTCCGGGTACTTATATGTCGGATTCTGCCATCAAAAGAGGAACGAAATGAGCAGTTATAGGTGTAAGAACAATCAGTCGAAGAAGACATTAGTGGTGCTGTGTGCGGTGATCCTGACCGCTAGCCTTGCGTTTGCCCAATCATCTAAGATATCTGCAAAAATCTCGCGAGACTTGGCAGACAACAGCGGTTCCGGCCAAGTGAACGTGATCGTACAGTTTAATCGGGCGCCAACGGCAAGCTATCATCACAAGGTAACGAGGCTGGGGGGCACGCTCAAAAGCGATCTGGGCTTCGTGAAGGCTGGCGCTTACTCGATACCGGCATCGGCAGTGGCTAGTCTGGCTGCTGACCCGGACGTCGCCTATATTTCGTCCGACCGCACTCTGTCGGGCTATCTCAATAATGGCGCCCCGGCAGTCAATGCGCCCTATGCCTGGTCCCTGGGTTTGGACGGCAGCGAAATAGCGGTAGCTGTTATTGATAGCGGCATTCAGGGCACCACAACTAATGGGAAAAAAACTGCGGATTTGAAGTTGCCGGGCACCAACACTTCCCGCATCGTATACAACCAGTCGTGGGTAAACGATGCGAGTGGGACTCAGGACGCATACGGCCACGGCACTAATGTCGCGGGCATCATCGGCGGTGACGGTGCTAGTTCGACTGGACCGCAATATACCAAGACCTTCAAAGGAATCGCTCCAAACGTCAATCTGGTGAACCTGCGCGTTCTCGACGCCAACGGGTTGGGAACGGACAGCACCGTGATCGCCGCGATTCAGGCTGCTGTCCAACTTAAGAATACCTACAACATACGCGTGATCAACCTTTCCCTCGGTCGCCCGGTGTACGAGAGTTACACGCTGGACCCGCTGTGCCGGGCAGTCGAAGCAGCCTACCAGGCAGGCATCGTTGTCGTGGTCGCGGCTGGCAATGATGGCCGGGACGATTCCGCCGGCACCGCTGGCTACGGCACCATCGCCGCACCGGCGAATGATCCCTACGTCATCACCGTGGGTGCCATGAAGTCCATGGGGACTCCCACCCGTACCGACGACTTAATCGCGACCTACAGCTCCAAGGGGCCTACCCAGATCGACCACATCGTGAAGCCCGACATTGTTGCTCCCGGAAACCTGCAGGTGTCGCTTAACAGCCCAGGTTCTACTCTCTCTGCGACCTACACCGGCAATGTTGTTCCCTTGAGCTTTTACCACAACGGCGGAAGCTCAAGCGCTTCGTCCGTGTATTTCACGATGAGCGGCACCAGCATGGCAGCCCCTATGGTGAGCGGCGCTGCGGCTTTGCTTCTCGAGTCGCAGCCGACTCTGACGCCGGACCAGGTCAAGGCTCGTCTGATGCTGACGGCGTATAAGACTTTCCCGTCCTACAGCAGCTACACCGATCCCACTACCGGCATTACCTATACGGATCAGTACGATGTATTCACAATCGGTGCAGGCTACCTGGATATCCAAGCCGCGCTAAACAGCACCGCTCTCAGCTCCGGCGTGGCGATATCGCCCACCGCGGAGTACGATGCGAGCACCAACAGCGTCTACTTCGTCAGCGCTTCCGGCGCCGTATGGGGTTCGGGTGCGGTCTGGGGCAGCGGCGCGGTTTGGGGAGCCAATGTTTTCGTGGGCAGCCAAGGGGCCGTATGGGGTTCGGGTGCGGTCTGGGGCAGCGGCGCGGTTTGGGGAAGCACCACGACGCAGGGTTTCGGAGCCGTATGGGGTTCGGGTGCCGTGTGGGGCAGCAGCAGCACAGATGGAGGGGAGGCGACGAATATCCTGATCAACGGAGAAAACTGACCGAGCTTCTCAAAGGAGGTTAGGCTGGAGCGCGGCGTCCGACTATCGGACGCCGCAATCTTTGGCGTGTCGAGCGGGGAAAATCCGCGTCGGCGCCATTCCGCGCTACGTTGGATTCCCAATCGGTGATCTTGCCAGTGGGAAACCATCGGCGGCTACATCGTCAAGCACGACAAAACCGTGATACAGGGGTGCACCATCCGGGCGGGCGATGAAGGGGTTCGGTCGGAGACCCGCTCTTTGCTTTGGGGTGGTCAACAACCAGAGGTCGCCCGTGCTGAATGTCGTCTAGTTCTACGGGCGCGGAACATTCCGCGTCGTCGTTGGCAACGTGGTTGATCCGGCTGCTGACGGGATAGCATCGCCTCAGCCGGGTATCAGCTCCGGCGGATGACGGGGATCGGCTTGGTGGGGGCGATGTTGTAACGGGGACTCCACTCTGGTTCGTCGGAGCCGCAGTCGAAGATATTCCTCGACAACCTTCTTCCGCCGCGCAATCGGTGGCGCCCGCACATAGGGAGACTATGGTAGGCCAGAGCGGCATCCTACCTCGTACGATAGCCCCTTCGCTAAGCCCGCGACGTGGCCTTCAGGCGGAACGCGATTAAGCTGCCAGAAAACTCGCCTGCTTGTTATCCTGTTCGGGTGACACTCGTCTGCACCAGCAATGGTACAAAACGCGGAAACCAATCAAGGAACCTAAACAATATCTGACCGAGTGCTTCTAGGTTCCCCGTGTGCCCGTTAACGCTTTGATTCTACGTGTCTCGATAGAGGGTAGGGATGGCACTCTACCGCTGAGTTATGCGCCTGCTGTTTCGCGGCAAGATCATCATAACACTCTACTTCGGAGTCCGCGTTCGGCGGCCGTCGATTGACTTCGGCTCCTGCTGAACGCGTTTGCATGCCGCATGATCTCTTGTGCTAGCGGGAATGTTTCGCCCTGTCAAGAGGCTAGGCTGTGCCGACCCAGCACGGGCTACAGACTTGCGGTCCTGGGCGGCGCCATAGTGCCCTGTCTTCGCGTCCCTTAACATCGCCTGCCGCGAAGAATGCCAAGAAGCAACAGAGCCTCAGGTGCGCGGTAACCTGTACCCGAAATGCACTCCCGTAAGTTGAAAGCTTGTCTGCAACATTGTCAAATTGCCCCACGCGCCTCGTCAGAAAAGAACCAGCCACCGAGTCTAGCCCGTGCCAAAAGGGGAAGGATAGACATGAAACTCTTGCAGAGACTCATCGGAGAATTTTGTTCCCATCGGTTTACATGGCCACGCCTCAGTGGCAATGGACAGCACTATCAGATCTGCCTCATTTGCGGAACGGCATATGAGTATGACTGGAAGAGGATGCAACGTACGGATCGCCTGGTGGTGACACCCGCGCAACACGTCCTCGCCGCGGTGCGGGCTCGTTTACCCGGCGCTCCCAACTGATGGTGCGGTTCTGGACGAACTGCTCAGACCCTGCATCAGGTTCGAGGTTCGTGGCACTTCGCCGCGGGCGTCTCGCGATCGAGGGCATCGGACGATCATGCGGAAATTCCGGATTTACGAACGCGGCACACTAACCAGCGGGAGATTGATCTGCCGCCCCGGCTGCCGGACGACCATGGGATGGCAAACGGGCGACGACTGCGCCAACATTTTTCGGCCAACGATGATCTGTTTTGCCGGTATTTCTCGCATTTATATATAAGCGCGGAATTCAGCCAGAGCCAAATTCCGCAAAACGCGGCGGCGGTGGTTTGGGGAAACCACTCGCCGCCGATTGGTCCCCCGGGAGGGCAAGCCGCAGAATGGCGGACTGGCGCCGCGAATCAGCCGGGGCCGGAATCGTCAAGGACGAGGAGCAGCGCCAGCGGGTGAGCGAACCGAACGATGTTGCTATGCGCGAGCCCCTGGGAAGCGCCAACCACCAATTGGCAACCACGCGGTTCGGCACTCTAAGCCGCGCGAAACCTTCCGCCGGCTCCCGCAAGGTTCCTGTTCCTGGGGCGTCTCGGCTATCCCGGCCAGTGCTCGAGACGCTTGGAATGGTTGCAGTTACGGGTGATACGCGGTTTTATTTCTTCCCTGCACCTACCCTCTTGACCGCCCGCCGCGGTACCGATAGCCTCTTTATATTGCCCTTTCATGGCCAGCTCCGACATTCCCGATCCTCGATCCGTAACTGATTCAGGAGAAGGGATTTCCACGCGACCGCGATCCTCTGAAGACACGCAACTTTATCCACAGGACGGGGTTTTTACAGATGTGAGTAGCGTGGCCTTAGATCGCGGAGGGCTGGATCGCGGACTCCTGAATTTCGCTGGAGCGCCGCAGGCGTCTGCGCCTGACAACATGGCAAACTCCATCGGCGGTTCCGGCGAAGCCGTTTCTGACGTCGACGTGATGCTGCGGGTGAAGACGGGCGACGAATCCGCCTTCGCCTACCTGGTCCAGAAATATCGCCGTCCGATGGTCGGCTTCATGTACCGCCTGTGCCACAATCCCTCGACCGCCGAAGAACTGGCGCAGGAAGTTTTTTTGCGCGTTTACCGGTCGCGCACCAGTTATGAGCCGAGCGCGAAGTTCTCGACATGGCTCTATCGCATCGCCACCAACCTGGCCGTCAACCACGCGCGCGATACGCGTCACGAGCGGCCGGAAAATACAGTGCGGCTGGATGAACCGGACCAGGAAACGGGCACGACTCCCGACTTGGCCGACGATTCGCTCAGCGCCGAAGAGCAAATTCTCAAGCGGGAGCGACTGGCCGCGATCCGCAACGTGGTTAACGCGCTGCCCGAGCGCCAGCGCATGGCTGTCGTCATGCACAAGTATCAACAAATGGATTACCGAGAGATAGCGGGCGTCTTGAAATTGAGCGAATCCGCTACCAAGTCGTTACTGTTCCGGGCTTACGAAACGCTGCGCGAACAGTTGAAAGTGTTCATTTCGGGGAAGTAGAGGAAGCTATGAACTGCAATCAGATTCGCGAACTGTTGCCGGACCTGGCCGCCGGCATACACACTTCGACGCCGGAGCCGGAGGTTCAGGAACACCTCGTATGCTGTGCTGACTGTGCCGCCCATCTGAATGAATTTCAGAAAACCATGGCATTGCTCGACGAATGGCAGGCGCCCGAGCCGTCTCCATATTTCGACACCCGCCTGCAGGCGCGCTTGCGCGAAGAGATGGCGCACCCTGCCTCGGGATGGTCGACGTTATTCGGTTGGCTGCGGCGTCCGGCGTGGGCGACATCACTCGCTGCCGTGGTATTTGCCGGGGCCCTGACGATTGCCGTCAGCAACAAATCCTATTTTGTTCAGACCGAAGCGATTGCCACAAATCCCCCATCCCTCGGTGTGCCGGTTGAGCCGGGAACGGCCGTCGGCGATCTCCAGGCACTGGAGAACAACGACGAGTTGTATGCCGATTTCGACGTACTCGACCAGCTGCAGGTGCAGGACGACGGGAGTACGAGTCCGGTTGATTCTCAGTCGGTGGATTAAGAACCGCTCCAGATCGAGACGAGCGAACACTGAGACGCACAAGAGTTAGCACCAAACTGAACTGACGAACGCGGGCCGAAACATGTTGCGCCGGGGGAAAATTGCGGGCTGTCTGGTGGCCCTTTTGCTGCTGGCGCCGGCCTTCGCCCAATTCCGGCCGGCTCCGCCGCCGAAGCGTCCGCCGCCACGGGCGGCGCGCCCGTCCCATCCGGTGCGGCCGCCGCATGCGCAAAATGCGGACGGCCAGTGGCACCACTTCGGGAAAGAAGCTCCGCGCCCCGGTAGCAATCAAGCCCGTCCGCCGCTGAACCAGCCTGGCCACGCCGGAAACTGGCTCCGCCGTTATAAAGATCTGCCCCCCGCGGAGCAACGCCGCGCGCTCGAGAGCGACGCGGCGTTCCGCAAGCTGCCGCCGCAACAGCAGATTCGATTGCGAAACCAGCTGCAACGTTTTTCCAGCCTGCCGCAGTCCCAGCAGGAGCGCATATTGAATCGCATGGAGGTTTGGGAGCACATGACTCCCAACCAGAAGCAACAGGCGCGACAGGTCTTTCAGCAATTCAAGCAACTGCCGCCCGACCGCCGCCAGGAAGTCAACCGAGCGATTCGCAGCATGCGCGACCTGACGCCAGAGCGGCGCGACCAGCTCATCAACTCCGGCCAGTTCAAGAACCAGTTCTCGCCTCAGGAGCGCAGCATCCTCAATGGGGCCGCGCACCTGCCGCTCGCGCCCGGCGACGGCATTCAAGCGCCCTTCGAATAACGACCAGAGAATTCTGGGTTCGGATAGAGGCCGGGCCTTGCCCAGCGAGAACGGGCGGGCAGGCAGCGTCGGGCTCCGCAGGAACAGGACCCATCGGCTGGAAGCAAGAACCAGAACCGGAAAGGGGAACGGAACCACCCTACCGCCGAATCAGTGCCATAACCCAGCCCGCAATAAAGACTCCGCCGACGAACAGCACAAAGCAGTAGAGGCCATACTTCACCTGCTCCATCGTCGAATTCCGCTGTGTGATGCCAAAGACGATCGACGCGAAGAGCGCGAAGACCACGGCCGCCGAGAAATGCGACAAGTTGACGGTCACGACTTCTTCCCCAGTGCAATGTGATGCGCATCTGCGGCGGCGATAAAGTTCAGCAGGCCGGCCACGATGAGAAAGGTCTTGCCATAATCGGCAGCTGCATTCGCCGCCATTACATTGCCCCAGTCCATGATGCGCGCCAGAAAATACAGCGCGCCCGAGCCCACGTCGCCCACAAATCCAAGGATGTCAAGAATGTCGCCACCGTTCGGCTGGTAGATCCGCCCCTGCATGCCCAAGCCAATCAGGAACATCGCCACCACCGAGAGCAGCAGCAGAATGCCGCGCCCGTATCGCCTCAGCAGGATGTGGCCGCCGCCGGGAATCAGCCAGCCCACAATCGGCGCAACCACCGCCATGGTCGTCAGCGGATACTGGGGCTCGGTCGGGATACTCTTTGCTTTATCGATTGTCGGCTTGGCCATTCAGATCGTCACAATCTCTCGTTGAATTTTACCAGTGACCCCGGCGCTTCCCGGCCGAACCAGCACATCTACTTCCAGTCGCACACCAAACTCGGGCAGATAGATGCCAGGCTCGACCGAGAACAAAGAGTTCGGCAGAATTCGCCGCTCGTCGTGAATTTCCAAGTCATCCATATTCGCGCCATTCGCGTGCACCTCGGTAGCAATCGAGTGGCCGGTCCGGTGGATAAAGTACTCTCCGTATTTCGCCTGCTTGATGTGGCCACGCACCGCGTGATCCACTTCCCATCCCGCAATTGGTTTGTGACCCGCGACTGCATCCTGCACCGTCTTCACGCCGAGGTCGCGCGCCCCCCGCACAATTTTAAAAATCTCCTGCTGCCGGTCCGATGGAGCCTTGCCCACACATCCTACCCAGGTGATGTCGTAGTAGACCGCGCCCGGCGCATTTTTTTTTGCCCACACGTCGAGCAGAACGAAATCTCCTTCGCGAATCGGAACCGGCCGGCTGGCACTCGGTTCGTAGTGAGGATTGCCGCTGTTCGCATTGACGGCCACGATCGGCGGGTCATCGGTCACCATGTTCTCGCGGGCGAACGCTTCCATGAAAAATTGCTGGATCTCGTGCTCCTGCGTGCCGCCGCCTCGCACCCGCCGTCCAATCTCCTGGAAAGCCTCGGCGGTCACCGCATCAATCACATCGCGTGCGGCCAGGTGAGACTGGATCTGTTCCTCCGTCAGTGTTGCTTCAAACTGCGCAATCAAATCCGCGGCGCTCACAATGTTTTTACCCAACCCGCGGATCAGATCCGCCGTCCCCGCATCCACCATGGAAATGGTGAAGACAAAATTGTTTGCCGAATACTGCATGGCGATATCACGGTAGGGCGCCAGCATGTGCTTCAGGCCGTCAAACAGTTCCTGCCATCCCGCATACTGTTTTTTTGTTCCTGGCAAGGAATCCAGGTGCCCCGACTCAATCTTATGCACCAGCTTGACGGGCTCGCCTTTGGCGGGGATTACATAGTACCAGCGCCGCGTCACCATCAGCCCCGGTGGCAGCCCGAGAACACGGTAAGCGATCGGGTCACGGTGGTGATGATCGTAGAACAGCCAGGCGTCAATGTTGCGCTCGCACAGGGCCTGCTGGATGGCGGAGAGGTCCATACCCAAACGGTTATTCTACACGAGCCGAGGTTCCGGCACGCGCTGCCGTAATCCGCAGATGGACGCAAATTGTGGCGACTGATGAGGGGAAGGGAGCCATCCACAGGCAACCGGTCGACGGTTGCTGCACACCGGTCGCATTCGCACTGCCGGGTGTGACGCAGGGCGGCCCAGTCGGCCCAGGCTGTTTCTGTCGCTGGCCGGCTCTTTGTGGTAAAAATACTGTACTGGCCTGTAACCGCAGATGAACCTCTCCATCAGTTGGAAGCCTCGAAAATCAGGGGCTCCGTGCTAAGGGCAGCCTTTATCGCCCTCTCGGAGAGTCGCGCCTTGCGTGCCGTCGCCGAACGCTCCAGCTTCGGGCAGCGCACGAGCGCCCGCTTCGTGGCTGGCAGGGAGGTTGCCGACGCCATCCGCGTCGCCGGCGCAGTCAATCAATTCGGAGCCGGGGTCTCCATCGACAACCTCGGCGAAAACGTCACCAACGCGGAAGAAGCTCGCGCCAGCGCCCAGCTCTACCACGACCTTCTCGACGAAATCGCCGCCCACCAACTCGACGCCAATGTCAGCCTCAAGCTCACTCATATGGGCCTCGATGTGGACGAGAAAATGGCCTACGATATCGTCCGCGGCTTGGTGGCCAAAGCCGCCAGCATGTCGCCTAAGAATTTCGTGCGCGTTGATATGGAAGGCTCGCCCTACACCGAGCGCACCCTTGACTTCGTTCACGAACTCCACCGCGTCCCGGGAAACGCAAACCACGTCGGGACCGTGATCCAGTCCTACATGCGTCGCGCCGAAGCCGACGTCGAAAAGCTGCTCTCCGAGCGCATCCGCATCCGGCTTTGCAAAGGCGCGTATAAGGAGCCTGACGACATCGCCTTCCAGAAAAAGTCCGAAGTCGACGCCAGCTACGTCAAACTCATGAAGGTCCTGATGAAGAGCGGTGTCTTTCACGGCCTGGCGACCCATGATGAATCCATTATTCATCGGGCCAAGGACTTCGCCGTCCGCGAGAACATTCCCCGCAATGCCTTCGAATTCCAAATGCTTCACGGCATCCGCCGCGACCTGCAGCAGGGTCTGGTGAAGGAAGGCTGGGGGGTGCGTGTCTATATTCCCTTCGGCACGGAGTGGTATCCCTACTTCATGCGCCGCCTGGCCGAACGCCCCGCCAACGTCTTGTTCATCGCCAAGAATCTGTTCCGGCAGTAAATCGCGATACGCTACCGCCCGCCCTGGAACGGTCCGCACGAACATTGCGGGGCTTGATGCCATTGTGGTGCGCCAGGTGACAAGAGGATGTCACCTTAGCGGGCCGACCGACAGTCATGGTTGGGGACTTCGGGAAGAGGATCCACCGGGCAACGACGGACATTTTCCGCCCGCGGGGCGAAGGAGATGAACGGGTATTGTCGTTCTAACAGTTGGAAGCCAACTTGGATTGGATTCACAGCCTGCCCCCTCGGCGATGTGCTGCATCCAGCTAGGTACAAGGGTCCGTGGCTCGCGACGATCTTGCATCGAGACTCCGGTTTCCACTTCAAATCCTCTGCGTCGTCACGGGGAAGGACGACGCGGAGGTTTTTCCCGTCGAGCTGGTCGCCCCGAATTGGCAAGGACAACTCCAGCGAGGAACCCGTTTCATGGTTAGCCTTCCCACCCGCCTCATCCCTCCCATACAAACGCGTCAAACACCCGGGTGGACTCGTACCCAATGCGCTTGTAGAGCGCGATCGCTCGGTCATTCGCCTCGGTCACGGTCAGCGAAATAAAGCGAAATCCGCGATCGCGGAGACTCCGAGTTGAGGCGGCCATCATGGCTTCGCCCAGGCCAGCGGAACGATGTTCCGGCAACACGCACACTTGCGTGATGTGGCCAACATCCGGACGAACCGAGGAACAGAGGATCAGTCCGACGAGAGTGCGCCGCTGAAAGACAACGAACGAGGCCTGCGGGTCGAAGGTGCCGCACCCGGGGAACCGTACGATGTTGTTCAAAAAGCGCAGCGATCCGGTGAGGGTACGGTACTGATCGTTGATCTCGGAATCGACGTGCCCTCGGTAAGCGGCAGTAATCAGCGCGGCAGCTGCCTGGTATTCCTGCTCCGACCAGGGACGAATCTCGAAGTGCGCGGGAATCGGCGGCGCGGCTCGCAGATGCCTGCCAATCTCGAAATTCATAAACACCCGCGGATGCCGACTGAACCCCTGCTGCAGGAACGGCCGCGAGACTTCTCCCGTGCGGTGCGCCAGCAACTGCGCTTCCACGCGGTGGATGCCGGGCGACTGCTGCAGGGTTTCGATCACATGCGTGAGCAGGCGTTCTTCTACTTCGTGACGGCCGATCTCGTGACGATCGGAACCGCCGCGACCGCCGCGCTCAGAGTCGCGCACGAAGAGGTCGCCGATCACTCCCTTGCTCTGCTCGTAAACAAAAAAGGAATACCCAAAAATACTGCCGCGCTCGATCGCGGCGTAGCCGGGCAGAATCTTCGCGTCCATGTAGCGCAGAATCATCTCGGCCGAAGTCGAATAATCCCACGCAAGCACACGGCCCCACATGGCGATCTCATCGTCCAGCAGTGGCCGCAGATCGGCCGAGGAGAAATGTCGGAGATCGAGAATTTCCATAAGAACAAGGCTCCGGTCTCGGATCCTAGGTCGCGAGCAAAACCACCGGTGGGCGAACCGAGCACCAGCGATGTTTTTCCCAAACCGAAGATCCGCCCCGGGGAGCTATGGTTTTTCTTTCCCTACCCAGTACAAATCCACTTTCTGCGCAGGAATGCTGGTTAAGTATGACACTCGGCGTCCGGGAACAAGTTGCGCGACTTGCCGCTGCGTACCTTGGGCGGCAACCACGACGTGCGGCCCAACCGGCACCGTTCCGCCCTCGTAGGGTTTTGCCGGACGATTGAGATAAAACTCCAGCCCATATTCCTGAATTCGACTGAGGTGATAGAGCGCCACCGATGCCGGCTCGCGGGAAAAAGTCTGAATGCTCTCCGCAATCGGACGCGCCGATTGACCGGCGTCGATCACGGGCGCGGCCAGACGAATGATCAGGAATACGCTCACCACCACGGCCAGGGTGGTGATGCGACTGAGCAGATAGATTCCGGCGCGCGAGCGTAATGCCCAGGCAATACCCGCGGCAAAGACGGCGGCCAGGGCCAGAGCCGCGAACCATGCAGTTCCCCACTGAAAATGGCGATGCATCGCGATCGAACCCGCCGACAGGGCCGCAAAAACCAGGAGTCCGCAAACCACTCCATGGCCAGCGGCAAATGGAATCGAACACCGTTCCGCTTGGCTGCGGCGCGCGGCCAGATATTCCGTCACCAGCAACGCGCCCGCCGGAACCGCCGGCAGAATATAGCCCGGCAGCTTCGATTGCGATGCGCTGAAAAACAGCACCGGCACCAGCATCCAGAGGAGAACAAAGAGGGGCCACGAATCTTCCGCGCTCGAAAATGCTTCTTTTCCCTCGCTCCAAATCAGGCGAGCCCGTTCGGAGAGGGCGAGGACGAGTACCACAGACCACGGCATCATGGCCAGCAGGAACACGGGCAGATAGAACCAGAAAGGCTGGTGGTGATGGTAGACGTCCTGGGAGAAGCGCGCGAGATTGTGCTCGAGGACAAAGAAACGGAAAAATCCCGGATTTCGCAATTGGACGGCAATGTACCAGGGCAACATGACAGCACAGTAAAGCGCGATGCCGGGGATCCAAAGGCTGCCCAGCACAGATGGCCATTGTCTTTTGATGGCGAGGAACAACAAAATGATCACCGCAGACAAAACGGGAGCAACCGGGCCTTTCGCCAAGGTGGCGAGCGCCAAAGCGACGTAAAAAGCGGCGAGGTAGATGCGCCGCCCGCTCACGTACCAAGCATACCAGGCCAGCAACCCGGTACCGAAGCAAGCCGCGAGCGGCATATCGGTGGCGGCCGCATGGGCGAATCCGACCATTCCGGCGCAACTCGCGGTAATGAGCGTTCCGTCGAACTCGCTGCCCGGACGAAAACGCCGCAGAAAAAAGTAAACCACTACCACGAGCATCGCAGCGTCAAAAGCGGCGGGCAGCCGGGCCGCCTGGTCACTGACTCCGGCCAACCGAAACGATAGCATCGCCTGCCAGTAATATAAGACCGGTTTTTCCAGCCAGGGTTCCCCTTGCAGGGTGGGAGTCACCCAGTCGGATCGATCGAGCATCTCACGAGCCACTTGGGCATAACGCGGCTCGTCGGCTCCCAGCAGTCCGAACGCCCCCAATCCATAGAAGAACAGGAATCCGCAAAACACCACCAGCAGCAACCCATCGGTGCGCGTTTGCAGGCTAGGTTTCTGCTTCATTCGTCGCCTTCGAACTGGTCGATGACTCAGCGTTCAAGATTACAACTTCCGCACGCAAGCGATCGATAATCCGAGACACGGCGACGGCCAGAGGACCCTCCAGCGAACAACCGCTGGCGCATTTGTGACCGCCGCCGCCGAAATATTCGGCCACGGACGAAACATTGACTTCCCCTTTGCTGCGCAGGCTGACGCGCAGCCGCCGATCCGGCAGCTCGCGAAAAAAGATGGCAACCTCCACGTCCGCCATCGACAGCGCGTAATTGACCAGCCCCTCGCAATCCTCTTCGCGCGCTCCGAAGCGATGCATCTGTTCCTGCGTCACCCAGATCCACGCCAGCGGCCCCTCGCGGTGCAGATTCGAGAGCGCCGCGCCCAGCAGACGCATCTTGGCCGTCGAATGTCCGAAATAGATTGCCCGCGCGCAAAGTGCCGGATCAGCGCCGGCCAGAACCAGTTCACGCGCCACCGTGAACGTATGCTCGTTGGTGCCCTCGAACATGAAAGATCCGGTATCCGTCATCAGCGCTGTATAGAGGCACGTCGCAATGTCGCGATCGATCGGAACACACGCCAGCCGCGCCAACCGGTAGACGAGCTCGGCCGTAGCCATCACGCTCGAATCGATCCAGTTCACATGCGCAAAATTGCGCCCGCTCACATGGTGATCGATGTTAATCAGGTAACATTTGTCCAGCCCCTCGAGCATGGCGCGCCGGATTCCATCGCATTCGAGCAAGATCACGGCATCGTTTGGCGGGACATCCTTTGCCTGGAGGGCGCGCGCGGCAAATGGCAGGTTCTGATAAATGCGCGGCACGCCATCGTACATAACGACTTCCGCGTCCTTTCCCATCGCGCGCAGAATCTGGCCACAGGCCAGTGCGGAGCCGATGCCGTCTCCATCCGGCCGGGCGTGCGAGGTAACCACAAACCGTTGCCGCGCTCGAATTTCTTGCAGAATCCGCTCTAGCATTGTGTTTGCCGGCGTCAGCGTATCAGGACATCGCCGAAAGCGATGCGAGAAGCCCTCCCATCATCGGCCTTCTAGGCGCCGGGTTCAGCCTGCTTCCGCGCCCGCTTTTTGGCGCGCCCCAGCAGCTCTTCCACCCGGCCCTCCAGTTCATCGGCGCGATCAATCTGAAAATACAGTTCCGGAGGCTTCCGCAGCCGCAGCCGTTCCGCCAGTTCGTGCCGGACATAATTCTTGGCTGCCGCCAGCCCCTCGAGCGTTCGTTCGGCCTCGGCCTCATCGCCGGCAACGTGTACCATCACCCGCGCGGAGCGAGCATCGTCGGCCATCACCACGGAGCTGACACGGGCCAGCCCAATCCGCGGATCGCCCAACTCGCCTTCGAGAATGGTCTCGATCTCCTCCCGAATCGCTTCACTCAGCCGTCCACGATGATATTTTTGCGCACGATGCTCCACGAATAACCTCAACGGCAGGAAAACCTGTAAGGATATCAGAAAGTTCAGATCTCGGACGGGCCGCACAAGGTCTCGCCCGTCAGAGAAACTCGACAAACGAATCCGCGACCTCCGCCCCCGCATTGTTAGCGATGCGAACCGCGGCGCGCTCCACGTTCTTCATCAGCCCGTCGAGATAGTCGCGCGAGTGCGACACGCTCACCACTCCAATCGCAGCCTCATTCCAAAGCGGCCCCGGATCCAGTTCGGCGACCGCAACATTAAAAGAAGAGCGCAGCCGGTCCTTCAGGCTGCGGGTCACTTGCCGCTTATCCTTCAGCGACTGGGCCATTTCGATTCGGAGTTCAAGCCTGAGGAAGGCAATCATGAGCGAACCTCTCTCGTACCCTTGCACGAGCGACGCACAAGCCACAACCGCCCCCTTGTACGCCCCACTGACCGGCATTCTGCACCCCGTATGATGATGGTTAAATTGTTGATTCGCAATATCTTAATTGACCTCAATGGCGCGTCCGCAGGGCCGGCTCAAAGTTTCCCGTGGTTTTTCGTGCAGTTGTGCTAAACTAGAAATCGCTAAGTTTGACTCACAGTTAGTTGCAGGTCGGTACCGCCAACCAGCGTCACCTCCTCTACAGCAGCGAATCACCTCAGCACATTTCAAGATCCAAGAATAGGAACACCAATGGCAGAACAAGGAACAGTGAAGTGGTTTAACGACGCCAAGGGATACGGCTTCATCAGCCGTCAAAATGGCGAAGACGTTTTCGTGCATTTCTCCGCGATTCAAGCTGGCGGCTTCAAGAGCCTGCAAGAAGGCCAAACCGTGCAGTTCGACGTGACCAAGGGCCCC
>Ga0187847_10001427_pt1 | contig 21462 bp, 18 predicted proteins | sample June2016WEW_4_10_FD_132458 | JGI IMG/M metagenome (GOLD analysis project Ga0187847, IMG submission 132458) | Peatland microbial communities from SPRUCE experiment site at the Marcell Experimental Forest, Minnesota, USA - June2016WEW_4_10 | ecosystem: Environmental > Terrestrial > Soil >...
CGCAGAGAGTGTTTGCGCAAGCGTCTGCAAGCGCCTAGCTTTCAGCCCTCAGCTCGTAACTGATCACTGACAACTGTGAACTATGAACTAAGAACTGAGAACTGAGAACTGAGAACTTATGGACCTATCCTTTGGCGAGAAGTTAGTCATCGCGCGCAAGCAGCTCGATATCTACCAGTACGAGATGGCGGAGCGGCTGGGCGTGCATCCCAACTCGATCACCAACTATGAGCGGGGCGAGGGCAAGCCTCATGCGGCCGTGGTGCGCATGTTCGACCTTTTATGCGAGAAGCACAACATCCGCTTCGATGAGTATGAAGGCGCGGAAACGAGCAAGGGAGACAAGATGAAGATTGTTCTGGCAGAAAAGGTTTCGCCGGCAACATTGGCGGTATTTGCAGCCGAGCCGGGGTGGGAAGTTCTGACGCACGACCAACTGCCGGACGGATTGGCGGCGGCTTTGGCCGATGCCGATGCGCTGGTAGTGCGCTCCGCTGTGCAGGTGGACGACGCGCTGATGGAGAAGGCGCCGAAGCTGCGGGTGGTAGGCCGCGCCGGCGTGGGAGTGGACAACATCGACGCAGATGCTGCAACGCGGCGAGGCGTGGTGGTGATGAATACACCGGGCGCTAACGCGGTGGCCGTGGCCGAGTTGACCATTGGACTCATGCTGGCGCTGGCGCGCAAACTGCCAACGGCCAACAACACCATGCATGCGGGCAAATGGGAAAAGAAGAGCCTGCAAGGCGCGGAACTGCGCGGCAAGACACTGGGCATTCTGGGATTGGGGCGCATCGGTCTTGAAGTGGCCCGGCGTGCCAAAGGGTTTGGTCTGGAGATCGTGGGCAGCGATCCGTTTGTCTCCGCTGCGGTGGCGCGCGAGAATGGCATTAAGCTTGTCGCACTCGATGAGCTGATTGCGACATCCGACTACATCACGCTGCATGTGGGCCTTACAGCGCAGACGGCAGGAGTCATCAATGCCAAATCTCTGGCGGCAATGAAGAAGGGTGTGCGCATCATCAACTGCGCGCGCGGTGAACTGGTGGACGACGCGGCGCTTGTGGCGGCACTGAAGAGTGGGCAAGTGGGAGGCGCGGCACTGGACGTGTTCACAGTGGAACCGCCAAAGGACTCACCCTATGCGGAGTTAGACAACGTGATTCTGACCCCGCATATCGCTGGGTCGACGGCTGAAGCTCAGGAAGCTGTGGGGATCCAGATTGCGCGGCAAGTGCGTGAGTATCTCAAGCTTGGCGTAGTGCAGAATGCGGTGAATCTACCTTCGCTGAGCCACGAGGAGTACGTGGTTCTGGCGCCTTACATCGACCTGGCTGAGAGGCTTGGCTCATTCCTCGCACAGGCGGGCAAGAGCGGTATCGAGGCTATTCACCTGACCTATGGCGGATCGCTGGCTGAGGCCAAGACGGACCTGGTACGTAACGCGGCCATCGAAGGATTGTTGCAGGGTTCGGAGAATGTGAACCGCATCAACGCTGCTGCAGTGGCCGAGGAGCGCGGCATTCGCGTGCATGAGGAGAAGCAGGAAAGCCACCGCGGTGGCTCAGCTAGCGTTCTGACTGTGGAGTTGCACACAGCCACCGGTTCAAGCCACGCCAGCGCAACGGTGATTCACGGGGAACAGCCGCGGTTGCTGGAGTTCGACGGCATCGACATTGAGACGCCGCTCGAAGGCAATCTTCTTGTGTGCCGCAACCTCGACGTGCCGGGCGTCATTGGCCGGATCGGTTCGATTCTGGGCGAGCACGGCGTGAACATCGCTAACTTTGCGTTGGGCCGCGAGCGCTCCGGACCCAAGCCGGTGAAGGCGCTGGCCGTGGTGCAGGTGGATGCTCCGGTCTCCGACGCTGTATTGGACGACTTGGTAAAGATCGAAGCAATGCTCGAAGCAAAGCCGGTGAGCTTGCCCGAGGGAAAGTTCTAACACGCTGATTGCGAAGCCAGCAACTCAGCGCAAATGAAAAACCACCGCTAACCAGCGGTGGTTTTTCAAAGCACCTCATCGCTGCGAGTCAGCGGATTCGATAGACAAATGCGTCTTCAAGATACTGGTCACCGAACGTCTGTCCGCCCAACCGCATCCCGTAGGTATCGGCCGCAGAAGCGAAGGAGCGGCGCAGAGCCTGAATGAAGGGCTTGTCCATGGGACGCAGAGAGATTGTAGGTTTCCTGCGGAACGGAAAGCCGGCTTTTTTCAAGGACTCATTGATCTCCTTATATCCCGAAAGCGAGGATGTCTGGTCGAGCCGGTCGGAAGCGATCACCAGCCTCCAATCCTCGTAATCTGGAATCTTGGCCCAGAGTGCCACGTTGGGAGTCTTGCCGTCCCGATCAAGCGCATCGATAACTTCCTTTCCGTTTTCTATGTCGAAATTCACCAGCGTTGCCGTATCCATGGGAGCAGTCCCCCTTTCTGATTCTCAATCGCCGTCATCAGCGCGATTGTATCCAGAACCGTCTTTCTCTGATACCGGGCCGTCTCTGACCAATCCTGAACAGTTTCCAGATTCGACCGCATTTCCGGATCGGCATCCAGCACAGAGTCCAACTCCGTTTTCAATTCGGCCAACCTCAATAGTTCCTTGAGATTGTGCGTATGGCTGTCATTAACCAGCTTCTTCTCAGGAAAATCGTGCAACTGCGTTCGTTTGGCGATGCACGCTTTCAACGCACATTCGACTGAGTATCCTGCCAAATAGTATGCGCCATCTGGAAGTCCTGCGGCTAGCAACGCCGCAGCTTCCCTCAATCTCAGCTCAGCAAGCTGCTGGAAATCGGCTCGTTTCATTATTCATCCTCTTACGCACGGCTCAGGTAAGCGCCTTCGCTGGTGTCCACGCGAATTTTTTCGCCTTCGTTGATGAAGGCGGGCACCTGGACAACGAGGCCCGTTTCCATCTTGGCGGGCTTGGTCACGCTGGAGGCGGTTGCCGACTTGAGGCCGGGCTCAGTCTCCACAACTTCCAACTCGACTGCCGACGGTAATTCAATGCCGACAGCTTGGCCGTCATGGTAGCTGACCTTGATTTGCAGGTTGGGCGTAAGGTATTCGACGGCATCGCCGAGTGTCGAGCCTTTCAGCACCGTCTGCTCGTAGTCCACCGGGTTCATGAAGTAATAGTCGTCGCCGTCGGCGTAGAGGAAGTCCATCGAGATCTCATCCACCACCACCTTTTCAATGGCGTCCGCGGAGCGGAAACGGTGTTCGAACATGGCGCCGGTGCGGATGTTGCGCAGCTTGGCCTGGATGAAAGCGCGCAGGTTGCCCGGCGTGCGGTGCTCCACTTTGAACACCAGGTGCAACTGGTCGTTGTGTTTGATGATCATGCCCGGACGCATTTGAGTGGCGGGAATCGCCATATGATTTGAAGCTCCTTGCTCTTATTGCGCTCAGTGCGCAAAGTGTGTTGGCCTTGGCCCATCATCCATTGTAACTGACACTGGTTTATCGCTGACTTGCCTCGCCCGCCGCGACCTTCTTATTGAACTCCGCCGACTTGTTCTTTGGCACGCTGAGCGATTCCCAACGGCCGCAACAGAAATGCTTAGCGAGCAGCACGATCTGGCCCACGTGATGCGGGTAGTGAGCGAGCTGACGGTTGATGGCCTGCATCACGGAATGCGGCTCTCCGCGGATGGTAATGGCGCGCGGCAGATCGGCATCCTTAAGGGGTTCTATGGCGTTGAATAGGCACGCCCAGCCTGCCTCCCAAATCTCCATCAGAGCTGCGCGCGTAGCCGGTGGTTCCTCAAATTCGCTGTCCCGATTGCGGTCCGGCTTTTCCCCGTCCGTGGTCAAAAAATCCGTCCACCGCGAGCGCATATTGCCCGCCATGTGTTTCACAATCACGGCAATCGAATTCGCCTCATCGTCCAGCGCCTCAAACAACTGCGCCTCGGTCACCTGCTCCATGGCGCGCTGCGCCAGCCGCTTGTAATAGCGAAAAATCGCCACCGAATCCTGAATATACGAAGTCGTAAACTCCAATGCCATGCGGCCAGTCTACGCGGGGATCGATGCCCTTGAAAAGAACATCGCATCATCCCTCTAACCACGCCGTCTGCCGCGCTATCATTCTCTATGCCAAAATCCATGGCTCTTAAATGGCTCTGTTTCCGCCCAATTCGCTGTTGCGCCTTCATCTCAGCAATTGCCACAGCATCCGCTCTCTGCCAAAGCACGTCGCTACCCAGCGACCCCAAGGACCTCATGCGTCTGGCCGCCCAATCTAATTCCATAGGCGGCGCGGACATGCAACCTTGGCATCTCAAGTTCCACTTTCAGGTCTACGACGAAAAAGGAAATCCCACCGGCCAGGGAACCTTTGAGGAATACTGGGCGGGTGCCCACAAGTCCAAAATCATCTATACCAGCCCCGAGTTCACGCAGACCAGATACGAAACCGAGACCGGAGTTCTATTCACCGGCGATCGCGATCCCTCTCTGGGAATCTTCAGCCAAATCCTCAAGCAATTCATCAATCCCGTGGCGCTCGATGAGCATTTCGATCAAGCCACCGTAATGCATGAGAAGCGCGACGTCAATAAATCCAAGCTCCTCTGCATTACCCAGAAAACCCGTATCACCCAGCCTTTGACCTATGAGTACATCGGTCCATGGTACTGTCTCGATCCCGGTTCTCCCGCACTCCGCGCCGAGCTTTCCAATCGCGGAGACCTGGAATTCACCCGTGACAACCCCGTTAAGCTGCAGGATCACTTTGTACCGAGCGCCGTTTCATCCGTCCGCGGCAAAACTATCCTCTACACAGCAACGCTCGATACAGCGGAAACCCTCGCAACTGTGAACGAAGCCGATTTCACGGCTCCACCAACTGCCCTGCCACCGCCGCGCGTTGTTTCTCTCTCACCAGAAGTTGCCCTGTCGTTCATCGTTTCCCAGTCCAAGCCCGTCTATCCACCAATCGCGTTGGCAGCCTGCGTCTCTGGCACTGTGATAGCCGACATCACCATTGGCACGCATGGCCGCGTCCTTGGAGAACGCCTAATCAGCGGTCCCGCCATGCTGCAACAAGCTGCCCTGGATAGCGTGAAGGATTGGACCTTTAAACACTTCACTGACAAGGGAGAACCGGTCCAGGTGGAAACGCAGGTCGCCATCCCATTCAGATTGCCTTTTGGAGGACCCTGCGCCCGCTGAATGTGTTCTTATCGAACCATGAAGGGGAAGCGCTTTCCGCCGCGTTGGGCCAAGGCAGCGCCGTCCGCCGGCTTGCTATTTCTCTGTTTTCTGTGGTCCCTCAGTTCGCTCCGCATTGACCTGCTTCCATCCCTCACCAGCCAAGCCCTCCCGCCCACGCAGAAGCAGGCTCTTCCCTTCGCAATGCTCGCCATCGCCGCAGCTCTTTACGCCGTCGTAAAACGCCAACGGCCAAGCTGGCAGCAGACTCGCTCGGCGATCATAATCGGCCTCGGTCTTTTCGTAGTTCCCTCATTCCTCGTGTCCATTTCAAGCTCAGGCATCTCCGAACTCACCCGCGTAGCACTCTTCTCTCTCGTCCCTGTATTCACTGTGGTTCTGGAGCCGCACATCTCGGGCACAACCGGCCAGCAGCGAAGGGGCGCTCTTATCGCCGCCCTCCTCGCCGTTGGTGGAACGCTGTGCATCTTCCCGGCAGACGTTCCCACCTCAATCGCCTCTGCAGCCTCATTCGGAGCAATCGTCCTGGCCGCGGCATTCATCGGAGCCGACAATTGCCTCGCAGTAAAAGTAGCCGAAGAAACGCCGATCACATCCATCGCTGCAGTTGCGAGCGTCACGGCGCTGGCCTGCCTTGCAGTGCTCGGCCCGTTCGTTGAAAAGGAAGCCTGGCAGTGGCAGGGAGTCGGTCCAGAGCTGGCTTGGTCCGTTGCCCTTGACCTGCCAGGACTGCTCTTGCTCTTCTGGTTAATGCCGCGCATGTCCGCCGTGCGCATGTCCGCCCGCTTTGTAATTGCGCCACTCATGGCAACCCTGTTTGGCGTGGTTCTGTTTCGTCCGGAGGTCAGCCTTCGTGCCCTCCTGGGCCTCGTGCTTGTGGCTGCCGGAGCGGGTTGGATTCTGTTCGCTCCCGAAGAAGAAGCGGACGATGCTTCGCTGCCCCTGAATCTAAGCCGCGAGTAGACAATCCCTGCAAATGTTGCAGCAAAATCGCAAATGGGAGAATTTCGATCATGAAATTGCTCATCATTCTGCTCGCTGCCGGCGCTCTCTTCTCCACGCAAATCAGCGCACAGAGCGGGCCGGCCTCTGCTTCTGCCAGAGCCGGAATTGACGCTGGGAATCAGGCGTGGATCGATGGAGTCAAGACCGGCAACATCGACATGATTCTGGCCACCTACACAGAGGACGCCGTGGACTGCGGGCCGTCCCGAGAGTGTTTCAAAGGAAAGCTTCAAATCGAGAAGCACATGAAGGCTCAGCTCGCGAGCCTGGGTCGAGCGCGCACGGCTGCGGTCACCACCTGGGGATCGACACAACAGGGACGCTTTGCCTATAAATGGGGCAGGCTGATGCGATATATGCTGGTGACAAAAGACTGATCGACAAATACCTGACGGTCTGGCAGCAGCAACCGGACGGGAGCTGGAGGATCCTTCGCAACCTGGTTATACCTGACAAGTAACTCTGCCAGTCCCGCCTATACAATTCCAACGACTGAGAAAACCGGCAAACGCCGCGTCGAAGATGCATTCAAGGTTTAGCCTGCGCTCTCAAAGATCGACGTCTCACTCCTGGAGTTTCCCGATGCGTGTACCTCGTCTCCACTTCCACCGGTTTTCAGTCATCATTCTCCTCACCACGAGCCTGCCCCTTTCTATCGGAGCCTTCGCGCAACAAGCTTCTCAGGCGAACGCTCCCTACAAGGATGCCACTCAGCCTGTCGACAAGCGCGTCGCCGACCTGCTGGGCCGTATGACTCTAGAAGAGAAGGCGACCATGCTCTCCGGCTCCGGGTGGATGGAGTCAGCTCCCATTGAGCGGCTGGGGATTCCTGCAATCAAGATGGCGGACGGACCTTTAGGTGTGCGGTCGTGGGCAGGCAGTTCGACCATCACCAATTCGGCTGGCAATCCGGTAAAGGTGCTCACCACCAGCTTTCCTTCCGGCGTGGCCATGGCGGCTACCTGGGACACGGAACTGGTTCAGCGAGAGGGCCAGGCGATTGCGCAGGAAGTGAAAGCGCTGGGCCGGGACATGATCCTGGGACCGACGGTGAACATCAACCGCGTGCCGTTGTGGGGGCGCAACTTCGAGGGCTACGGTGAAGATCCCTACCTGACCTCGAGGATGGGCGTGGCCTACATCAAAGGCGTGCAGGGCGAAGGAGTGATTCCTTCGGTGAAGCATTTTGATGCTAACAACGAGGAGTTTGAGCGCCATCGCATCGATGCGTACGTCGACGAGCGCACACTGCACGAAATTTATCTGCCGGCGTTCAAAGCAGCGATTCAGGAAGCGCACGTTTGGACCGTGATGTCGGCCTACAACAAGTTGAATGGCGTCCATTGCGCCGAAAGCGCGCCGCTACTGACCGACATATTGCGAAAAGAATTTGGCTTCAAGGGTTTTGTCGTCTCCGACTGGGGCAGCACCTACTCGACAGCCCCGACGGTGAACGCGGGGATGGATTTAGAGATGCCCGGTGGCCCTCCTATGAAGGCGTGGATGGCGACCGGCCAGATGCAGGCCGCGGGCAACGGTGCCGGCTGGCTCACTGCGGATAAAGTGCTTGCGGAAATGAAAGCCGGTCATATCAGCGAGGCCACGTTGAATGACAACGTGAGCCGCATTCTGCGCGTGACCTTCGAGAGCGGGATCTTCGACCATCCGCACACGGGCGGCGGCGAAGTGGATACGCCTGCACAGCAAGCCGTAGCACGGCAAGGCGCGACCGAAGGAATCGTGCTGCTGAAGAATTCCGGTTCCCTGCTCCCATTGGATGCAACGAAGATCCATTCAATCGCAGTGATCGGCCCCAATGCTGCGGTAGCACGCACGGGGGGAGGTGGCAGCTCACTAGTGCGGCCTAAATATGCAATTGCACCGCTGGATGGCATCAAGGAGCGCGCCGGGGCTGGAGTCGATGTGAAGTATTCTTTAGGGATCGGAATGGAGAAGGAAGACCCAACCCAGGACACACCCGAGGCGCGAGCAGAGTTACTGAAAGAAGCGGTAGGTGCGGCGGCAAAGGCTGACGTGGCCGTTGTGGTGGTAGGCCGCTATTCAAAGCTCGAAGGGGAAAGCTTTGACGTGAAGACGATGGATCTTCCCGCTGGCCAGGACGAACTGATTGAAGCAGTTGAGCAGGCGAATCCGCACACCATTGTGGTGTTGAACACCGGCGACCCTGTGACCATGACGAAATGGATCGACAAGACGCCGGCGCTGCTGGACATGTGGTACGGCGGACAGGAAGGCGGCCATGCGCTCGCCTCGATCCTGTTTGGTGACGCGAACCCGTCCGGCAAGTTGCCGGTCTCGCTTCCAAAGAGGTTTGAGGACTCGCCCGCCTATGCGAACTACCCCGGCCAGAACCTCAAGGTGAACTACGCCGAAGGGATTTACGTCGGCTACCGGTACTTCGATACGAAGCAGGTGGAACCGCAGTTTCCGTTTGGGTTTGGACTGAGTTACACGACTTTTGAGTACAAAAATTTGCAAGTAGGGCCTCTTGAGCTATTACCAAGTCATACCCCATCCTCGTTATTCGCTGTCACCTTGAAGGTCAAGAATGCCGGCTCCCGCGCCGGCGCCGAGGTAGTCCAGCTTTATGTTCACGATGGCCACTCGAAGATCGACCGGCCCGTCCATGAACTGAAGGGCTTCCAACGTGTGGAATTGAAGCCGGGCGAAACCAAGTCGGTGATGTTCGCCCTCGATCACGCGGATCTTTCCTACTGGAGCCCAGAAAAGAAAGACTGGGTGGCCGATCCGGGCACCTTTGAGGTACAGGTTGGGGCGTCATCCAGAGATATCCGGCTGCGCGCGCCGCTCGAATTCAAACCTTAACAATCGTGCTCATCCTCAAGGTCAGGCCTCGTCTAATCCAAAAGATGGGTGACAACCGTTCCACCCGTGGAAGACAATCTTTGGGTAGTGTTTTCCCCTATTCGAGGCCAATCTTGATTTGCAAATATTCGATTAACGGACTACTACGCGTGTCCGCAGGCGTTCTGGGATTGTCGCTCGCAACCGTCAGCGGGTTGGCGCACGCCCAGAACCAGACGCCATCGCAACCGCCGCTTTACGGCGGCAACGCCGCATCGGGAGGGATGCAGCAGCAACAGGGGGGGGCCGCAACAGCGGGCGTTTTTGCGCCGGTCCTGGACTCCGAGCACCGACCCATCACCGCCGGTGGTTTCGTTAAGACCGGCCCGGTCATCTTCAAGGACATCTCTCAGCAATCCGGGCTCGCCACCTGGACGCACAAGATGGGCACACCGCAGAAGCCGTACATCCTGGAGACCATCGGTTCCGGTGTTTGCCTTCTCGATTACGACCACGACGGCTGGCTCGACATCTTCCTTGTCAATGGTTCTACCTATGAAGCACTGGACGGCAAAGCCGAAGCGCCTCATGCTGCTCTCTTTCACAATAATCACGACGGAACCTTCACCAACGTTGCCAACATCGCGGGCGTGACCAATGACAGGTGGGGATTCGGCTGTGCGGTTGGCGACTTCGACAACGACGGCTGGCCGGATATCTACGTGGCCAACTACGGTAAGAACCGTCTCTACCACAACAACCATGATGGGACCTTCAGTGACACTGCAGAAAGCGCAGGTGTGACGCTGGGCAACTGGTCCACGGGACCTAGCTTTGGCGACTATGACGGTGATGGACGGCTCGATCTGTTTGTTCCTGGTTACATCCACTGGGACATGGGCAAGATGCCGCTGGCCGGGTCGCAGGCCGTCGGCTATGCGAATTGCTCGTTCCGAGGTGCGGCGACCATGTGCGGCCCGCGCGGGCTGCCAGGTGAACCGGACCATCTCTTCCACAACAACGGCGACGGCACATTCACTGATGTCAGTGTCAAAGCCGGTGTGGACGACAAACGCCGATATTACGGTTTCTCATCGACGTTTGTGGACATTGACAACGACGGCAAGGTGGACTTGATTGTGACCGACGACTCCTCGCCTAACTATCTCTACTTGAACAAGGGCGACGGCACATTTCAGGACGCCAGCTTCTTCTCAGGATTTGCGCTGAATCAGGACGCGAGAGAGACAGCCGCAATGGGCCTTGCAGTGGGCGACTACGCGAATAACGGCAAGCTCGATCTCTACACCACCACCTTTTCTGATGACTACAAGACGCTCTACCGTAACGATGGTGAAGGCAACTTTGTCGACATCACTCCGCAGATGGGCATTGCCGAAGCCACTTATCCCTTCCTCAGTTGGGGCACGCAGTTCTTCGACTACGACAATGACGGCTGGAAGGACCTGATGTTTGTCAGCGGACACGTCTATCCGCAGGTGGATCACCACGACTGGGGAACATCGTTTGCCGAGCGTCCGCTGCTGTTTCATAATGTGGACCACGGCAAGAAGTTCGAAGTGATGCCACCGGTAGAAGGCACCGGGCTCGCCGACGTCATTCCCGCGCGTGGCGCGGCCTTCGGCGATTTGTTCAACGATGGCAAAATCGACGTGGTCATCAATTGCCTGGACCATACGCCGGTTTTGCTGAAGAACGTGAATGACGATCACAACCACTGGGTTGGCCTGATGCTCATTGGTGGGCCCAAGAGCACGCGCGATGCAGTTGGGTCGACGGTGTATCTGACCGCTGGCGGAATCCGTCAGCGCGGTGATGTCATGAGCGGCGGAAGCTTCGAGTCATCGAACGATTTCCGTCTGCACTATGGTCTGGGTGAGAACACAACTGTAGACAAGGTGGAGATTCGTTGGCCGGACGGTGCAAAAGAGACGTACACCTTGCCAGGTGTCGATCGTTACTATGCGATTGAAGAAGGTAAGGGACTCGTGCCCAGCGTTTATGACTCAATCGCCACTGATCGACAGGCGGGCAAAGTGACCGGAATGCACTCAGGCAAATAGCGGCCGAGCGGAAAAAGAGAAAGCGCCGGAGGTGGAGCGAAGACTCAAAGACCCCGGTTGGAGCTTGGATGAGAAAACTTGCGAGTGCAGTGATTGCAACTTCCGGCCTGATGCTTGCCGGATACTGGATTGGCCCTTTGCGGGCGCAGCAGAACGCGGCGTCGCAGACCGGAACCCCGCCCACCGCTGGGCCACAGGGCAGTCCGAACCAGGACGCTGCCTCGTTGACTCCGCCTCCGGCATACACACCGCGGCCCAATGGTACCCCTCCTGTGGAAGACACGCCCGCGCAACGCGATGCATTGGCACGGTGGAAGGCAAAAGCTGAGCAGGCAGTAGCAACGGACCGCAAGGAATACAACGCCGAAGTAACTCCGAGTTATAACTTCCACTACGGGCCGAAGAATCCATTTACTCCCGGCAACATCCAGGTGCAAGGCGACGGCTTTCTCCAGCCAGGCGCATACCCGAGCGCCGAGTATTGCGGCACATGTCATCAGGAAGCCTACAGCCAGTGGCGTCAGGCGCTTCACTCGAACGCCTTTCGCACACCGTTCTATCGCACCAGCGTGAATATTCTTATCCGTGACCAAACGCGCGGAATCTCCCTCGCGCGCCACTGCGACAGCTGCCACAACCCAATCGGCGTGCTGGGCGCTGCGCTTACTGAGAACGCGAAGGTAGATCGAGCCAAGTTCGACTCCGATGGGCTCACTTGCACGACCTGCCACTCCGTTCTGAAGTTAGACTCTACCAACGGCAATGGCGGATTTGAGATGGGCGTTCCTGCGGTGATTGTTGATGAGAAGGGCGAGCGCATTCCGGGTGAGGTTCCATTCGACATGATTCTGCGGCATCCTGAACGGCACTCTAAAGCGGTGATGCATGATTTCCTGCATACGCCGGAGTTCTGCGCGGCTTGCCACAAGGCCAACTTACCCGCCGAACTGAACGACTACAAATTCATTCGCGCTTTCACAACGTATGACGAGTGGCAGCAGTCCAAGTTCTCGCAGCGTAATCCGCTGACCTTCTACACTGCGGATTTCACCACCTGCCAGGGCTGCCACATGAAACGCAACCCCATTTCGCTGCCTGACTATGGCGCGAAGAACGGCACCCTGGTCTCGCACCGCTGGCTGGCCGGCAATACTGCTGTTCCTTTCTACTATGGCTTCGACGAGCAGTTACAGAAGACGATTGAGTTTCTGAGGAGTGGCGACTATCTGAACGTGGATATCTTCGGGCTTGAGAAGACAGGGGATGTTAACAAGGACGGTAGCCAAAAACTGATTGCACCGCTGGGCAAGACTTCATTTGACCTTGCGCCGAACGACGTGCTGACTGCCTTTGTGGTAATCCAGAACAAGAACATCGGCCACTCACTGATCCCGGAAGTTCGCGACCTTTACGAGGCTTGGGTAGAGTTCACGGTGAAGGATGCCAGCGGCAAGGAGATTTATCACAGTGGATTCCTCAAGCCCGACGGCCTGATCGACCCGCGCGCTCACAGCTTCACCAATCGCCCGGTGACCGACGAAGGCGAGTTTGTCGACAACCACAAGGTGTGGACCATCCACTCCGTTGCGTACGACAACACTGTGCAAGCAGGCCGCTCGGTGCTGGTGCGTTACCAGTTCCGACTGCCGGCCGACATAAGCGGCGACGTCAGCGTGACTGCAAAGGTAAATTATCGGCATCTGCGCCAGAGTTATCTAAACAACATCTTTGGTAAGGGCGATCACCCCGCGTATCCACTCGTCGAGATTGCATCTCGGACTCGTGTGCTAAGGATCGGTGAGAACAAGCCGGAACCGGCGGACCCAAGCGACAATCAGGATTGGATGCGGTGGAATAATCTTGGCATCGCATTGCTCGACCAGTCCCAATACATGGAAGCGGTTCAGGCCTTCAACGAGGTTGTAAAGCTACGCCCCGACTATCCAGACGGCTATATCAACGTCGGCCTCACGGAGATTGTGTGGGAGAAGTACGGATCAGCACGCAAGGCCGTTAACAGAGCGCTTGCACTCGACCCCAACAATGCGCGCGCGCTCTACTATGACGGATTGCTGCAAAGACGCGCGGGGAATACGGAGCACGAGATTGCGGATTTCCGCAAAGTGGTTGAGATTTTCCCGCAATCACGGGACGCACGGCGCGAACTCGGCATCACCTACTATCAGCAGAAGGATGAGAAAGCCGCGATGGAACAGTTCGAGGCGCTGCAGCAGATTGACCCAGACGACCTGGTGGCGCACTACAACCTGTCCATCCTTTACCGCCGCATGGGCAAGCCCAAGGAGGCTGCAGAGCAGCAGGCGATGTTTGTCGATAAGAAGGTGGATCCCGGAGCGCCCACTTACTCGCTGAACTATCTTCGCGAGCATCCGGAAATCTCAACGGAAAGCATTCCGTGGCACATCCATTCAGACATCTTGAACGATGCGGGGGAGTTGCAAAATGGAAAGTAACGCAGCCTGCATGGCGAGAATATCGCGGAGACTGGTACTTTCGGCTTTGGGGATGGTTTGCCTCTCCCTGCCTGCCGTTTGTCATGCGACGAACAACTGCCCATGGCTCAACGAGGCCACAGCCGGGGGCCTACTGGGCGGAGATGCAGTGGGCATGAAGACGGGTGGAACCGACGGTCAGCCGACTGTCTGCACTTTTACACAGCAAGACGCGGGCGTCACGCGCACGCTTCGAGTGACAGTGGAGATTGCCACTGAGCCGCATGCGCGCATGAGCGCGGTTGCCCAGGTTTGCGACGCTGACGCTTCGCCGATCAAGGCGATCGGCAACGAGGCGCTGGTGTGCGCGGCGGATGATCGCAAAGGGGGATTGGGCGAGCGCGTGGTGGGTCGAGTTCGCGACCAGGTTTTCACCGTCACTCTCAACAGCACTCTCAAAGCCGATCCCATTCTGAACCGCGAAGCGCTCAAGGCGAAGATATACACGGCCGCTGAGCAGGTCGCGGGAAATCTCTTCTGAGTCTCATCACCTTCATCCAATCTCCGGGTCCCAGCGTGTATTCTCGATTTCGAGATAGGCCGTAAGCCAATCCTCGAATCCAGAATGCCCTGGGCCACCGCGTGGGCCCGAACCATCAAAGGAGATACCTTCGTGTCGCCGAAGTCTTTCGCTGTTACATCCCTTCTCGTTTTGCTTTCATGTGCCGGTGTGGCCCACACCCAGGACAACGGTCCGTACAAGGTACTCAAGATTCAGCTGGTCGGGGGGGACGGCGGATTTGATTATGTGACCGCCGATCCTGATGGCCGCAACCTTTATGTTGCCCGTTCTGGGCCCGCCGGACACATTGGCGTCTTCAATCTCGATACGTTGGCCCCAGTAGGAGATATCCCCGGTATAAGCGCGCACGGGGGAGCAGTCGACACGGCGACGGGACACGGATTTGCAACCTCAAAGCCGGTCACGATGTTCGACGCAAAGACCTTCGCGATCCTGAAGAAAATCAACGTCGAAGGCAATCCGGACGGCTACCTCAACGACCCCTATAATCACCACTTCTACATCCTCAGCCACTCGGCACCCAACATCACCGTCCTCGACGATAAGGACGGCTCGATCCTCGGCACCATCGATATTGGCGGCGCGCCCGAACAAGCAGCTACCGACGGCCGGGGCAAGATTTATATCGACATCGAAGACAAGTCCGCGATCGCTGTGATCGACGCGAATACGATGAAGATGGTCGGGAAGTATGACGTTTCGAGCAAAGGCGGCGGATGCGCCGGCCTGGCGCTGGACGCGAAGAACAACATCCTCTTCGCCGCGTGCCGCGACAACAAGAACATGATCATCCTGTCGGCCACGGATGGCCACATCATCACCGATCTGCCGATTGGCAACGGGTGCGATGGCGCAACGTTTAATCCAGCAACGATGGAAGCGTTCAGCTCGCAGGGCGATGGCACTCTGACCGTAATCAAGGAGAATTCGCCCTCCAGTTTCAGTGTGGAGCAGACGGTGGCTACGCCGGCTCGCGCGAAGGTGCTGACCCTGGATACAAAGACCGACCAGATCCTGACCATCACTGCCGAGTATGGTCCGGTGCCCGCCGCTGCACCGCAGGCAGCGCCACTTCCGCCCGGCGCCCCGGCATGGATGCGCACTCCCCGCCCGCCGATGATTCCGGGCTCATTCCAAATCCTTGTAATCGGCAAGTAGCCAAGTGAGACCAAAACAAAGTGGCAGCTGAGAACATCTCCGCTGCCGCTTTGCTTTTCAATTCCCTCTGCGTCTATCGCGCTGGTTCGTAAGGTTCGACCCGCAGCATGTCCGAAAGCATGCCCCGCTCATCGGGCGAGAATACGCCCTGGTAACGGCTGGAGTTGAGCACCATTCCTCGCTGGTCGGGTGGAACCGCGCGCAGATCCCGGAAAGCTCCCCGCATCAGCGCCTGGCGATCGGGCGGCATGGCTTTAAAGCGCTGCGCGGCAAGATTCACCTGCATCCGGTCTTGAGGTGACAGGTGCTCGATCAACTCATTGCGAGCCAGCCATCGATCACGCTGCCCCTCGGGCATCTGGTTCACCTGGTGCAGTCGATCCACCAGCCGCTGTTGTTCCCCTGCAGGAAGCCGGTTGAAACTAGGATCGTTGCGCAGCACCCGCTCCTGGTCTTGCGGTGCAAGGTTACGATGCTGACTTAGCCAGTCGCGCAGATGACCCGGAGGCGCCGAACCGGGATAGTTGTAACTCGGACGTGCCTGGGCGGCATAGGGCGCTGGACGATATGCGGACCCAGGAGCTGCGGCTCCCGGATATGCGGGTCGCGCATAGCCTGGATTGAGATTGCCTTGTGGCCTGTTCTGGGCTTGGGGTCTGTTCGGCTGTTGCTTGTTTGCTTGAGGCCGGGCATTTCTGAACCTTTGCGCAGGCCGAACCGGGGGCGCTGCGTTGCGCTGTCCGCGAGCCCATGCCGTTGGAACACACAGCGATACGGCGACCATCACGGCCAAAGCCGCTCGGTGCATCTTTCCCGCTTTGTGTCCTCCCGTGCCCACTTTCTCCAGCTCCTACTGCGGCCCTCTAAGAAAAGGCGATCAGTCTCCGTTTTCGGTGTTCGTTGTCGACATCGCCTCTAACTGGTCAAGCAGTTGGGCGTTGCTATCCAGCGTCTGCAGATCGTGCACTACGGCAGCCTGCCCCTGCGGTGCAGCCGGCTGATCCCAGTTAGTGACGCCAAGATACGTTCCGCCGCCCAGCAGCAACATCACCGTCAACGCCATGGCTGCCAGCGGACGCACATGCATTGAAGGACCATAAGTGAGGCGTGCGCGCACTCTCTCAAACCAGCTGGCCGGCGCGGTCGCGCGCTCTTCGCGCATCCGCGCATCCAGCTTACTCAGGAAGTAGGGGCTTGGCTCGGGGCTCTCCCAGGTATCCAGCAGGGACATGGTGGCGCGCAGCTCCGCCAGTTCGGCGCGGCAATGCTCGCACCCGTCAACATGAGCTTGAACCTTGGCAGGCACATGTTCTGGATCGAGCAGCATGTCTGCCAGCTTCGACTCCATTCCAGTGCAATTGTTCTTCATCGTTTCCATGTTTCACCCCCACTCCCCGCCGGTCGAACCCGGCTGTTTTTACTTACACAAATTCCTTCAGCTTGTCCCGCAGCGTCTGGTATGCGCGGAAGAGCAGCGACTTGGTTGCCGACTCGCTCAACTTGAGCACGTCCCCGATCTGCCGGTAATCCATCCCCTGATACTTGTGCATCAGCACCGCCATCCGCTGGCGTTCCGGCAGGGCCATCACATGCGTGCGAATGGCCGCCATCCGCTCATCTCGCATCAGCCGCTGCTCCACCGACGGTTCGTCGTCGGCTACGTCTGGAGTAGTGCCGCTCTCCTCGTCCGGCGCGTCCAGGTAAATGGTCTGCGCTGAGCGCTCATGCCGGGTGTCGCGCGCATGGTTCACCGCCAAGTTGGTCGCAATCCGGTAAAGCCAGGTGGTGAACTTGGCCTCGGCCCGATAACTCTCCCTTGAACGATAGATGCGCAGGAACACTTCCTGTGCTAATTCTTCCGCTACTGCCTGGTTGCGCACCATGCGGAAGAGAAAATGAATCATCGCCCGGTGGTATTTCTGCACCAGGTAGTTGAAACCGGCTTCATCGCCCGCCGCAACGCGCAGCATGATCGCTGCGTCGCTGGAGGAGTCGATACCGCCTGCCAGGTTTTCCGGTCTTGAGCCCGGCATGGGAGCCGAACCCGCCCCCAAAACCGAGTTGTCCAGCACGAGGGTCGCCATATTTTCTGGAACCCCATCCGCGCTGGAAGGTTGCGCCTTTTGCGCAGTATCTTGCGCAGATTCAGAGCTGGAATTACTCTTTGTGGCGCCTCTCGGAGCCTGATCCTGTCGCAAACCGGCAAACTTACCCGCCAGGGGTGTCTGGCCTGAGCCTCCATGACCGGAGCCTGCCAGTTGGACACCGCCAAGGGCGGGAATAGGACGCAACGCGGCTTCCCCATCGGGGGGAAAGTCGCCGGCATTGCGAGTTGATCTTGCTCTCCAGATCATCGTTGGTCTTCGGGTCTCAGGCAGCCCCGGATAGAGCGCCGGGATTGGCCGTAAAGCCCCGCTGGTGTTACTCTAACCCATGGGATGCCCCGCCGGCGCAGCTTTTGCCATCCTCTTTCGGGGCGCTTAACTCAGCGGTAGAGTGCCACCTTCACACGGTGGAAGTCGCAGGTTCGAATCCTGCAGCGCCCACCATAAAATCAACAACTTAGAGCAATTCTTCCCGACAATACTTGGTAGCTTTTGGTAGCAAACGATCAAAATGTGTGATCACAGCTGATCGTTTGGCCTCGGATCGGCCAGGATTGCATAGACTGAACCGACCATTTCTTTCACGCTTTCCGGCAACTCCTGCATGTACTCGTTGGCCGTGGTATCGGCTCGTGAGTGCCGCAGGTGCGCCTGGATGTCCTTGACCGATCCCAGCCTCTGCGCCCGTGTGGCCATGGTGCGGCGCAGGATCTGGAAGTTCAGTTTGGGAATCCCCACCTTCTCCGCAAGCGGATCGAGAACCCGATTGCGGTAGTTCGCGGTATCCGTGGGAGTGCCCGTCTCGCTCGGAAAGATGAACGCGTCCGGCGAGGCATTCGGGCACTCCCGTTTCCATTGCAGCAGCTCGGCGGCAAGACCATCGGGAAGATGAATGTCGCCAAGGCTCTTCTGGGTCTTTCCGAAGGGCCGGATCTGCCTTCGATAGACGGTTTCGGTGATCGACAACGTGTTGCGATTGTCGAACGACTGCCAGCGCAGACCAAACAACTCGCTGGGCCGAAGTGCTCCCGTGATGGCAAGCAGGAGCAGTACGCGATCCATCCTGCCGGCGTGCTCCAGAATCGACCGCAGTTGCTCCCAACTGAGCACCCGCTTGTCCTTGGGAAGAAGATTTTTTGGGATCTTCAGCTTCCGGGCCGGATCGCGCAGCAAGAACTCCTGCTCGATGGCCTCGTCGAAGATGGACTTGATGTAAGACCGCGCGTGTTTGACCCTATCCTGCGAATTACGGCCCGCCAGATCGTTCAGGTGGGTTTGCAGGGTAAAGCGGTCGAACGAGTCCAGCGCGAACTCTCCGAACTTGGCGATCACGTCGATCTCGATCTGGCTCATCTTCACGATTGCTGTTTCCGGACGCCAATCCCCTATCCGGAGCGGGAAATAGCGGTTGCGAATAAACCATCCCAGGGTCACGGAACTGTCTTTGCAGACTCTTGCTCCGAGATTCTGGCCAGTCCGCTTCATGACTTCCGTCCAGAGCACTTCACGTGCCGCGGACTTGGTCATCTGCGATTTAAAGCCGAGTTGAATACAGACAACGTCGGTTCGTTTCTGTTCGGTTGTCGGATCGTGCACCTGCCGCCGGAAATACCCGTACCATACCTTTCCCCGCGGCACCACCCATCCCGCCTGGTGCTTCTTACCCATGTGTTCCTCGGATTCTGTGGGGGGAAACGTGGGCCGCTTCCATTCTACCGGCGGCCACGCCGAAGCGCCGAAAGCCGCTCGCGCTCGCTGATAAATCCTTCGATTCCGCTGGTGCGAAAGCGCAGAGCGCCGTCCCCCAAGCGAATGACAGGCAGCCGCGGGGATTTGCGCGAGGAGTGGTCCCAGACCCAATCCTTGCTGACCTTCAGCCGCCGGGCCACTTCTTCAACGGTGAGCAGAGGATCTGGATAAATCTCACGCAGGCCGGGATGAGGTTGATGCAGAACTCCGTTTGAAGCCAGCGTACTCTGGCCGTCAGGCGACGGGATCGTGCTTCCCATGAAATGTATGTTGGAGAATCCCTGTGATTGTGACATGTGTCCTCCTTTCGATCCGAGCGTTTGATGAGCTACGCAGCTCGCAACTGCGTAGACTTGCTGTGCGCATTAGGTGAACATCGATCCTTTCAGGCAGGCGCAATCAACGAGCGATTCGATCTTCTTTCGTCGCTCTTCCTGCACACACTTGCACCAGTCTGTGGTGTTCCTTAAAAGCAGTCCAATACTTGCTGTCTATGGCGCTATAGCTTTTGGCTATGGCTACGATGCGACAAAGATGGAAATTCCTTCAGAGTTCGCCTATTCCAGCGCAAGATCGTTTGGTATTGAGTAGATAACTCGGGGTGTAGGATACGCGTCGAGCTGGTCGATCGAGACATGGCCGTAAAATCTGCTCCTCAGACCAGGCCAATTGAAGATCTTCGCAGCTCATTCTCAGCTTTCGCTTAGCTCAACAAGACAAATAACTTGGCCCCACCGTCTGTGATTCGATTCGAGCAAGGGACGCGAGAGAATACGCATTTTTTAAGAAGCGCATCTTGGCGGAGGAGAAAACCCGTCTTGCTTTGAGGTTCCCGCGCGGCCCAGAACCACCATAGACAAAAGCTATAGCACTATAGATACAAAGTATTAGACAGCAGGAATCGTATGGTCTACGTTGCCGCAACGGGCAGTGAGATTTCAGCCAGACAAGGTGTCGAGAAGGCACGGGCCAACGTCTTCGCCAAAGACCGCGGCATCCCGGAATTCCTTCGGACACTGGAAGCCGCCATGTTGCACTGGGTCTTCGTACTCGCCGTGCACCACAAAATGGCGCTGTCGCAGTGTCGCTTCTGCGGCCCTTCAAGTTCCGCAGAAAGGGGGAGACCGCCGATGAATCGCGACCACGCAGCTACTGTTGCAGCCGCCAGCGTCCCGTTCGGTGCTGAGCACCGGCTGTATTTCGTCGCGGTAGGGATACGGATTTCTCCGTACCCCCCGCACAGATCCGGACAGGCGGATTTCCCGCACCCGGCTCTTGCCTCAGGTGGTGACGCGCAGACGGCGCGAGGGATAAGGATGGCAGATACGGGCCGGAGGCAGCCAGTTGCGGATGAGCCGTTTCATTCGCTCCCACTTGACGCGACCATGCTGGCTTCTTCTGCACAGGGCATGATGCCAGAGGTTGCTCACGGTGAAACGAAAGTGAGCCATGGCATGGCCGTTACCCGGTACTCCGAAATAACGAAAATACCCGCCCACAACGGACTTCAACCACGCGCCAACTTCAGGAACAGGGTCATGCATTCGCCGTCGCAACTCGATCTTAACGTGCAGCAACTTCGCCTGCATTCGTTTGCGAACCGTCTGCCGAAGCACCAGAAACCGTCCTCTCTTCGTCTTCCCGCAGATATGCTTGAAGCCGAGGAAATCGAAGGTCTCCGGTTTGCCCAGACTGCGCCGCTTTCGGTTGGCCACCGCGTGGCGTCCGAACTCGAAGAGCCGCGTCTTCTCCGGGTGCAGTTCCAGTTGGAACTTCTGCATTCTTTCTTTCAGTTCCACCCAGAACCTTTCGGCATCGTCCTTAAACTCGAATCCAACCACGATGTCGTCGGCATAGCGCACCACGATTACATCGCCGTGCGCACGCTTCTTACGCCATGCTTGAACCCAGAGATCGAAGACGTAATGGAGGTAGATATTCGCCAGCAGCGGCGATGCACTTCCGCCCTGCGGCGAGCCCGCATCCACGAACGTTCGCTTGCCCTTTTCCAGCACGCCGGCGTTCAGCCATTTCTGGATGAGCCGCACGACGCGCCGGTCCGCTATCCGATGCTGGAGGAACCGGACCAGCCACTCGTGCGACAGCCTGTCGAAAAAGCTGCGCACGTCCAGGTCCAGCACCCAGTTCACACGTCGCTCATGGAGTCCACACCACAATGCGTCCAGCGCTTTATGCTGGCTGCGTCCTGGCCGGAACCCATAAGAGAAGCCGAGGAAGTCGGTTTCGTAGATTGCGTTGAGTACTTCCACCGTCGCTCGTTGAACAAGCTTGTCTTCGAGCGCCGTGACGCCGAGCG
>Ga0187847_10001432_pt1 | contig 21396 bp, 11 predicted proteins | sample June2016WEW_4_10_FD_132458 | JGI IMG/M metagenome (GOLD analysis project Ga0187847, IMG submission 132458) | Peatland microbial communities from SPRUCE experiment site at the Marcell Experimental Forest, Minnesota, USA - June2016WEW_4_10 | ecosystem: Environmental > Terrestrial > Soil >...
CCAGCGGATGACTCAAGTCGATCAACTGCTCTAAATCAATCTGAAACAACTCTCGCTGTGGCCGCTTCCAATCCTGCTTGGGACGCAGTGTTATTTCCCAGAAAACACTTCGATTTCGACCCCTTTAGGGAAATTCCAGACCAGATAATGGCGACTTTTTCCGGTATTTATCGGCATTTCTACGGTTTTTCAGGATCGACTAAGTTAGGGTCCATGACAAGGTCAAGATGCTTCGCGAGAGAATGGTGTTAAAGGTTCTTCTTCCGCCGCAAATGATTGGAGAATATTGCGTTTTCTCCGCCAGCATCATCCGCACGTGGCTGTTGCTTTTGCACGGAAATCAGGCGGGATCTCAGCTCTCAGCCGGAGCCGCACTTTTGCGATTCAGCAAACAAGGTGACTATCGATCCGCTTGCGTCGGTCATAGACGGGCTGTTCTTTTGCCGCACGCGTAAGTGCCGGGTAGAAGATTCAGGTCAGGGCTCCAAAAATGAAGTTTTGATATTTGCTCGCGTCCGGTCATCGACGAGATAAAACGAATTGTCACAAAACACAAGCGAGCGAACGGATTTCACTGAAAAAGGAACCGGCCACACGATCCCCAGTTTAGTCGTAACGTTTTGTCGTAACATTTGAAGCGTTTTCCCTCCTTTTCATGCATTTTCAGGGCATCAGATTATGCGTTCCCAGTCGATCGGGATTGTGGTTCATCACTTTGAAAAGAAAGGAGCCTATAGGCGGGCTAGTGAAAACGTGGGAAAGAAGAGGAACCGAAGGACGGTTGATTCTGGATGAGTATATCGGTTCGAATCCCCGGGGATCGCGTCTTTTTGAAATCGTTCTGTCCACGACCAGGTTTCCAGAAGCGGTTGGGCCGGCCAAGAGGACCTTGGGTAGTGAACATGGTCCCGAACCGGTTTTGATTACTCATTGAATTCCCTTGAGATTGCTTAGAAATAGCGATTTTCGGTTGAATACGTTGCGGTCATATCGCTGGACGTTCTAGTTCTGTATTGTACCACAGTGTTTTGACCGCTACGATCTCATCTACATCAAGATTCTCGCGTCAGAAACGCAGTACGAGTCCTGTGTTGAGCTGGCAACTGTTCTGCACACCGGTCGAGGAGTTGGGAAACTGGGTGCGGAGCCAGTTGGCTTCGATGGCGCGCAGGCCGACGTGTGGTGTCAGGGCGATGTTGAGTCCACCGCCGAGCTTAAAGGCGAGGCTTTTGGATCTGGGGACTACGCCGAACGACGTTGGAAAATCGCTGTGGAATCCGTTGGCAACACCCACGAGTACCTGCCCATAGAAGGTGTAACGCGCATGCGCAGGCTGCCAGGTGTAGCGCGGGCCGAAGGTGGTTGTAACCATGTCGAGACTGACGCCGGAGGACTGGATATTGCCCTCATGCCATCCGGAGAGATCGCCCACAAGGCCAAGGCCGCGATATATCTGGCTGTGCGCCTGCAAGCTGCCGCCCTGCATCCAGAAATTGCTGCCTCCCACCACATCGGCTCTAGTCGCGCTATACGTGACGGCGAGGTCAAGCCGGTAAGACGCGGCGGATGGCGCTTTGGGCACCTCTGCCCTCTGCGCGGAGAGCCTGGATGCGGTGATGAACCAGATTGCAGCTCCGATGAAGAGCGTTTTGCAAAGGTGAATGCGCATCGAGTAGTTCCTCATGGGCTATTGCACGTTGAGCGTGACGTTTGTGGTGTGCTGGATGCCGCCGGCCGTCGCGGTGATGGTGACGGTGTAGTTCTGCTGAGCCTGCGCGAAGAAGCCGCCGCCGCAACCGGTGGCGAGCGTAGCCGCCGTGCCGCCGGCCAACAGCAGAACGATGCAGACGAGCCGCCGCAGGCCGCGTCCTCGACGCCGCATGGCGCCGAGACCAAAGATCAGCAGAAAAGCGAGCGCAAGGGTAGCTGAGCGGTGCGTTGGTGACGGCGTCGGCGACGGCAGCGATGGTGCGTGGTTGGCTGCAGTGGCTGGCGCAGAAGTGATGGTGACAGTAATGGTCTGCGGGCCGCCGTTAGCCGCGATGCTGGAAGGCGAGAAAGTGACCGAAGCACCCGGTGGAAGACCCGCGATGGCGAAGTTCACTGTGCCCGCATAGCTGCCGTACAAGGGGGTCACCGTGACCTGGTAACTAATGCTCTGGCCCGGAATGACGGTGGCGCTGGACGGGCCAGTGATGGTCATCGTGAAATCGAGCGGCGCGACCGTGACGCTGGCGGTGGTGGAAGAGTTGCTGCCGGTGAAGTTAGTGTCGCCGGAGTAGACGGCGCTGATCGAGTGCGTGACGCCGGGGGCGAGTGAGGCCGTTGTGTAGCTGGCCGTGCCGCCGGAGAGCGGGACCGTCGCGAGAAGCGTCGTGCCGTCAAAGATATTGACCGAGCCGGTGGGCGTGCCGGTGGTGGACGAGGCCACGTTAGCCGTGATGGTTTCGTTCTGGCCGGGGGTGATGGTGGCGCTGCTCAAACCTATCGTGGTGATGCTAGCGGCCTGAGTGACGGTTAGTTCTCCGTTAACGATGGATTGTGTGTAATCGGCCAGATCAGTGCCGGTGACCGAGGGGACGATGGTGTAGGAGCCGACAGGCGACGAGACGATCGCGCCGGTCGAAAAGCTTTCGGTGAAAGTGTCGCTGTTCAACTGGCCCGTGACCAAACCGTTAAATGTGGGGTTGGCCGTGCCGTAGATCTTCGTCGCATTGTTGGCCGCGATGATGAGCGTGGCATCGGTAACGGTGACCGAGCCGGCGGTGTAGCCGATCTTGTAGTTGGCATCGGCGGCACCGGTGCACGAACTCGAATAGTTGCCCACAGGGCTGTGGTTAGTGGCCGTTGTCGAGCAGGTGGGCTGTGTGGTGAGCGAAGCGGCCGAGTCGCCGTTTGTGAAGGGTGAATAACTCGGCGTGATGATAGGCGTCGCGCCGCCGTATGTCATCGAGCCGCTGGAGGCAGTGATGGTCAATGTGGCCTGGCCGACGGTAACTGAGCCGGCGGTGTAATTAATCATGTAGTTAGCATCGACCGCGCCGGTGCAGGAGCTTGTGTAGCTGCCCACAGCCCTGTGGCTTGTTGCAGCGGTCGAGCAGGTGGGCTGCGTGGTGAGCGAAGCGGCCGAGTCGCCGTTGGCGAAGGGTGAATAACTCGGCGTGATGGTTGGCGTCGTGCCGCCGTATGTCATCGAGCCGCTGGAGGCGGTGATGGTCAACATGGCCGGGATTACCATGTAACTGGCGGTCGTCGATGTGCTCTCGTAGATAGTTGTGTTGTTCGGCGTGAAGATAGCCGTGATGGTGTAATTGCCCGCGGGCAGCACGGTTGTTCCCGCCGCGAGCGTCACTGGGTTGCCGTTCACGGTGGTGGTATAGGCAAACGTACCTGCAACGTTTGCACTGTTGTAACTGGCCGTGGCGTCGAGCGAGCCCGCGGTGATGGCCGTGCCGTAGGTCTGCGAGGCGGGAATGGGCGTAAAACTTAGCGTGGGCGTAATCTGCGACACATTGAAAGTGCCGCTAAGAGCCGTGAGCGATACCGCGGGCGAGGTGTTCAGCGGCAGCACCGCGGTCAGTTGGTCGCCGGTTCCGGGCAGGTTCACGGTTAGCGACGAGTAGGTCGCCACGCCCGCCCTGGTCGCCGCCGAACCACCGCTTAGCGTCGTGCCCGGCGGGTTGCTCGTGAACGACAGTGGAATCGTTACCGCCGCTGCCGTGAATGGCGCTCCGCTCTCGTCGAGCGTGACCGCGGGAGCCGGGCTCATCGCGATGGTCGGCGCCACATTCGAAACGGGGGCCGTGAAACTGATCGCGTAATCGGTCTGCACTGCGCCGGCGTCCACGCAGGGCGTGCTTGTGGAGTAGCCCGGATAACTGGTGTTGATGTTGGGATCGCCGCGCTGGTCGGTAATCAGGCCGGCTGGAATATTCGCCTTGAGTCCCGCGCAGATAGCCGGCGAGCCCGGCAGCGGGATCACGGTCTGCGTCGGTCCGCCGTAGTTGGCGAGCGGGGCAAGCATGGGGTCGATGGTCGAAGTCCCGCCGCTGCCGGTACTGGCCAGGTTGCCGCCGTTGTTGTTGTATGTGCCGCCGTTGCTGTAGATGTCGGCGCCGGTGCCGCTCGTGGCGGAGTTCCCTGCCACGATGCTGTTCGCCAGCGTCAGTGTGCCGAAGTTAAAGATGCCGCCGCCGTAACCACTGTTCGACGAGCTATTGGCCGAGACGGTGCTGTTGGTCAGCGTCAGAATGCCATTGAAGTCGTTAAAGATGCCGCCGCCGTCCGGCGCAGAATTGCCAGAGACGGTGCTGTTGGTCAGCGTCAGCGTGCCGTAGTTAGAGATGCCGCCGCCGTCACCATTGATCGACGCGTTATTGCCCGAGACGGTGCTGTCGATCAGCGTCAGTGTGCTATTTAAGAAGTTGCAGATGCCGCCGCCATCCGGCGCAGAATTGCTCGAGACGGTGCTGTTGGTCAGTGTCAACGTGCCTTCGTTGAAAATGCCGCCGCCGTCCACTCTTGCGTTATTGCCCGACACGGTGCTGTTGGTCAGCGTCAGGGTGCCAATGTTTTCGATGCCGCCGCCGTTGTAGGGGATAGTGCCGCCGCTGCCGCCGCTGCCGCCGGTGATGATCAGGCCGCTGACGCTTGCGCCGGTAACGCCGGATCCAACGGTGAAGACGGGTGAGGCGTTGTTGCCGTTAACCGTCAGCAGGTTCGTGAGCGTGGCGCCGCTGCTTGAGGTGGGCCCGACGATGCTGGTATTCGACGGAATGTTCAACGTGCCGCTGGTCAGCGTGATCGTTTGCGCCGTGCTGAATGCCGATGGCGAGAAGGTGATGTTTGCCGCGCCGGCACTCGCCGCCGCCGCCAGTGCGTCGCGCAGCGCGCAGGTTCCCTCGGGCGAGCTGGTGCAGTTTGTAGCCACACCGGTTGCGTCGTCCGTGGCCGTGTTCACGACGAGGCTCGGCGTGGTCACGGTGAGCGAGATCGACGCACTGCTGGGCGCATAATAGGGCGGTGCGCCAGTGAGCGCCCCCAGGAAATTGATTGTGATGCTGTGGCTGCCCACGGTGAGTGGCGTAGCCGGCAGCGCGATGCTGAAATTGCCTCCGCTGCCCGCCGTCACGGTCAGAGCCGTCGAGCCGTCGAGCGTGGCTGTTAGCGTGCCCGTGGCCGTTGAAGGACTCACGGCAACCGAAATCGTGGGCTGGTTGGCGTAGACGAAGGCTATGCCTGGCGTTACGCTGGACGTCAGCGAGGTGGCTACGGGTACGAAGTACGTGAACTGATCCACCGAGCTCGTGGCGCTCGTCCCACTGGGAGTGGTGACGGTCACGTCCACGGTTTGCGCGCTCGGAGCCGTAGGCGAAAAGGCACTGATTTGGCTGTCGCTAACCACGCTGAAGCTGGTGGCCGGCACACCGCCGAAGTAGACGGCTGTGGTGCCATTGAAATTCGTGCCGGTAATAGTAACCGATGTTCCGCCGGTGTTGGGGCCAGTCGTTGGAGAGATGCCGATCACAGTGGGCTCGGGAACTTGCACGTTGAACTGCGAACTGGAGGCCGAGACGGCAATCGTCGGGCCAGGTAGGTCGGGGTTCAACGTCAGGTTCGCCTTAAGCAGGTCGTTGCTCTCAGCAGTGGCAACGGAGAGGCCGCCGAAGGTTGCCAGGCCCGAACTGCCAGTAGCTTCGGTCGTCGTTCCGGTCAACGTGCCGAGAGTCGGGGCAAGGGAGATGTTGACGCCGGAAAGCGCGATCGACGCGCCGCTCTCGCTCAATTGCACGGCCGGCGATGGGCTGAACACTGCGCCGGTAAAGACGGTCGCGGGAGGCTGCTGCACAAAGGCGATGGCATAGCCGGTCTCGACCGCGCCCATATCGAGAAAACCTGCGGAGCAGTAGCCGCCCACCCCGGTGTAGGTGCTGGCGTTCGAAGTGGTGAGAGCCAAGGCCACGCCGCGTTGGTCGGTGGCTATGCCTGCACTGGCTACCGTGCTCGCCGAACCCGCGCAGATAGCCAGGCTTCCCGGCAGCAGGATCATGGTCTGCGTCGGGCCGCCGTAGCTTCCGAGCGGGGCCAGGAGCGCCTGCGTCCCTGTCGGGTCAACGAGGTTGCCGCCGAGGTTGCTCGTTGGGCAAGCGGTGCCGTCGCACTCATCGCCATCCTGCGAGAAGATGCTGTTGTTTACTGTCATTACTTCGGCGTCGAAGATCGCGCCACCGAAGCCCCCGGCACCTACTGAGTTGCCGGAAAAAGTGTCACTGGTCAGCGTCATGATGCCGGCATTCAAGATGGCTCCGCCTATGCCTCCGGTCCCCGCCGAGTTGGTGGAGAAGGTGCTATTGGTCACGGTCAGCGTGCTGCTGTTGACGATGGCGCCGCCTCCGCCGCTGGAACCCGCCGAGTTGCCGACGAAGGTGCAGCCGATCACCGTCAACGTGCCGGCGTTCGCGATGGCGCCGCCCTCGCTGTTGGTTCCCACCGAATTGCCGGAGAAGGTACTGTCGGTCACCGTCAAGCCGCCGTTGTTGAAGATGGCGCCACCGACGACGGGTCCGGAATTGAGGGTACCGACCCCATTTGTGATAATCACATTGCTAATCGCCGCGCCGGTAGTGCCGGAGTTCACCGTGAAAACGGAGAATTGACCGCTGCGACCGCTGCCGCCATTCACTGTTAGCAGATTGGTCAGTGTGGCTCCGCCGCCCGAGGTCGCTCCGGTGATGCTCGTGTACGACGGAATGGTCAGCGTGCCGCTGGTAAGCGAAATCGTCTGCGCAGTTGCAAACACGGTTGGATCGAACGTGACGTTCCCCGAGCCAGCGCTCGCTGCGCTGGCAAGTGCCGCGCGCAGGGATCCGATTCCAGAATCGTTTGTGTTCTCCACCACGAAATTCGGAATGGTGACTGAGATACCGGCGGACGTGCCCGCGAGGCTGGAGTTGTTTGCATCGGTCGCAGTGATCGTCTGGCTGCCCGCGGTCACTAGCGTTGCTGAGAATGTACCGAAACCATTTGTCAAAGCGCTGTCAACCGGCAGCACGGCGCTGTGATCCGAGCTGGTGAAATGAACCGTGCCGCTATAGCCAATGGTCGGATTATTGAACTGGTCGAGCGCCGCAACGTTAAAGCTGAAAGCGCCGCCTACGAATGCCGACGGCGGGGCGGTAACAATGAAGTGCGTGGCGGGAGCTGGGGCTACAGTAGCGGTGCCAGAACTCAACGCCGCAAAGCCAAGTACTGGAGTAACGGTGACGGTGAAGGTGTAGATGCCTTGCACAGGGTAGGTATGAGTTCCAGTGGTTATGTAGGCGGCGCCCGCTCCACCAGGCTGAGTTATGGTGCCCGCCGACACGGTTCCATCGCCCCAGTCGATCGCCGCGGAGAAATTGGAGACTGACGAGAGATCGGCCGCGGAACTGAAGGATGCCAGAACGGCAGTGAATGGAGCTTCCGCGACGGCTGAGATCGCGTTGGGTGTGACCGCAACCAGGAAATCGACCATCAGCGTAAAGTTCTGCGTTGCGCTCGGGCTTACTCCATTGGTCGCTGTGATGGTAATTGGAAAGGTGCCGCCAACCGCCGGCGCGCCAGTCAAAGTTGCCGTGCCGTTACCATTATCGTGGAAGGATACGCCGCTTGGCAGTGCCCCGGTCTCGCTGAAGCTCGGCGTGGGAGAGCCGGTAGCGGTCACCACAAACGTCCCCAACATACCTTCGTTGAATGTTGCTCCGTTGGTGCTGATAATGGCCGGCGCCATGGAAACAGTCGCGGTGCTCCCACCCTGCGCCGCGGGTCCTGCCGAAGGCGTAACGGTGACGGTGAAGGAATACGAGCCGCCCGACGCATAGGTGTGGTTTCCGGTGACCAGGTAGGAGGTGCTTGCTCCACCAGGCTGAGTGATGGTGCCCACCGACGTCGTTCCATCGCCCCAGTTGATATTGTCGGTGAAATTGGATACCGGTTCCGCATTGCCTGAGTTATCGACGAAAGTTGCCACCTCTCCGCTGAATGGAGAGCCGGCCGCGGCCGAAATCGGGTTAGCCGTAACACTCACCAAGGCATAGGTGTAAAGGTCGCTCGGAGTTGTCGCGCTTCTGCCGGCGGAGGTGACCACAGTGACGTCCACAGCGCCGGCGCCAGGCGGTGTAGTGGCGGTTATGGTAGTGGGATTGACGACCGTGTAGCTGGTGGCTGGCACTGTGCCAAAGTTGACGGCGGTTACTCCGGTGAAGCCGGTGCCGATGATGGTCACCGAGGCTCCGCCTCCCGCCGGGCCACTGGACGGAGAGATCCCGGTGACCGTGGGCGGCTGATCCACGTTCAGCGTGAATGCCTGTGTCTTGCTGCCGACGCTGTTGGTGGCCTTCAGTGTCAAGTTATAAACGCCGCCGCTCCCCCCCGGCGTACCGGAGAGTACTCCGGCCGAACTCAGCGTAACCCCGCTGGGCAAGGTGCCGGACTCGCTGAAGGTTGGCGCGGGGGTGCCCGAGGCAGTGACCGTGAAGCTGCCCGGCGCGCCAAGGGTGAAGGTAGTGCTGCTGGCGCTGGTAAACGCGGGCGCGACGCCGGCGGTGCCGATGCCCGTGCCGGTCACCGCGATTTCTTGCGTTAACGTCAGCACCACGTTGCCATTTTCCGGTGTGCCTCCGCCGACGGTAGGTTCAAACGCGATCGCCAGAGTGCAGGATGCGCCAGAGAGCAGTTCAGTATCCGAGCAGGTGTTTCCGCTGCCAAGGATGTATCCGCTGGGAAGATCGGATAGCGAATTCGTGAAGGTCAGTGTCGCGTTGCCAATGTTTTCCAAGGTCGCGGTCTTTTCTGAGGAAGTGCTGCCGAAGTTTACACTGCCGAAGCTCAGAGTTGGGGGGGGGGGGTCGGTGTAATCCTGTTTGTAAACGCCGCTCGGGGTAGTGTTTGGCCCCGAATCGGAACCGGAAAAGTCCAGGATGTAAAGATTACCTTTGTCGTCCAGGGCCACGGATTCCGGGTAGTCGAGGCTAATGGAAGGAACTGTGGATTTGATGTAGGTGCTGCCGGAGGGCGTCAATTTGTATACTGCGCCTGGGGGCGAAGGTGCATTGGTATTGTCGTCGGAGACATAAAGATCTCCAGCAGGATCCACCACAATTCCCGTGGTAGCTACAAAGTCGGTGCTGACCACGGACTCGGTGTAACTATTGCCGCCGTTCCATGTCAGCTTATAAACGGTGCTTTGAGTAACGATGCCACTTGTATTGAATGCGGCCCAGACAGCTACATAGACGTTGCCGCTGCTGTCCACGGTCACGGCATAGGGATAGTTGCTGCCGGGGCCTGTATTCGCCCCGCCGATCTGCACCGTTCCGGAGTTGGTGATCTTCCAAACGCCGTTGCCGGGGCCGATGCCGAAGCCTCCGCCGAAGTCGGCAACGTAGACATTCCCGCTGCCATCGACGGCCACCTCATTGGGGCTGACGAAGTCACCGGTAACGCCGATGGTCCGCTTTCCTGAGAGAACTCCTCCCACATACTCAACAACGTTAGCAGCGCATGATGCTTGGGCAGCGTTTGAATTGGCTACATACACGTTTCCGCTGCCGTCCACGGCCACGCCAAAAGGCGAGCACAGTCCTGTATCGATTGCCACAGGCGTGGAGTAGGCGCCCCCCGAGTAGGGGATTTTATACAGGACGTTCAACGCGGCATCGACGACCCAGACATTGTTGCTGCCGTCGATCGCAATACTTTCCGGGTCGTCCCATGAGCCATCGGCGTTATAGGTCAGGTTGACTGGCGGGGGATTGACGGGTAATAAGACAGATGAAGATCCATTTATAGATCCATTTGCAGTGATGACGCTTTGCGTTCCCGGCAAAAAAATCAGCTGCGCTCCGGATGCCGGGTCGTTGGCGCGGGCAGTTGGTGCCAGCGCAGCAGACACTACGAACAGCGCGGCACCGGCCAATATCGCCGGCAGGCGGCCTCGACGGGAACTGCTGTTAGAAACGGGTGAAAGCGAGACCGCGCGACGAACCACGCAATGCAGAGCACGAACCATTAAAGAACACATCGCTGACTCCAGAACCTAGAAACCGCGAGCGACCGAATCGCCTCACAAACCATGGGAGTTTCGATCGCCTTTTGGCTGAACTTGTAGGTGCATTCGTCCGATTGAGTTCGGGTGGTGGCCCTGGAACTTGCGCACGGCAATGCATAGCCTGCCTGCGACAAAAGAACGCAGGCGCTATTGGGTTCAGCCGAATAGACACATTACTAGCGGTCCGGTTCCGGGCGTGTCTGGAGGCGCCGGCTGCCGCTGGGTGTTTATCTGTTAACGACCTCCTGGCTCGCGAGGGAGGGAAAGAACCAGTGGGGGGATACTCTGTCAATCTCGCAAACGGGACTTCGTGTGTCAATAAAAAACAATCGCTGTCTGATCACCGGTCATGTTGGGACGAAACTTCCGTCATGCTTGGCCGGATCCCGTTCAAACCGCAGGAGAAAACCACGGGGATGGCCGAGTTGAGAATTGCCTGGATCGGTGGCGTCCTTGGAACGGGGCTTCGGGCCGTGATGGCGATGCTCTATTGCGTGACCGTGACTTCAATCGCGAGCTGGTGGCTGATGGAGCCGGAGGAGGCTGTCACCGTGGCCAGATAAATCTGGGAACCATGCGTGGAGGACCCGCTGTTCTGGCCCGCGGAAGCACATCCGTCGGTCAGAGTCGCTGCCAAAACGATTATGACTAGAGCCGCTAGGTGCTTGAGGTGCAAAGCCGCAAAGAAATTGACGCGCTTTTTCGTTCCGGGCAGGAGCAGGATCAGAAAAGCCAGGGGAATTGCGCCTGCCAGCGTTGCCGAAGTTGAGGCAAAGGTGACCGTTACGGAGGTGGTTGCCGCCGGCGTCAACGTAGCCGGCAGGGTGCAGGTGTAGCCTGCCGGAAGCCCGGTGCAACTGAGCTGGATGGTCTGATTGAACCCGTTCAATGGCGTGATGGTGAGCGGCGCCGAGGTGCTCGAACCGGCCGTGAGCGAGACTGCACTCGAGCCGCTGAGCGTGAAGTCGGCAGGCTCGGTCGCGGCGTAGAGGATAACGATAGCCGACTGCGAAGCCGACGCGTAGGCGCTGCCTGAGTAGGCGACATAGAAGCGGTTGGCTCCGGCGGCTAACGTTAGAGCTAAATCGGCGGCGCCACTGTTGCTGAGAGCGGCTAAAGTTTCTAAATTGCCGGCGGTGTCATAAAGGCTCACCGTTCCTGCGGTGAAGAAGGAGTTGGTCGATGAGTTACTTGCGGCGGGGCCGGCCAAACCGTCGCCCACCGGGCCTGTCACGCTAACCGTGAGCGTAACCGTCTGGCCGGCCTGATACGGTCCGGAGGAAGGAGTGACGCCGACAGAAGTGGGAAAGGCAGCGACCGTGACCGTGACGGCATTCGAGTCGGGCGAGGGCGAGACTTTCGTTGTGCCCGTCGCTGCGGCAATTACGGTGTTCGTCCCGCTGGGCAGCAGGTTTGTCTTGAGGGTGGCATTGCCCGTGGCATCTGTGACCGCTCCGCCGAGGAGGGTCTGGCTGGCCTGGTATTGCGGATTCGAGTAGTAGAACTCGACCGGAGTTGCGGCAAGCGGGACTTCGCCGGAAGTGACAGTGGCCGCGAGGCTGATGGATTGCTCTGCCTCGGTTTGGTTTGCGGAAGCTGATAGCAATGTGGAGGAGGACTCGAGGACTGCACTCGCCCAATTCGACGCGAGCGCGTAGGCATCTACGCTACCCAGTCCAGTGGCCAAGTCGTATCCAGGGCCGGCCGCATAGCCAAGCGTTCCCGCAGTGCAATCGGGGGTGCCGATCGTGCACGGAGCGTCGTTGCTGCCCGTGGTTACATCGTGAAAGACCCAGGGCGCCTGCTCGGCCAGAAGATAGAGCGCCGGGTTCATGTTGCCGAGACCCGGCGCGTGCGCGCTTCCCTGCGCCAGCAGATACTGATTCACCAGCGCAGAGATCCCGGCAAATACCGGTGTCGCTGCCGAGGTTCCGCCGACAAACGTTGGCGATCCGTTGAAAATAATTTGGTAAGGTACCGGCGCCGGAGCCGAGGCCAGCGCAACGTCAGGAACCAGTCGGCCGTTGCCGATTGAGGGCCCGACATCGGACTGAAATCCAGGTTTGCTGAAGAGGGCGCTGACGCCGCCGCCGCCGCCGAGCACTTCAGTTGTGCTGCTCCAGCCGGTTTCGGGCACATAACCCAGCGCGGATCCCTTCGAGCCGTTATTGGACGGGCTCCAGTATCCGCCAAATGAGCCGATGGCAAATGCCGTTCCACCCACTGCGGTAACATTGGGCGCGCTGGCGGAACCATCACGTTCAGCCCGAAGCTCGCAGTCGGAGCTTCCATGGCATCGCAGCCGGCTGCGCCGCTATCGCCCGCAGCGCTAAGCCACGTAATGCCCTCGGCGTTGGCCTGCAAGGCAATCATCTGGTAAAAACTTTCGCTGCCGGTCTCACACGCCGCGTAGCTCTGGCTCATAATCTGTGCGAGCTGATTGTCGATCACATAGACGGCTGCAACCTCAACCGTCGATCCCCAGACGTAGAGAATGTTGGCGCCGCGCGCTAGAGCGCCGATGGTTTCGAGATCGAGCGTCGCCTCCATCTGATCGTCGGCGCTGCCCGTGCCGGTGCCGCTGCCAGGGAACTCTGCCGTTTGAAAGTCGTTCGCGGCCAGACCAAAGAGCTGGCGGTACGCGCGATAGTCGCTCAGGGCCAACGGCGTTTGGCCGAGCACGGCTACCGTGATCCCGCTGCCGTCGATGCCTTGGTTATAAAGACCGATAGTGTTGTAGATCGTCGCCAGATCGTCCGGACCCAGAGCAGTCATGCCGCTTGCCGTGACATATTGTGTTTGAGGGGCGCGCACCCGCTGGGGAAGAGCCGTGAAGTCATCGAGGCCGACGACTTGAGCCACGTCGTCGCCGAGATCGGATGGAAGCTGCGGAGAGTCCAGGTTGGCGAAGTGCGATTTGCCGTTCAGCGCGAAGACGTGTATGCGGCAGCCCATTGCGCGCTCTACCGCGTCCGCCGTGCCGGAGAAGACGACGAACAACCGGCCGCGCGAGATGCTCACTTCGGTCATTCCGGAGGCTCGGAGCCATGCGGCCACCTTCGCGGCCTTTTCTTGGGAAGCTCCGAATTGCTCGCCGAATTCGTCGGGCGTGAGCCACAGATGAAATCCTGGCGACTGTGGATTTTCTCGGTCGGCGATGAAGGTTTCGAGAGCACGATGCTGCGCGGCGCTCATGCGCAGCACCATTTGCATATTCCGGATTGGCAAAGCAGACGGCGCCGGTCCCTTGTCAAATGCAGCGTAGCGAACGGCAGCGTAGCGAACGGCCGCGGTCGCGCCGCCCGCCGTGGCGGGCTCGCCTGCGCCAGCCGCGTAAGCCGAAATCTGAGCGAGTGCTATGAAGAGAATAGAGACAGAAACAAATCGGGCGCGCTGGACAAAAGACCGCATGGCAGGAATTCATGCGTCGAAGGTGCAATCTCGGCACCACTTCGAAGGTCTTTGTTGCCCGCAAAATTGGACTTTTTTAACCGAAGCCGTCGAAGGTACGGCGAGGTTCCCGGCTTGCTCCCCAGGACCTCACCACCTGTTAGGCGATGGAGCTGCGGCTTCAACGCACACATTGTTCTCCGCTTTCGATTCACATCCACTAGTTCCCAAGGAGATTGCCTTATCGGCCACATCAACCCTCTTGCTCAGACCCCACTACAGCGATGGCGTGAAGCCCACGGATATTGAGAATTGCACCCGTTCGACTTGTGGGGCCTTCCTGCTTTGCTTCCGCATCTCGGCACTCAGTTTGCGTGCCCCGCCGTGTACAAGAATCCCGCGGATATTCTTGCCCATCTTCATTCCAGGTCTCAGTTTCTCGTCATTTCGCATGCGGAAACCACGGCTGACAAAAACTCCTACGGGTTTCGTCAGCAACGGTCCTGCGCGGATGCGATTCAACAGTGCTTCAACGCTCTGACGAACGCAAGCACGCAGTGGATCCTGAAGGCGACATCCGAAGCTGTTTGATTGGATCTTCCACGATTGGCTTGTGGCTCATGTCCCTATGAACCGAGCCATTCTCCAGAAGTGGCTGAAATCCGGATACATGGATAAACGCATCTTCCACGAATCAACGAAAGGAACTCCCCAGGGAGGAATTGCTTCCCCACCCGGTTACGGGCTGGCGTTTGCACTATTGCGTCTCTCGCACGATGGGTGGTTCGACCAGCGCAGAGAACTGCCTTTCACTTCATCCCGAGTGCCATGACAGGGTTCATCACCTATGTCTTTCCGTATCCAAACCGCGTCTCCTTCCAAGAGGCGTTCGAAGTGCTTGAGCCGGACGCCGTGAAACCGTCACGTCCGGTTCTTAGAGGGCCGGGTCTAAGAAATGGGGTCCGGCTACTTGATCGTGGCCGCTGCTTCGAGTCGGTTTTATGGGTGATTCAGGAAGGGGGAGACTGACGGGGGTTCAGTGCCGGTCGTTCGCCTGCTCGCTAGGAGCAGCGAACCGATCACTCCAACGTCTGGGAGTGTGCTTTTCCCAGACGCCAGAACGTGCAAGCTGATACCATTTTCGCGAACAGATCGAATTTTTGGGCGGGCACCGCGGAAGCGCGCATTCGGGGACTTGGCAGACTTCCCGAATGCGCGTCTTCTGCCGGACGAATTCGATTCGAACTATTGGCCAGACGAATTAGACTTCTGTGGCGAGAATGATACAGCTAGATGGAATCCACCGATGCGACTTGTTGCGGGTGTGGAGGCTCCGGCCGAGGATGTACCCTGATAGATTTGGTTTGGGCCATATATGTATTGAAATGAAAGTCTGATGCTATTTGAAAACTCAATCCCCACCGATGCCTGCCCGAGGAAGAATCCCCGGTCGCCGGTAAGCTGAATCTTCTGGGCCAAGTCGGAAGAGATCACCTCAGCAGCGGGCTTGAGGTCGAGAAAGAGCGTTGCCGACGCGATCCCATCAGACGTAGGATCGATGGATTTGGTCTGCGCATATATCTCAAATGGTACGTTCACGCTGTATTCCGTTGCCTCGGTAATCGTGCTCTGGCCAGAGAATCCGTTGATATTAAAGCCGACATTGGGAGACACGAGACCCTCCACACTGCCGTGCTGAAAAAGATGATAAAGAACGGGTGTAGGAAACCGAACGTTGAAGTCCCCACCGTTCTCAATTTTGGCCACAGCCGTTGCGACGGAATCGGTTGTAGTGTTGCTCGCACTGCTTCCACCCGCCGTACCGCCAGAAGCTCCACCCGAACTCGAATTAATGGGTTGCCCGGATCCAGCCGTTGCGGTCCCCGAGAGAACGGCCTGAAACCCCGGCGCGAAGGTTACGGTCAGCAGATCGGCGCTGATCTGACTTGCAGATTGCTGGGCGTTGTAAAGGTACTGCACATTGTTGGCTGTTTCTGTGACGCCACCGACGGAAAAGAAGTTTAGGATTGCGGCGTCTGTGCAGCCTGGTCCGAAGAGTGGAAAGAGTGTGGGGTATTTGTATTGGGGCTGCGAATTGGTATCCGACTCGGCTGTGGCGGGCGTTGGCGTAACGCACCTCACATGACTTGCTGCTGGCGCAGGGCCCGCGCCAGCGGGCGCCCCGGTCGCCTGACCGGACTGCTCTTCTGCTTTTAGGCCTTCAATCAGCGGAGCCACGGGTATGCTTCGCTGGGCAGCATTCACGGACGGAGGGGCCATTCGTCTGCTTACTTGGCCTGGAGGCATGGATTGTGAGCACGTTACGCTGGGTGAGATCGACGGCAGCATTGCAGCAGCCGAAAGAAGAGCAAAGGTGAGAATTCTGTGCTGCATGGGGAACCTCCCAAGATGGTTCGTTGGATTGAGTTGCTCACCTGGTAAGGCGTAAGGCCGCATGAAAAGGGGACATGAAATCCCACGAAACAACTTCTCTATGAGTGCGAGGCAGCTACTATCCGGCAATTCCAGATAGGGAGCGCGAGACAGCCTCGAGGAAAAGGAACTCAGCGGCTTTCCCTTTGCAGCTTGGCCGAGACTCGTTCGGGATCCTTTGCTAAGTATTGTTAGTACTGGCAATCGGGGGAACACTTGCGATGGCGGCAGGCAGAAATATAGGGCATTTTTTGCAATTTCAGTGATATAACTGGGGCCATCCCGGAGCTGCCATGATCCGAGGTTCGGACGACCAATCAGGTGAAGTGACGCGACTCCTCCACGAGATCCAGCGCGGCAACCGCCAGGCTGAAGATCAGCTGATCCCTATTGTTTACAACCAATTAAAGAAGATTGCCACAAACCAACTCCGCCGCGAGAGCCCCGGGCATTCTCTGCAACCCACAGCACTGGTCCACGAGGCGTACCTCCGGCTCAACAAGCTGCAAAAGATTGATTGGCAGGGAAGATCCCATTTCTTCAGAATCTCCGCCACTATAATGCGGCGCATATTGGTTGATCATGCAAGGGCCGAACTGGCGCGCAAGCGCGGAGACGGCGCAGTTCAGGTGACGCTCGATTCCGGACTGATTGCGGGCACCGGGTCGATTGTAGATATTCTGGCGGTCGATGGAGCGCTGACCCGGCTCTCGAAGTTCGATGAACGGCAGGCAACAATCCTCGAGTTACATTTTTTCGCCGGACAAACGGTTGAAGAGATCGCCCAGGAATTGGGTGTATCGAGCCGAACTGTCAAGCGCGACTGGACGATGGCTCGTGCATGGATGCGCCAGGAACTTGCGCCACGCAAATGACTCCCGAACTTTGGCAACGCCTAAAGCCGCTCTTCCATGCCGCGCTTGAGTTGCCACAGCAAGAGCAGCCTGCGTTTATTCAATCGGTATGCTCGGGCGATGGTGTACTCGGTCATCATCTTATGCAGCTTGTGCAAGCCGCACAGCAGGATTCAGGAATGCCGGATGAACCTTTCATTTCGCCGTTGGGGCTCAATACTGCAGTATTTTCACCGGGTCAGGTTCTCCTCGACCGATTTCGAATCGTTCGCCTCATCGGAAAGGGTGGCATGGGAGAAGTATACGAGGCGGAAGACCTGCAACTCGGGCGAGTTGCACTGAAAACGATTCGACCCGGCATCGCGGCCTCTTCGGCAGCCTTTGAGCGATTCCGTCAGGAAGTGCAGACAGCCAGAAAGATCACTGGTGAACAGATCTGTCGAATTCATGAGCTTTATCTTTTGCCTTCAACCGAATCTCAGCCGCAAGCAGCATTCCTGACGATGGAGTATCTCGAAGGCTTCACACTTGCTGAGAGGCTGAAGCATGATGGTCCAATTCCTCTAAAGGGGGCAAAGACGATTGCACTCGACATATGCGAGGGCCTCCGGCTTGTCCATGCCAATGGGATCATTCATCGCGATCTGAAGAGCGCCAACATTATGCTCCGAGGTCAAGGAGATAAGCAGCGTGCGGTACTTGTGGATTTTGGACTTGCACGCGGCGTTGGAGCTTTCGAGTCCGGTGCGCCAGATCTCAATTCCGATGCCGGGTCTGGCGCAACTCTGCCGGGCACCATAGTAGGCACGCCGGCTTACATGGCGCCTGAGCAGTTTGAGGGCAAACTGGTTTCGCCGGCAACGGACATTTATGCGCTCGGGATCGTTCTCTATGAACTCGTAACGGGCCAGCATCCCTATGCCGCCCCCACACCCGTTGTTGCCGCCATTCGCAGGGCGCATTTGCCCACCCGACCCTCAAAGCTCATGCGCTCAGTCCCGCGCAAGTGGGACCGCGTCATTCAGCGATGCCTTGAATATGAGTCTAAGGACCGATACCAGAGCGCAAACGAGGTCACAAGTGCGCTCCGCGCAGGACCAGCCGATATTGCAAATCTGTACCACGACCGCCCCGTTTTCTTTTGGATGAGTATTGCGGTAATGCTGGTAGCGATGGTCTGGGGCGCCTTCAACTACTGGCAGCGGCTGCACTACTACCATCCAGATGCTGAAGCACGGCACTGGTATGATGCCGGGGTTGCCTCCCTCCACGACGGCAACGATGTCAAAGCAACGCGCTTATTGGAGCAGTCCGTCGGCAAGGACGATCACTATGCCATGGCTCATGCCCGCCTCGCAAGTGCCTGGTTTGACCTTGACTTCCAGGGGAGTGCGGAACGCGAGCTGCTGATCGCTTTACCTCGCCGCACCGAACTGCCGCCTCTCGATGCCTTGCTTCTCGACGCAATCCAAGCGTCGGTAACAGGCGATACAGTTGCCGCCGTGGAGAGATACAAACGGGTACTTGACCGCCTGCCTTCGGTCGATAAGTCCTCTGGCGAAGTGGATCTCGGTGTGGCATATGAGCGCGCGGGAGACATTCCGCACGCCCTTGAAGCCTATACACTAGCTGCCGCCGAAGACAGCAACAATCCCGCGGCTTTTTTGCACAGAGGTGTGCTCAAGAGTCGCCAGCATCAAGTGACGGAGGGCAATCAGGCCTTTGAGCGCGCGCGCGCAATCTTCACAGCAGAGGTCAACACCGAGGGCACTGCGGAGTTGGACTATGAGATGGGCTACGCCGCCAACGATCGCGGCGACTCCAAGGACGCCGAGGCCATTCTGGCGCGAGCGCTGGACGAGGCAGTAAAAATTCCCAGTGTGCAGCTCGAAATTCGCGCCCTCACGCAGTTAAGCAGCGCGGAGTCGGCGAATTTTAAAGATGAGCAGGCAGTAGCCCATGCCCAGCAGGCCATCCAGTTGGCCCGCGACAACCAGCTTGAGCCGTGGGCCGCCGTCGGCCTGGTCCGGCTGGCCAATGCGCAGCTCGTCCAATTGCATCTGAAGGAAGCGGAGCAACCGCTCACAGAAGCCATGCAGATACTGGAGCAGAGTCCTCAGCCTCGCATCCAGGCTCTGGCCAACTCAGCGCTCGCCAGCCTTATGGACCAGGAGCACCAGTCGGACAAAGTCGTCGAGCCGGCAACCGCAGCCCTCAACTATTACAAGAAAAATGGATTCTCTGAGGGCGCATTTTCCGCGGCTCTTCTGCTGGTGCGCTATGAGCGCAATAGGAGCCAGTACCAGCAGGCTCTGCAGGATTCGGCAATTTTGCTCGCCGCCGCTCAGGAGCGCAGCGCATCGGTGTATCGGTACCAGGCTGAGGAAGCCATCGGCACCATCTATGAAGCTTTAGAGCAGTTCCCGGACGCACTCAAGCACTATGAGAATGCTCATGCATTGGCGAGCAACGATACGCAGCGCGCTTATCAAGAACTTCACTTGGGCGAGATTCTGTGGAAGCTCGGTCGTTATGCGGAGTCAGAGGCAATGCTCAAGCTGGCATCCGGAAGCACGGATCTCGCCACGATTGTTGGCAAGAGAAGAGCCGAGTCACTTTTAAGTCAGCAGCAGTTTCGCCCGGCGCTGGAAGTTTCCCGGCAGCTCTTGTCGAAGGACCCGAACATGCCCGCCGATCGCGCGAGAGAGATTAGGCAGGATCTCGCTGTCGCCGAGGCGCACCTGGGGATGAAGCAGCAGGCGCTGGGCGCGCTCGCATCCATTGACACCTCCAAGCAGCTAACACAAGCGCCGGAGACTGCTGCCCGCGACCACTTGATTTCAGCCGACGTCTACCTCGAACTGGGGATGAAGCATGAAGCATACAGCGCCGCGGCAAGAGCTGAGGAATACTTTGCTTCCTCGGGCCAGCGCGTATCGCAATTGAGGAGCGCGGATCTGGCAGTGGAGGCTTCCAAGGCCTTGAATGACGAGGCTGGTCGTCAGATTTACTCGAAGAAAGTTGTTGACATCCTCAATCACCTTCGGCAAGACTGGGGCACTGTCGCCTTTGAGATATTTCTTGCTCGACCAGATATCAGGGCCACCGCGAGGCTCGGCCTCAAATGATAGGACCGAAACTGGAAGAGGAGTTGGGATATGCCGATCAGTGAAAATGCGAAGCGGGTGCTAATTGGAATAGCCCTGCTGATTATTGGGGCCATTCTGGGATTCGCAGGGTTTAAGATGTCCGAGAAATCCAAGAATTCTCATGGAATCATCGATGCCGCGGACTCTCCGGTCACGGTGCGGGGCGGATCGATGACCGCCAGGACAAGAGATCAAAATGGGTGGCAGGTCACTGGCAATTCATTCTGTACGAACCTCCCCTACGCCGTAAATCTCTATTTTCAAGGCCTCAGGGACAAATATGGTAGTCTCCCGTCGACAAGCCCAATTATGCTCTCGGGCAATTGGAGCGTGACAGTCCAAGGACGGGAGCATGGTAACAATACAACTCCCCATGAGAGCGGCAACGGCATTATGTTTACCCCATCATCCACCGAATGTGGAACGGCATCGACTTCGTCGAATTCCTCGATTCTTCTCTCACCATACGGAAGTTACGGAGGATTTTACAACGATCCTGCGGTGGCCGATCTGAACGAGGGGTCTTCGACTGTTATGGCAGAGAGATTCGAAGATCTGACACCGGACGGCTCGACCGCTACAACGCATTGCGAGGGCCCAAATTCATCTATGACAGGCGGGGACGAAGATGTCTGCGAAAGGGCCTCTCGCGTAACCATTAAAACAGGCACCGCGGGAAGTCAAATCACTTATGAAGGGTGGTGCCTATACGGTGAATGCGCAGTCTGGTTTGATAACAAATAGAGGCACATTGGGGCCTCACAAATTCTCCCTTTGGGATTGGTGTTCATCGGCTCAGATGAGCGCCAGTCCCAAAGGTTCCTTTAAGTTCCGCCTTACTGGCACACCGCCGCAAACTGCAGCCCATCGGAGCGTACTGCGATAAGGCCGTTTGGCGTGGCCACGATGCGGCCGATCGCGAACCAGACTCCGAATCCGTTCTGGCCCCAAATGACATTATTGAAGTCGACGGGATAGTTCACCCCGTTGACGTAGCAGACTGTCATGACAGCGACCGGAGGCACGCTGTACAGAACGGTCTGGTATTGGGCTCGCGGGGCCGTCTGAGCGGACGCGGTTGTGGTGGCGAGAATGCCTGCTACTGAGAACACTGCGATTGCGATGATCTTCTTCATGGCTCGTCTCCCTTTTGTAAGGTGTCTGCTTTCGACTGCCTTCACTTTGCTAAGCGGAGAACCCGAAGAAATCGTGCCAAAGGAATGTTGTAGTCGATTTTGTAACAGTCAAAGCTGGACTGCGCCCCTAAAATGAGACAGCCTGAGCGAACTGGCGGCACAATTTGGAAGAGTTCATCGAACAGGTCTAGAACCCGGTACCAGGAGGGGACTGGGTAGTGATAGTGACCTTGCCCTCAGAATGCGTATCTCTTAACCGGCCGGTTTTTGAGGATATTTAATTGATCCTCGTCATCGTCGTGGGGGTGGGAATGTGGGAATCGGTTTCATCGATTTCCAAGGTTTGA
>Ga0187847_10001433_pt1 | contig 21383 bp, 13 predicted proteins | sample June2016WEW_4_10_FD_132458 | JGI IMG/M metagenome (GOLD analysis project Ga0187847, IMG submission 132458) | Peatland microbial communities from SPRUCE experiment site at the Marcell Experimental Forest, Minnesota, USA - June2016WEW_4_10 | ecosystem: Environmental > Terrestrial > Soil >...
CCATCTCTTCAGCCCATCCTGCACGGCGCGGCAAACAGACAACACACCGTGAGAGGGTGTAGGCTTTTTCACCTTGAGGTGAATCTATTCGCCAATCTGCCGATAAGCAATCTCAGGAGCCGGACAGCAAAAATGTCCGCCGAATCCTGCAAGATGAAGAAACTGATTTCCACGCTCGCGATCCTTCTTGCATGCGGCACGGCCGCATGGGCAGCCGAGCCGGTTACTCTTACATCCCTGCGCGACATCGCAGCGTTGAGCAACGCGGATGCCGAAAGAAAGCTGCCGGTGGCCTTCGAAGCCACAGTTACCTATTTCCGCGATTATGAATCCACGCTGTTTGTGCAGGATGACGGCAAAGCTATTTATGTTTTCTCTGCCAGGAATCTCTCGCTGTCTCCGGGCGACCGCGTCCTGATCCGGGGAACGACTGCCGCAAACTTCCTCCCCTTGGTGATTAGCGACTCCATCACCGTGCTCCGCCACAGCACACTCCCCAAACCTGTTCCGGCAACGTTTGCTGAGATGATCCAGGGCAGGCTGGATTGCATGTATGTTTCGGTGCGCGGAGTCATACGCTCAGCCGACGTTCAGTTGAGCGCCGGACGCCATGTGACTCAACTCGAGGTATCGATGAAGGGCGGGTACGTCGGGGTGACCATGGACAACGGCGATCCGGCCCGGCTGAGTGGCTGGCTGGATTCCGAAGTGGAGGTCACCGGGGTAAGTGCCGGACGGTTCGATGGAAAGATGCAGCAGACCGGCGTCCTGCTTCATGTGACTTCCTATGAAGGGGTTAGAATCCTGCACCAGGCCACCCAGGACCCATGGTCCATACCAGTCACCCCCATGAACAAGGTGCTCACTGGATTCGATGTGGATGAGCAAACTCCCCGGGTGCGTATTGAGGGCACCATCACCTACTATCGCCAGACTGAAATGGCTGTGCTTCAAGATGGCAGCCAGAGCATCCGCGTATTGACCCCCGAGGTCGACCCGCTGCGAGTCGGCGACCGCGCCGAAGCGATCGGTGTTCCCTTCGTGGATAACGGATTCCTGACCATCAAAATGGGCGCGATTCGAAGTACCGGCATTGCGACCCCCATTGTCCCGGTGCCTGTGACCTGGGATGAGTTGGCTTCCAGCAAGCACGCCTTCGACCTGGTTTCGATTGAGGGAACAGTGGAGTCGCAAGTACAAGAACAGGCGCAGGACGTCTACATTATTCGTTCTCAGGACAATCTGTTCTCGGCAACCGTGCGCCACCCCTTCGTCTATGAATGGGGCGTAGTCAAGCCACCTCCACCCATGCCGTGGATCGCTCCCGGCAGTAAAGTCCGAGTGACGGGCGTGGCCATCCTTGACGACGGGAATCCCTTTAATGGCACCATGGCCTTCGGCATTCTCTTGCGGTCGGCCGACGATGTAGCTGTGATCGCCAGCCCCTCGTGGCTTAATGTGCGCAACCTCACGCGCATCATCATCGTGCTGTTGCTGGTCGTGATTGCCGCGGGCGGATGGGGCATCCTGCTCATGCAAAAAATACATCGCCAAACCACGGCGATGGCCGTTCGCACAGAGGCAGAAGCCTCCCTTGAGCGCCGCCGCAGCCGCATTCTGGAAAACATCAATGGCACTACGCCGCTTGCCGAGATCATCGAGCAAATCACGGATATGGTCTCCTGCAAGCTGGACGGCGCACCTTGCTGCTGCCAGATTGCCGATGGAGCGCGTCTGGGCATGTGTCCTCCGGACGACGAGAATCTGCGCATTGTCCAAATGAGTATTCGTGGCCGTTCGGGGCCGCTGCTTGGTTCATTGATCGCCGGCCTTCATCCACTGTCAGAGCCTTCCGTGGTTGAAACTGAGGCGCTCGCTGTGGGCGCAGGCCTCGCCACACTTGCCATTGAAACTCGGCGCCTCTACTCCGATCTCCTGCGGCGCTCCGAATTTGACCTGCTGACTGACATTCAGAATCGCTTTTCGTTTGACAAGCGGCTCGATGAGCAAGTTGCGAAGGCGCGTCTCAGCGCCGGCATCTTTGGCCTTATTTATGTCGATCTCGATGAATTCAAACAAGTGAACGACGAATACGGTCATCAGGTTGGCGACCTGTACCTGCAGGAGGTTGTCGTGCGCATGAAGCACCAGGTCCGTTCCGTCGACATGCTGGCCCGCATCGGCGGCGACGAGTTTACGGTGCTGGTTCCCGAGGTCAGAAACCGCGCCGACGTGGAAGAGATTGCTCTGCGGATAGAACGCAGCTTCGACGAACCAGTGGCCGTGGCCGGACACGTTCTGCATGCTTCGGCCAGCGTGGGCATTGCCGTTTATCCGGAGGATGCGCTGACCAAGCACGGCCTGCTGAATGCTGCCGACAGCGCCATGTACAGATCAAAGAACGCCAAGAAGCAGGCTGCAAAAACGCTGGGCTGATGCCGAGAGCCCGAATCCGCGTTCGCATGTGATGCGTGACGAAGAGCGACCCAAGCGAATGCGGCGCCTACTGCAACAGTCAAAACGGAGAGGCCCAGCTTTCGCCGGGCCCCTGTGTTCAACTGCCTGTTCGCGGAAGTAGCTCTTCCGGCGCGCAAGCGCCGATTGGCCCCACCGCAGGTGGTTATTCGGCGGCCATCTCCTCGGCTTCGCCTTCCTGGCGCATAAGCTCCAGTTCGCGTTCGGCCGCTTCGATTTCCGCAGTAACTTCCTGCTGTACGCGCGCCGCCGCCTCTTCGAGCTCCGGTGAGAGTTGCACGTTGCGGTAGTATTCGAGACCCGTGCCCGCGGGAATCAAGCGTCCTACGATCACGTTCTCCTTCAAGCCGCGCAAGTTGTCGATCGCGCCGTTGATGCTGGCTTCGGTGAGCACGCGGGTCGTCTCCTGGAAACTGGCCGCCGAGATAAAGCTGTCGGTGGAGAGCGATGCCTTGGTGATACCGAGCAGGAGCGGACGACCAACGGGAGGACGGCCTCCATTTGCTATCACGCGTTCAATTTCCTCACGGAAGCGGAAGCGATCCACCTGCTGTTCGAGCAGGAAGTTGGAATCGCCTACGTCATCGATGCGAACCCAGCGCAGCATCTGGCGAACGATCACTTCGATGTGCTTGTCGCTGATGGCCACGCCCTGCAGACGATAGACTTCCTGGATTTCGTTCACCAGGTAGCCCTGCAGTTCCTTCTCGCCCAGTACGGCAAGAATGTCATGCGGGTTCAAAGGACCATCCATCAGCGGATCACCTGCGCGCAGGCGTTCGCCTTCCTGGACGTTGACGTGAATGCCGCGTGGTACCGAGTATTCCTTCTCGTCGCCGTTGTCCGCAGTCACGTAAATCTTGCGCTGTCCCTTGGCAACTTCACCAAAGCGAACCACGCCATCAATTTCGCTGATGATGGCCGTCTCACGCGGCTTGCGCGCTTCAAACAGCTCCACCACACGAGGCAGACCGCCCGTGATGTCCTTGGTGCGCGTGCTCTCCTTGGGAATCTTCGCCAGCACGTCGCCTGGTCCCACGTCGTCGCCATCCTGAACCATAAGATGGGCGCCGCGGGGCAACAGGTAACGCTTCGTTCCCTTGGCGTTCTTGATGACAAACGCCGGCTGCCGCTTTTCGTCGGGAGCATCCGCAACCACCCAACGAGAGAGGCCGGTAACTTCATCAACTTCTTCGTTCAGCGTGATGCCTTCCTGCAGATCCTTGAATGTAACAGCGCCACCGATCTCTGTCAGAATCGCGTAGGTGTACGGATCCCACTCAGCCAGCAACTGGCCAAGCTTTACATGCTCGCCGTCCTTGACCTTGAGGCGCGCGCCGTAAACCACTTGGTAGCGCTCCTTTTCACGACCGCGTTCGTCCACCACTGCCAGCGAGCCTGAACGATTCATGGCGACCAGCGTGCCGTCTTTGCTTTCAACGTAGTTCAGATTGATGAAGCGCACAAAGCCGTTGTTCTTCGCATCGAGCCGCGACTTGTCCTGCACACGGCTGGCCGTGCCGCCGACGTGGAAGGTACGCATGGTCAACTGCGTGCCAGGTTCACCGATGGATTGCGCTGCGATGACGCCGCAGGTTTCGCCGAGCTCGACCATACGTCCGGAACCCAGGTTGCGACCGTAGCAGAGAGCGCAAACACCACGCCGCGATTCGCAGGTAAGCACGGAGCGGATCTTTACCTTTTCAACACCCGCGCCCTGAATGGCAGAAGCGCTGTCTTCGTCGATGCCCTGGTTCACATCCACCACGATGTTGCCATCGTAGTCCTTGATGCGCTCAAGGGTAACGCGGCCAATGATGCGGTCGCGCAGCGGCTCGATGATTTCGCCGGATTCAACGATGGCGCCGACGTAAATGCCTTCGACCGTGCCGCAATCGTATTCGGTCACGATGACGTCCTGTGCCACGTCAACCAGGCGGCGGGTCAGGTAGCCTGAGTCGGCCGTCTTGAGCGCCGTATCCGCGAGGCCCTTACGAGCGCCGTGCGTCGAGATGAAGTATTCCAGCACGGTGAGGCCTTCACGGAAGTTTGCCGTGATGGGCGTTTCAATAACCTCACCGGAAGGCTTGGCCATCAGTCCGCGCATACCGGAAAGCTGACGAATCTGCTGCTTCGATCCACGAGCGCCGGAGTCGGCCATGATGTAGATCGGGTTGAAGGCGCCTTCATCGTCCGCGCGCTTCATGTTGCCGAACATCTCGTCGGCTACCTTGTCGGTAACTGCCGACCACATCTGGATGACCTTGTTAGAACGCTCGCCGTTGGTGATGGCGCCGTCCATGTACTGCTTCTGGACTTCGATCACCTTCTTGTCGGCATCGTCGACCGTGGTGTACTTGCTGGCCGGAATAACCATGTCGTCAAGTCCGACAGACAGACCCGAGCGCGTCGCATAATTAAAGCCGAGCGACTTGATGCGGTCGAGCATCCCCACGGTTACTTCAAGGCCCAGGTTCTGGTTGCAATAGTTCACCAGTTGGCCAATGCCCTTCTTCTTCAGCAGGCCATTGACGAACGGCATGCCTGCAGGAAGCGCATCGTTCAGAATCACGCGGCCCACCGTCGTCGAGATGTACTCCTTGTTGAAGTCGACCGGCTCGGTGTGCGTCAGATCCTGATCGTCGTAGGCAGTAGTCATGTCGAGCACCTTGCCCGTGTAGCGCAGGCGAATCGGCGAAAGTGTCTCCACTTCCTTGGCTTCCAGCGCCATCAGAATTTCTTCGGTGTTCGCAAACACGCGTCCTTCGCCCTTGCCACCCTTCTTGGCCTTGGTCAGGTAATAAAGTCCAAGGACCATGTCCTGCGTCGGCACCGTAATCGGCTGACCACTGGCCGGCGACAGAATGTTGTGCGACGCGAGCATCAGCACGCTGGCTTCAATCTGCGCCTCAGGCGACAGCGGAATGTGCACTGCCATCTGGTCGCCGTCGAAGTCAGCGTTGAATGCCGTGCAAACCAGCGGGTGGATCTTGATGGCCTTGCCTTCCACCAGCACCGGCTCAAACGCCTGAATGCCGAGGCGGTGAAGCGTAGGAGCGCGGTTCAGCAGCACGGGGTGATCCTTGATGACCTCCTCAAGGATGTCCCACACCACGGCTTCCTGCATCTCGACCATCTCTTTTGCCTGCTTGATGGTTGTGCAGTGGCCCGTCTGTTCCAGGCGGTGATAGATAAACGGCTTGAAGAGCTCGAGCGCCATCTTCTTGGGAAGACCGCACTGGTGCAGCTTCAAGTCCGGACCGACAACGATCACCGAACGGCCCGAGTAATCCACGCGCTTGCCCAGAAGATTCTGACGGAAACGGCCCTGCTTGCCCTTCAACGTATCGGAGAGAGACTTCAAGGGGCGGTTGTTTGCGCCACGCAGCACGCGGCCACGGCGGCCGTTATCGAACAGCGCGTCCACAGCTTCCTGCAGCATGCGCTTTTCGTTGCGCACAATCACTTCAGGCGCGTGCAGATCCATCAGCTTCTTCAACCGGTTGTTACGGTTGATGACGCGGCGATAGAGGTCGTTCAAATCAGAGGTTGCAAACCGTCCGCCATCCAGCGGCACCAGCGGGCGCAGCTCAGGTGGAATCACGGGTAGCACATCCAGAATCATCCACTGCGGCTTGTTCGAGCTCTTGCGGAACGCCTCAACGACCTTGAGACGCTTTGCGTACTTGATCTTTTTCTGCGCAGACGTTTCGGTCTTCATGCGCTCGCGGAGCTCAATGCCCAGCTCTTCAATCTGGACGCGCTTCAACAGTTCCTTGATCGCTTCCGCACCCATCATGGCCTTGAAGCCCGAGGGACGGAACTGCTGATCGAGTTCGCGGAACTTGGCTTCGTCCTTGATGATTTCGCGTTCCTTCACAGGCGCGTCGCCCGGATCCACCACAACATACGACTCGAAGTAGAGGATGCTCTCAAGATCACGCAGCGAGATGTCGAGCAAGTGGCCAATACGCGAAGGCAGGCCCTTGAAGAACCACACGTGCGAACACGGCGACGCAAGCTCGATATGCCCCATGCGCTCGCGGCGGACCTTGCTCACGGTCACTTCCACGCCGCACTTATCGCAAATGACGCCGCGGTGCTTCATGCGCTTGTACTTGCCGCACAAGCACTCCCAATCGGTGACCGGTCCGAAGATGCGCGCGCAGAACAAGCCGTCGCGCTCCGGCTTGAATGTACGGTAGTTGATGGTCTCCGGCTTCGTTACCTCGCCATGCGACCAACTGCGAATCTTCTCTGGCGATGCCAGCATGATGCGGATTGCGTCAAAGTCGGTGATGGGGCTGGTAAGCTCAAACGGGTTCGAACGGAACATTGGGTCTCTCCTTGGCGAGCCTTTCGGCGCCTGCCTCGGTTTTTCCCGGGATTCTTTAAGGATCCTTCCTTCCCGGGAAGCGGTGTTTGCCGCTCTCAAGAAGGATCCGCAATACAGTGGTCAGAGATCAGTTGTCAGTTTTCAGTTCGACTCGGCCAAACTGAATCCTGACAACTGACAACTGATAACTTGCCTCAATCGGCTACTGCCGCCAGGTCCGGCGCAGGCAGCTTCTTAATCAAATCAGCTCGCTTGATCAATTCCACATCCAGGCACAACGATTGCAATTCGCGAATCAGCACGTTGAATGACTCAGGAACGCCCGGCTCAATTGCTGCTTCGCCCTTCACGATGGCCTCGTAAATCTTGGTACGGCCATATACGTCATCCGACTTCGCCGTCAGAAGTTCCTGCAGGATGTAAGCAGCGCCGTAAGCTTCCAGGGCCCACACTTCCATCTCACCGAAACGCTGTCCGCCGAATTGCGCTTTGCCGCCTAGAGGCTGCTGCGTAATCAGCGAGTACGGCCCGATCGACCGTGCGTGAATCTTATCGTCGACCAGGTGCGACAGCTTGAGCATGTAAATGTAGCCAACCGTTACCGGCTGTTCGAACTGCTCGCCCGTCATGCCGTCGAAGAGTGCCGTCTTACCCGAGGAAGGCAGGCCGGCCGAAGCCAGCAGCGCCTTGATCTCGCTCTCCTGCGCGCCGTCGAACACCGCAGTTCCGAACCAGATGCCGCGCTGCATGCCTGCGCCGACGCGCAACAGCATCTCGTCGTCGAGCTCAAGCAACTGCCGCAGTGTCGCGGTGCCTTCGAACTCTTTCTTCATCAGTTCGCGCACATACGCCACATCGGTGTTTTCCTTGATCAACGCCGCAATCTTCGCGCCCAGTGCATGTGCTGCCCAACCAAGGTGCGTTTCCAGAATTTGACCCACGTTCATACGGGAAGGTACGCCGAGGGGATTCAAAACAATCTCCACCGGGGTGCCATCGGGCAGATACGGCATATCTTCCTCAGGAAGAATGCGCGCAATCACGCCCTTGTTGCCGTGACGGCCTGCCATCTTGTCGCCTACGCTTAGCTTGCGCTTCATGGCGATGTATACCTTCACCATCTTGATCACGCCCGGCGGAAGCTCGTCGCCCTTTTGCAGCTTGGCTACCCGCTCGTTGGTGATCTTGCGCAGCACTTCGATCTGACGAGAAGTCATCTCTTCGATCTCGTCGATCTGCTCGTTGACGCGTGGATCCTTGTCCGTATAACGAATCCTTTTCAGGTTCCTGGTCGCGATGCGCTCAATTGCTTCGCGGTCAAGAATGGTTCCCTTGGTCAGGAGGCGCTTGTTGGTCCGCTCGTCGTGCAGATCGGCCAACACTTCCTTCGCACCCAGGATGCCTTCGAGGCGCTTCAAACGCTCGTCTGTCAAAATGCGGATCTCGTCGGTCAGGTTCTTCTCGAGCTTGGCCACGTACTCGGCTTCGATCAGCTTTGCGCGCTCGTCCTTCTCCTGCCCTTTGCGGCTGAAGATGCGAACGTTGACCACCGTGCCTTCAATGCCCGGAGGGCATGTGAGCGAAGCATCACGCACGTCGCCGGCCTTTTCACCGAAGATCGCGCGCAGCAACTTCTCTTCCGGAGTCAGCTGGGTCTCTCCTTTAGGAGTGACCTTGCCCACCAGAATGTCGCCGTGCTTGATCTGAGCGCCGATGCGGATCACGCCGCTCTCGTCCAGGTCGCGGAGTGCATGTTCGCTCACGTTTGGAATATCGCGCGTGATTTCTTCTGGGCCCAGCTTCGTATCGCGCGCTTCAATCTCGAACTCTTCGATGTGGACTGAAGTGTAGTAGTCCTCGCGAACCAGCTTTTCGCTGATGAGGATCGCGTCCTCGAAATTGTATCCGCGCCACGGCATGAAGGCCACCAGAACATTTCGTCCCAGTGCCAACTCGCCCTGTTCAGTGCAAGGTCCGTCAGCGATAACCTGACCCTTCACAACCCGATCACCTTCGCGCACAACCGGCTTCTGGTTGATGCAGGTGTTCTGGTTCGACCGCTTGAACTTGATCAGCTGATAGATGTCCGAACCAACTTCGCGCGAAAGCTGCGTCGGGTGATGCTCACCCTCCACACGCACGATGATGCGCTCGGAATCGACCGAGTCCACAATGCCGTTACGCTTGGCCAGAATCACGGCGCCGGAGTCGCGTGCCGTGACACCTTCCATACCCGTACCCACTAGCGGAGCTTCAGCCACCAGCAGAGGCACTGACTGCCGCTGCATGTTGGCGCCCATCAGAGCGCGGTTCGCGTCATCATGTTCAAGGAACGGCACCAGCGATGCGGCCACTGAAACCAGCTGCTTCGGCGAAACGTCGATGTAGTCCACTTCGCCGCGGGCCACGAGCACAAAGTTTCCCTGGCGACGCGCATTCACCAGGTCTTCGGTGATTACGCCCTCGTCGTTGAACTCGATGTTGGCCTGCGCGATGGTGTGCTTGTCCTCTTCCCATGCCGACAGGTAAAAGCTGAACGGAATGCTGTCGATTCCACGCTTGCCGGCCTTCTTCAGGCTGGCGTTCAAGCGCGCCGCCTCTTCCTTCTCAATGTGGTCGCCGACACGCAGGCCGCTATCGCCCGCATTGGCAATCTCAACATAGTCCAGAATCCGCGAGTCCTTCACCTTGCGATAAGGTGACTCGATGAATCCGTATTCATTGATGCGCGCAAAGCAGCTCAGCGAGCTGATCAATCCGATGTTCGGACCTTCAGGCGTTTCAATCGGGCAGATGCGTCCGTAGTGAGTTGGGTGCACGTCGCGGACTTCAAAGCCTGCGCGCTCACGCGACAAGCCACCAGGTCCAAGTGCCGAAAGGCGCCTCTTGTGCGTGATCTCCGACAGTGGATTGGTCTGATCCATGAACTGCGACAACTGCGAAGACCCAAAGAACTCGCGGATCGCAGCCATCACCGGCTTGGCGTTGATCAGGTCGTGCGGCATCGCCGTCGAGAGTTCCTGATACACGCTCATCTTTTCCTTGATCGCGCGCTCCATGCGCACCAGGCCGATGCGGAACTGATTCTCCATCAGTTCGCCGACAGCTCTCACACGCCGGTTGCCCAGGTGATCGATGTCGTCCACCATGCCGATGTTGCGGCGCAGCTTCAACAGATACCGGATCGTTGCATAGAAATCTTCCGGCGTCAGCGTGCGGTGATCGAGATGCGTCGCGTCCTGATTCTCATACAACTTGATGTTGAACTTCAGACGACCTACCCGCGAGAAGTCGTACTTGCGCGCGTCGAAGAACATACCTTCGAACAGCGCCGTCGCAGTGTCCAGGGTCGGCGGATCGCCCGGCCGCAGCTTGCGGTAGATTTCGATCAGTGCCTCTTCAGGCTTGCGCACCGAGTCGCGGCGCAACGTGTTGGTAATGATGTTGCCCACGTCATCGCGCTCAGGGAAGAACACTTCAAAGCTGGCCGCACCGCTCGAAAGCACCTTGTGCAGGCGGTCGGCGGTCAACTCCACGTTGGCCTCGACTACCACTTCGCCGGTGTTCAAATCGACCACGTCGGACGCGGTCAGCGCGCCGTCCAATTCAGCTGCTTCCACTTCGATCCGATCGATCGCCGCGGCGCGGATGGCCTTGATGGAGCTTTGCGTGATCTTCCGGCCGGAGTGCGCAATCTCCTCCCCCTTGTGCAGAACCGCATGTGCCGGCTTCGCTCCCACCAGGTGGGTGCCCAGCTTTGCGTCCGGCTGCACAGCCCATTGCAGCTTGCCGTCCACAACGTGAATCCGATCCACGGTGTAGAACGTCTTCAGAATCTCTTCGTCTGAACGCAGACCAAGTGCGCGCAGGAAGATGGTGCCCAGGAACTTACGCTTGCGGTCGATACGCACATAGAGTGTGTTCTTCTGGTCGTACTCAAACTCGACCCACGATCCGCGATACGGAATGATTTTGCCCAGGAAATAGGTACGGTTGTTCGCCGTCTCGAAGAACACACCAGGTGAGCGGTGCAACTGCGAAACGATGACGCGCTCAGTTCCGTTCACGATGAACGTGCCGTTGGGCGTCATAAGAGGAATGTCGCCGAAGAAGACTTCCTGCTCCTTGATGTCGCGAATGGTCTTGGTGCCGGTCTCCGCATCCTTCTCATAGATGGTCAGCCGTACCGTCACCTTCAGAGGCGCGGAGAAGGTCATGCCGCGCTCTTCGCACTCCTGCTGGTCGTACTTCAACTGCAAACTGACCGGGTCACCGCACTTGTTGCAGAAGTCAGGCGTGTTCTTGTTGTAGGTGCCGCACTTCTGGCAGAGCACATCGCCAGGAAGGAACGGATCCGTAATCACCATCGCCCCGCAATGAATGCAGGCCGTGCGCAGGTGATGCAGGCCTTTCAAGTGGCCGCACTTGCACTCCCAGTTGCCAATCGAGAAGTCCACGAAGTCCAATTGCGAGATGCCGCGGAAGTCGGTGATCGGGAAGACCGACACAAATACTGACTGCAAGCCCGAATCGTCGCGCTCGTTGGGCAGCTTGTCCATCTGCAAAAAGCGCTCATACGAACGCCGCTGCACTTCAATCAGGTTGGGAATCTGGGTTGCGGTGGGAATCTTTGAAAAATCGAGCCTGCTGCGAATCGCGCGCTTCTCGTTGGGCATGCTTCACTCCTGAGCCTCTTCTTGCCGAATCCACCCCAACGATTGAGGCCTGATTCGGGCCTGCACCCGAGTCTCTTCGGCGCCGGCTGATTACGTAAAATCGCTATCCAAACTTGAGACCCGACGGAAGTGACTGCTTCCAATCGAATCCCGGCCATGGAGTTCGGATAGCTCTCAGTTCGCACTGAAAGCACACCGTACCCCTCGCTCATGCCAAGCGTGTAGCGTGAGTAAAGCGTCAATCAAGCGATTTGGGCATTGCCGCACATCCGGCAAGTGCGCTAGACTGCGCACAATCGAGGAGAACAGGCACAACGGGAAATCCCGTCGAAGTAATCTGTGTGCCGCAGGTGAAGCATGCCCAAAGGGCACTCACCACGCCAGTAAAGAGACACGAAAAGCCCGCAAGGACGCAATGCCTCGCGAGCGTGGCTTGTTGCCTATGCCCCTACCGAGTTCTCTAACACTGTTCTCGCCGATCCCAAAGCTCGCTTCTGCCGCTAGCTCGCCACCCGTCAACAGGATTCAAGCCTGACCCCCAGGCCCACCCCGGGCTCCCCGGGCAATCCATTGACCCTAAGGCACTTAATCCGAGCGTTCAACCCGCTGCCAGAGTGCTTGGCACTCCTCTGGCCCACAGACGCTCACGTGCCACTCCACCGATTCAAGACACCAGCCGATCCGACCTGTCCATCCCAGGAAAAACGGAATGATCCGGAAAGACGCGCAACAAGTATCGTAGCGCGTCCCGGCCTTCCTTGCAAGTCCCGTGCCATACTGAGCCGAACTACTTAATTTCGATGGTCGCGATTCCTTCAAACTTCTTCTTGATCGCTTCGGCCTCTTCCTTGGTCGCAGACTCCTTGAGAGCCTTCGGAGCGCCGTCGACCAGGTCCTTCGCTTCCTTCAGGCCGAGCGAGGTCACTTCGCGCACTGCCTTGATGGTGTTGATCTTGTTGGCGCCGAAGTCCTTCAGAATCACCTGGAACTCGGTCTTCTCTTCAACCACTGGAGCCGCCGCGCCCCCGCCTGCGGCCACCGCCACCGGAGCTGCGGCTGCTGCCGAAACTCCAAGCCGCTCTTCCAGCTTCTTGACCAAAGCCGCCGCTTCCAACAGGCTAAGGCTTACAATTTGCTCTTCCAACTGCGCTAGATCCGCCATTTTCTTCTCCAATCAGAATCGTTGATTTTGATGTTTCCCGGCCGCCGTCACTGCCTGGAAGTTTCCGATGCGCCAGACCCGCGCACTCCCAAACCGCTCCGCGGCCAAATCTTGTTTCAAGTTCGTAGTTCTTAGTTCACAGTTCGTAGCCCCTAAACTGCGAACTAAGAACTGCTGCCGTCAGGCAGCGGCAAATTTTTCTTTCTCAACACCTTGGCCCAGAACCACCGCCAGATCGCGCCCTGTAGCGTTCAGCACCGTTGCCAGCCGCTGTGCCGGAGAATTGATCAGGAACAGAAGCTTCGCGAACAGCTCTTCCTTGCCTGGCATGGTCGCCAGCGCCTTCACTTCTTCCACATTGATTAGCTTGCCGTCGACAATGCCCAGCTTGAACTGGAATTCCGCGTTTTCGCCAACCCACTTTGAGAAAGCCTTTGCCAGCACCACCGGATCGCCCGCAGTGAACGCAACAGCGCTTACGCCCTTCAACCCCTTCAGCGCAGACTCAACCTTGGTGCCTTCGCCGGAGATTGCAGCCAGCTTGTTCTTCACCACGCGATACTTGCCGCCCGCTTCGCGAACCACCTTCCGCAGCGCAAAATCCTGCGCCACAGTCAGCTTGGCAAATGTGCCGATGATCGCTGTCGTCGAGGTCTGCAGCTCCTTGCTCAGCAACTCGACCTTCTCTTTTTTCTTCGCCCTTGAAATCGCCATGTCTTCGCTCCGCTACGACAGTGATCAGTTGTAAGTTACCAGTCGTCAGCTCTTCCCCCCCGACCGATGCCAACCTCTAATCCCTGCTCTTTCGCCCTCACGGGGCGACCGTTTCAAATCTTGCCCGAGCCAATTTCCAGCTCGACACTAGGCCAGTCGATCCACAGCACCAACTGACAACTGACAGCTGCTTTTAGTGTTTGCCCGCCGCGTCCGCAACCGCCGAATCCAGCGGCACCCCGGGGCCCATCGTCGAGCTCAATGTCACGCTCTTGATGTACTTCCCCTTGGCCGCCGACGGCTTGCTGCGCACAATCGCACCGATTACGGTTGTCGCATTGTCAATCAGCTTCTGCGGGTCAAAGCTCAGCTTGCCCACGGGCACATGCACCAGGCTGGTTTTATCGGCGCGGAACTCCACTTTGCCGGCCTTGATTTCCTTGACCGCCGCGGCGACATCCAGTGTAACTGTGCCAGTTTTCGGATTTGGCATCAGGCCCTTCGGTCCCAGCACCTTGCCCAGGCGACCCACAACCTTCATCATGTCGGGCGTTGCGATCAGCGCGTCGAAAGCGGTCCAGTTTTCCTTCTGGATCTTTTCCACCATCTCCTCGCCGCCCACAAAGTCAGCACCAGCTGCAGTGGCGTCTTTCTGGCGGTCGCCTGTCGCAATCACGGCCACAATCTTGGTTTTGCCCAACCCGTGCGGCAGAACTACAGTTCCGCGCACCATCTGATCGGCGTGCCGCGTGTCCACTCCCAAGCGCATGGTCAGGTCGACGGTTTCGTCAAACTTGGCATACTTCACCTGCTTGAGCAGCCCAACGGCCTCAGGCAGCGCATACGCCGGCTTTTGCACAGCCGCGCGCGCCTTCACAATGTTCTTCGATTCTTTTCTTGCCATGTTTCCCTCGTCTCCCACCGCTCTTGCCAGCCCCGCTTTGCAGGGAACCCGGAACCATCATAAAAATACCGCCTGAGGTTCGAACGGGTCCAAAAGCCGTGGTGCTTGTGACTGTCCGGAGATTCCCCCGGACGCATCTTCAAATCATACCCAAATGGCTCTGGAATTGCAAACAGGTAGAGATATTCGGTAGTGGGACACCTTCAAAAGAAATCCAGAAGAAGGATCATGTTTGATCTGCTGTAGCGCCGCATGCCCCCTGCCTAATCCGCTGACCACGTCCATCTCCGCCCTTCACACTCAAAATCTGCGCCACTTCAGGAACCGCATAGAAGAAATCCCTATCCCTGCCGATAAACCAACCACATCCGGTAAACGCAGCAAGCGCAATTCGGATGGAGGGTTTGCGATGGGAAGCCAATTCAATTGGTATGTCGGCGATGACACAACCGTGCCCCAGAACCGCGAAACCGACAAGGCGCCCGCTTCCAACCTGCCCGGTTCAAACCAGTCCGGGCAGGCATCGCAATTCGCAAGCGAATTTCATCAGTTGCTTGGAGAAGGCTCTGAGCCGGACCCGCTCTTTTTTATAGAGACATGGACACTCGGCACTCCCGCGGCAATTGAGAACTTCAAACTGCGCCAGTCCTTGCAGGCTGATCACCACACGCATAGGAGCGGTGATTTGGGACCCGCTTACGTCACAAACCATCAGTTCTTCAACGCGATTCCCACCAATTGGTCCGTCTTCACATCCGTCCACACCGTTGCCACAGAAAGCTGCAACCCGGCCTCCGCGTATCAGTATCCCCTCAGGCAAGATCAATCCGCCGCAGAGAACTTGAGCATTCAGGATGAAGCCCTTCCCATCACGCTTGATGACGCATACAGGATTTTAGGATTGACGCCGACCAGCACCCTGAGCCAGATCAAGAGTGCGCATCGTCAATTGGTGATTGAGTGGCATCCTGACCGGCATCAGAACGAGTCCGAGGAAGTGCGCCTCCATTCCACCCGAAAGATGGCAACCATCAATGGAGCCTACAGCATTCTTCGCAATCATTTCCTGCTGCACTCTGCCTGATCTGCGTCAGCCAATCATTAACTACCCTCCACGAGCAGTCAACTGCTTCCAAAACGGATGAAATGTAACATCAAAGGTTCTTACCGCTACATTGGTCTTTCCCGCTCCAAGCATTCTGTGGCACACTTCTACGCATGGGAAGCAAAGATAAAGGCAAGAAAGAAGTCAAGAAAGCCCCGAAGCCCAAGCCTAAACCGGAACCCGGCCGCAAACGCGAAGGGTTCGCCCCAGCCCCGCCGAAATAGGGCACTCAACCTCCGCCCTCGGCGTGCATCAATGCAAAAGGCCCTCCTTGATTGGGGGGCCTTTTTGCGTTGAATGCATCCGAATCAGTGAGCAAATCCGCTGATGATCCGGAAGCTATTTTGAAGATTTCTTCCTTTTGGGTTGACATCCGACCCAAAGCGCAGGATACTTGGGTCGGATGACTACCCAAGAGGGTAACGACGACCGCATCGCGCTGCTGCAAGGCACGCTGGACCTGCTCATTCTCAAGACACTGGCACTGGGCTCATGCCATGGGCAAGGCGTTGCGCGCCTCATTCAGCGCAACTCAGAGGAAGCATTCTTTGTCGACCACGGGTCCCTTTATCTGGCTCTGCAGCGGCTGGAAGACAAGAAGTGGATCAGCGCCAAATGGGGCGTAAGTGAGAACAACCGCAAGGCGCGCTTCTACTCGTTGACTGCTGCGGGCCGGGAACAGCTCGTCGAGAAGGTTGGCGAATGGCAGCGGCTCTCCCGAGCCATGGGATTGATTCTGAATGGCAGCACGGAGCCGAGCGGCGAGGAGGCATGAGGATGCTCAGGCGCAAACGGAGTCCACAGGATTTTGTGGAGGAAATCAAGGCGCATCTTGAACTCGAAGCCGACGAGTTGAAGAGCGAAGGTTTGAGCGACGAAGAGGCACGTTGGCAGGCCCGGCGCAGCTTCGGCAACGTGACTTTGGCTCGCGAGCGCTTCTATCTCAAGGACCGGTGGGTGTTCCTGGACAAGGCGGTTCGCGATCTGCGGTTCGCTTTTCGCTCGTTGCGCCAGAGCCCCGGCTTTGCGATTACGGCCATTTTGACGCTGGCTCTGGGGATGGGCGCGAACACAGCGGTCTTCAGCGTGATGAATGCGGTGCTGCTGAAGTCGCTGCCGGTCGACGATCCTGAGCGTCTCGTTTTCCTTGAAACTTCGAATCCGCCACGCGGCACCGGCACCATCGACAGCCACCTGACCTTTTCCTACTCCGTCTACGAGTCGCTGCGCAACCAGAGCCGCGGCCTTTCGCCTGTCATGGCCTATGTCCCTCTGTCCAGCAGTAAAGTTGCCGTACGTTACGGCGCGGAGCCGGAAGAGGCGGAAGGCGAGATGGTCAGCGGCACATTCTTCTCAGGCCTGGGCGTGGACCTTCCTCTCGGCCGCGGCTTCAGTCCGCAGGATGAAACCAATCACGCACCACTGGCCGTACTCAGCTACAACTACTGGACCCGCCGTTTTGCACGCGACCCGGGGTTCTCGGCAAAACTCTGTTCGTGAATGGCGTGCCCATGACCATCGTCGGGATCTCCGCCAAAGGATTCGAGGGTGTGGACGGAGGCCGCTCCACCGACTTCTGGCTTCCTTTGCAAAACCGCCCGGAACTGAACGCATGGGGCAATCCTCCCGACAACGGCAAGATCTACACAACCGACCCGACCTGGTGGTGTTTGCGCATGATTGCGCGCCTCGCTCCCGGCACCAGCCGTGATCAGGTTATGGCTCAACTGCAGCCGGTCTTTCAGCAGGCGGCCTTTGTTGGTCTTGGCATGAAGATGGAAGGCGAAAAGCCTCCGGTGCTTAATTTTGCCGATGCGAGAAACTTCTTCGGCTTTGATGACATGTATGCGAAGCCATTGCGGGTCCTGATGGCCCTGGTGGGCCTTGTATTACTGATCGCACTCACCAACGTGGTGATGCTGCTGATGGCGCGGAATGCTACCCGGCTGCGCGAATTCAGCCTGCGCCTCGCGCTCGGAGCAGGGCGAGGCGCGCTGTTGCGGCTGCTGTTGATGGAAAGCTTTCTGCTGGTGACTGCGGGCGGTGCTTTGGCGTGGGCATTTGCCGTGGCAGCCACGCGCATTCTCGGTCAATGGGCGCAGATTGAATCGAGCCTGGCACCTGATCGGACAGTGCTACTCTTCACACTCGGCGCGCTGGCATTTGCCGGTGTGCTTTTTGCCCTCGCTCCCATGCGTGTGGCTCTTGCCGGGAAGGCCGAACTTGCCCTGAAGACCTCGGCCGCCACATCCAACGCCGACGCGGGCAAGTCGCGCACCGGCAGAGTCCTCGTCACCCTGCAACTTGCCATGTGCGTGGTTCTGCTGGTCGGCGGGGGCCTGTTGATTCGCACCATGCGCAACCTGGAAAACACGCCGCTGGGAATGAAGGTCGACGGCCTGGTCGTCTTTGGCGTGAACCCCAGGATCCCGTCTGTTCCCGAGGGTCGAGTTTTCTACGTGAACCTGATTGGCAAGCTGCGCAATCTGCCCGGCGTGGAGTCGGTGACCGTGGTGGAGGGGCGCCTTGGATCGTGGTGGTCAAACAACAGCGCCATGCTGGTCGACCACCGCCTGCCCGATGTTACCAATGGCGGGTCGAATACAGTCCGCTGGAATATCGCAGGGCCAGACTTCTTCTCCACACTGGGAGTGCCCGTCCTGGCCGGCCGTGACTTTGCCGACAGCGACACCGCTTCGCCCCCCTTTGTCGGCATCATCAATGAAGAGTTCGCAAAACGCTTCCTGCCTAACGTGAATCCGCTGGGACACACGTTCGGCCCCGACAACGGAATAGCCACAATGACCATTGTGGGCGTGGTCAGAGACCACAAATTCCGCAGCATCGACGAAGCACCCATCCCGATGGCCTGGTTCATGTACGCGCAGATTCCAGTCATCGGCTCGATGAACGTTGAATTACGCGTCCACGGCGATCCGCTCGCCATTCTGCCCGCGGCCCGCAAGGTTGTGCAGCAGATGGATCCGAACCTGCCGCTGATCCGGCCCATAACCCAACGTGCTCAGTTCGACACAACGATCTCTCAACAGATCCTGTTTGCACGGCTCGCCGGCTGCTTTGGCATTCTCGCCGTCGTGCTCGTCGCCACCGGACTCTACGGCACCCTCGCGTATCGCGTGAGCATGCGCACCGCGGAAATAGGCGTGCGCATGGCCGTTGGCGCAAGGCGCGGGCAGGTGGTGTGGATGATCCTGCGATGCAGTTTGCTGCTCACAGCCATAGGTGTAGCAATAGGCGTTCCTGCCGCAATGCTCGTGGGGCACGCACTTGCAGCTTCTCTCTACGGGGTGAAACCGCTGGATGAGATGAGCTACGCGATGGCAGTTTTAGGGGTGTCCGTGGTTGCGTTGGTTGCGAGCGCTGTTCCTGCAGGCCGCGCCGCCAGTGTGAACCCGCTGATCGCGCTACGCATCGATTAGAGGCCATTGCTCATTCGAGCTTCGCAACGAAACGCATCCTGCCGAAACACGAAGGCCCCCGAAACGGAGGGCCTTTATGCGAAACGACTGTGATTGCTACGCGACTACTTCAATGCCCATCGACCTCGCCGTGCCCTTGATGCTCTTCACTGCCGCATCCACTGAGGCTGCGTTCAGATCCGGCATCTTCTGCGTGGCGATCTCCCGAACCTGCTTCTCAGTCACCTTGCCGATCTTTTCCTTGTTCGGCGTGCCCGAGCCCTTCGCGATACCAGCTGCCTTCTTCAGCAGAATTGCAGCCGGGGGCGTCTTGGTAATGAACGTAAAACTGCGGTCCGCATAAACGGTAATGACGATCGGGATAATCAGCCCGGCCATTTCCTTGGTTTGCGTACGCGCGTTGAACTGCTTGCAGAATTCCATGATGTTAACCTGCGCCTGTCCAAGCGCGGGACCAACCGGCGGCGCAGGTGTAGCCTTACCCGCCTCAATCTGCAACTTCACGTACCCGGTAATTTTCTTCGGAGGTGCCATATTTCAGTTCCTTTGCAACCGGCTTTCAGCTCCTGGCTCTCGCCTTCTGCCGGTCATTTTCTATTCAATTTTTGGAGTTACCATCCCAGTGTTCGCCTTCAACCGGTGCCCGCCAGACAGGCTTAACCGGCTAGAAGCTGGAAGTTACTAGCTGGAAACTGCAACTACTCAATCTTTTCGACCTTGCTGAACTCCAGCTCAACCGGGGTGGAGCGCCCAAAGATCGTCACCATGACCTTCATGGTTTCGCGATCTTCGTTAATCTCATCCACCATGCCATTGAAGTTCGCAAACGGTCCATCTGTAATCCGGACCTGCTCGTTCTTTTCAAACTTGATCTTCATCCGCGGCTTGTCTTTGGCCGTTTCGCTGCGGAACAGAATCGAACTGACTTCTTCTTCGCTCAGCGCCACAGGCTTGTCGCCCGTGCCCAAGAAGCCCGTCACCTTTGGCGTGTCCTTCAAAACGTGCCAAAGGTGATTGTCCAGTTCCATCTCAACCAGCACATAGCCGGGCAGGAAAACGCGGTCTACGGTCCGCTTCTTCCCGTTCACAATCTCCGTCACTGGCTCGGTGGGAATCATCACGCGGCCCACGCGGTCCTTCAACCCGAAGGCCTGAATCCGGCTCTCAATCGACTCGCGCACCTTGCGCTCAAAGCCGGAATAAGCGTGCAGAATATACCACTTGAAGCGCTCATTCCGCTCCGGCTGGGCTTCTGGCTGCTCGGCGGGTTGTTCTAACTCTTCTGCCATCATCTTCTCGTTTCCCGGCTGCACTTACTTTTGCAACCCACCCAGTTTGCTCAGTAGGGAATTCAGGCCGAACTGGAAGGCTGCGTCCACAACGAAGAAGAATAACCCGAACAGGAAGACCGCAATGATCACCACGGTGGTCGTCGATTTCACTTCGTTGCGCGATGGCGTAACCACCTTGCGCATCTCTCCACGGACATCTGTCAGAAAGTGCCTGAACTCCTGCCAAGAGTCGATTGCTTTTCCCACAAAGCCCGGCATCTTGGGTCGGTCGTTCGAGTTTGTTAACGCTTTTGTTGCCATGCTTCCATTCCTTCGCGCCCAGCGTTTTGCCGAGCGCATCCCGTTTCAATCTGGCAGGGGCGGAGGGATTCGAACCCCCAAGTTCGGTTTTGGAGACCGACAGTTTAGCCGTTGAGCTTACGCCCCTAAAAAACAGATTTCAGGTTACAGATGACAGGTGCCAGTTTTTAGTGCACGAATCGAATGCCGCCAACTGAAATCTGTAATCTGTCATCTGTCATCTGTTTTTACTTCGTTTCCTTGTGCGTCTGGTGCTTGCGGCAGCGGTTACAGAACTTCTTGAACTCCAGACGGCCTGTGGTCGTCTTCTTGTTCTTCGTCGTCGAGTAATTCCGTTCCTTACACTCAGTGCACTGCAATGTCACAATTTCCCGCATCTCAATTCCTTCCAAAAAAACAGTTCTTAGTTCCTGGTTCGCAGCTCTTAGTCGATTGCCGAGCCGCTTCTAACTGCGAACTCAGAACTAAGAACTGTGAACTGCGAAATCACTTGACAATTTCCGAAATCGTACCCGCGCCTACCGTGCGTCCGCCTTCGCGGATCGCGAACCGAAGGCCCTTTTCCATGGCCACAGGCGTGATCAGCTCAATCTGCAGCTGCACGTTGTCGCCGGGCATCACCATCTCCACGCCCGCCGGCAATTCCGCAACTCCCGTCACATCCGTCGTACGGAAGTAGAACTGCGGCCTGTAGCCCTTGAAGAACGGCGTATGACGGCCGCCTTCTTCCTTGCTCAACACGTAAACTTCGCCCTTGAAATTCGTGTGCGGGGTAATCGACGCCGGCTTGGCCAGCACCATTCCGCGCTCCACATCTTCCTTCGGGATACCACGCAGCAGGATGCCCGCGTTGTCGCCCGCCAGGCCTTCGTCCAACTGCTTCTTGAACATTTCAACGCCCGTGCAAACCGACTTGCGTGTCTCGCGGAAGCCGACGATCTCAACGTCCTCGCCAACCTTCACCTTGCCGCGCTCGATA
>Ga0187847_10001434_pt1 | contig 21353 bp, 17 predicted proteins | sample June2016WEW_4_10_FD_132458 | JGI IMG/M metagenome (GOLD analysis project Ga0187847, IMG submission 132458) | Peatland microbial communities from SPRUCE experiment site at the Marcell Experimental Forest, Minnesota, USA - June2016WEW_4_10 | ecosystem: Environmental > Terrestrial > Soil >...
GCTCGATCGCCCGGCCGGATGCGCTGAGGTCCGGAAAGCCAAACATCGCGCCGGCGCCGTTGATCGCGTGGGCCATGACCTGGATTTGCTTGAGCACCGACAGATCGCCGTGGCGCGCTTGCTCGATCATTTCGCGCAGAACGACGACGTCGGCGGTCGTGCGCACCAGGAAGTCGTCCGATAGCGAATCGACTTTCGCTTGTACCTCGAGCGCCGTGCCGCGGCCGCGCGGCGCCTGGCGGCGGTTCGCGTGCACCTTTTTCCAGAGCGCAAACACCTCGGCGCCGAGCTTGAGCGGATCGAACGGCTTGCGAATCACGCCGATCGCGCCCAGGTCCAGGAAATGAGCGACTTCCGCGGGCAATACCTTGGCCGTCAAGAAGATCACCGGGATCTCGCTCAGCAGCGCGCTCGCGCGAATCCGCTTGAGCGTCGACGGCCCGTCGAGGCCCGGCATCATGACATCCATGAGGATCAGGTCCGGACGGTGCTCAAACGCCAGGTCGATCGCACGCTCGCCGCTCTCGGCAGTGCGCACATCGAATCCCGACAGCAACGACAGCGCCGAGCGCACGACCTCGCAAATATCGGGGTCATCGTCAACGTAGAGAATGCATTGGCATTTGCGTGTTGTCATGGGTCACTCCTCGTCGCGGGCTTTCTTGGCTCTGGATTTGGATCACAACCGGATGCGACGATGTTACGCGGTTTCGGCCGCCCTGCTTGCTCTTGTAAAGATTGGTGTCGGCCTGCTCATGCAGCAATTGCACGGTGGCCGCGGCCTTATCGGCGATCCCCTCCAAACTGCTGATACCGATGCTCACGGTGATTCGCACGGCACCGCCTTCGGTCGGCATGATCAGGTTTTCGATCGACTCGCGGACTTTCTCCGCGCAGCGGCGCGCGCCGTTCAGATTGGTCCCTTCGAGCACGACGACGAATTCCTCGCCGCCCAGGCGCGCACACCAGTCGGTCGAGCGCTGCAGGCAGCCGGCAATCTCGCGGGTCAAGCGTTTGAGCACCATGTCGCCGACCACATGCCCGAAGGTATCGTTGACCAGCTTGAAATGATCGACATCGAGCAGCAGCAGCGACAGATCGCCGCCGAAGCGCTGCGAGCGCTTGAGCTCGCGGCCGAGATGTCGCAGGAAATAGCGGCGGTTGTATACGCCCGTCAATGCATCGGTCATCGCGAGGCGGCGTTTCTTCTCGATCGCATCTTTGAGCGAATACTCGAGCGACAGCACGCGCTGCGCAGTTCGCAAACGCGCCATGAATTGGGCTCCGGACGTGCGCTTGCTGAGGTAGTCGTCGGCGCCTGCATTCAAACCGGCCAGGATGCAGGCCTCGTCGTCGCGCGCGGTCAGCAGCACGATGTAGATATATTGAGGCCATGCGTGCGCCCGAATGCGCCGACACAGCTCGAGCCCGTTCATGCTCGGCATCTTCAAATCCGTGACCACGATCGACGCCGAGAATTTCTCCAACAAAGCCAAGGCATCGGCCCCGTTGGTCGCGGTATACACGTGGTACCCCGCCGCCCGCACCATCTCCTGCAGTTTCGCGAGCACGAGCTCATCGTCGTCGACGAGCAATACCGTGGGCGCGACGGGCAGGTCGAGTCTCACGATTTCCGCGGTATCTTCCAGATCGATAGTGACTTGCATGCGTGTTCCACCTGGTAATGCTGGGCTGGGTATCGCCGTCTCAACCGTTGTGCGCGTTCGGGCGCGCGATGCTGATCGCCGCGATCGTCGAAATCAAATGCACCAGAGCGTCCAGCGCATTCTGAATCGCCGGATCGCCACGCAGCGTCCCGGGCGCCGAGGCCTCCGTCGCCGCGCGCTCCAGTGCGTTCGCCGCTTGCGCCACCGCGTCTATTTCGAGGACTTGCGCGCGCCCCCGCAATCGCTGCGCGCGAAAAATCAAGTCGTCCAGTACCCGCGCGCAGCCGCCCTCGGACGACACCAGCGCCGCGCCGAGCGACAACAACTGCAATCGTTCCTGGTCGAGTCGGTCGCGAAACCCGTCCCGCAAGTCATCCAGCGCGTCGCCAAACGGCACGGGTTGTGGCGCATTGCGCCCTCGATATTTAATTGATCCCATTGCTCGCTCCGGGCGGTGCGTCGAAATTCAAGCGGCTGTCCGCGGCCGCCTCCGCCGAGGCACGTGCGCCCGCTCGCCGGTACGCAAACCTTCGGCCGAGCGCTGCGCGAACCAGCGACTCGATCCGGTAGGTGCAGTCAACGTCGTGTTTGGTCTCCACGGCGGTCACATCGACGGTGACGGTAAAGCCGACCGGATCGGCCGGTGTCGACAAGGGATGCACCGCGAATAGGCGATCCAGCTTCTGCGCGACGCAACGAGCACCCTCGGCCGTCGTCTCGGGCAGCACAACCATGAATTCATCTGCGCCCGTGCGAGCGATCCAGTCGCCTTTTCGTAGGAAACATTCGCTGCGATTGACGAAATCGCGCGCCCAATCGTCACCGGCGCTGCGCCCGAAGCGGTTGACCTGCTGGACGAGGCCATCGATGCTGCAACTGAGCACCGCCAAGGCATGCCCGTGTCGTTGCGAGCGCACGAGTTCGCGTGGCAATTGCTGCACGAGGTAGCGGAGGTTGTGCGCCCCGGTCACCGGGTCCACATGGGTCAGATCCCGCTGGTCCCAAGTCCGGGATTCCGCCAAGGGAATCGATCCGGTGATCCGGCGACCGATTGCCAGCCGCGCGAGGATCTCTTCGGTCGGAGCTCCTTTCACCAAATACGCGTCGGCACCGGCCGCGAGGCCGGTCAGCATGTCATGCTCGGTGTCGCGAATCGTGAACATCAGCAGATACACATAGCCCTGCTGAACACCCAAGCGCACTTGGCGGCACAGCGCGAGGCCATCCATGTCGGGCATTTGCCAGTCGGTCAGCACGATCTGGCAGGGGTTTGCCTCCAGCTTGCTGAGCGCCTCCCTGCCGCTTGCTGCCAGCTCGACCTCGTATTGGCTCGCATTGAGCAGTGATGCCAGTCGCGTGCGCACGAGCAGGTCGTCGTCGACCACGAGCACGCGACAACTATGGCGCGCAGCCAGTTGCTGTGAGGCAGGAGCGTTACCGGATTCCCAGCACAGATCGGGCGAAACGGCGGCATTGCGGTCAGTGGACATGATTGGCTCCAAGGTTTGCGACGCCCAAGCGCGGCGCCAGCGTGGGACGGTTTCCCCATAGTTTCCCAAGCGCGACCTGCGCTTGTTTTGCCTGCATCGGTCTGCCGAGCAAGTAGCCCTGGCCGCGCGGACAACCCAGATCGACGAGCATCTGCAGCTGATCTTCGGTCTCCACACCCTCGGCAATCACCTCCATGTCTAGATCCGCCGCCAGAGAAACGATGGAACGGGCGATCGCCGCGGCTCTGGTATCGATCGTCATCATCGCGATCAGAGATTTGTCCAGCTTGATTCGATCAACCGGAAGCCTGGCAAGGCAGCTGAGGCTGGAATACCCCGTGCCGAAGTCATCCAATGCAAAATGCACTCCGAGCGTCCTGCAATTCTTCAACAATTCGATTGCCCGAATCGGATTCGAGATCAGCGCGCTCTCGGTGATCTCGAGCTCCAGTTGCTGCGCCGGAAATCCGGAATGCTTGAGCACCCGCTCGAGGAGCACGCAGAATTTATCGTCGATTTGCAACGCCGACACGTTGACCGCCAGTGCTGAGCGGTCGTGCCGCTTGCACCAGGAGGCTGCCGTTTCGCAGGCGGACTTGAGCACCCACGCGCCGAGCTCCGCGATCATGCCGGATCGTTCCGCGATAGGAATGAATTGTGCAGGAGATACGATTTCGCCGGTCACCCGCACCCAGCGCGCGAGTGCCTCGACACCGCAACCAAAGCCCGTATCGAGCGCGTACTGCGGCTGATACTGCAGGCTCAGCGCCCCACGGCTAAGCGCGTCACCGAGTTCGGCAGCGAGGTGTTCGGAGCATTTCGCTGCCTGCGGCGCTTCCTCGCGATGCTCTGCGCCGAGCCGCCGATCTCTCCGACGCGGCAAGGGCAAGTCGTCGACTGAGGCGCTCGAATCGAGAACCGCCAATAAGGTGCCCATTGCGCTCGCGGGACTCGACAAATCGGGCAGCGTCATCATGAAGTCTTCCTGCGTGATGCGCACGATCGACCCATAAGACAGCGTCTCGGACAGAGCCGTGTCCGGCGCAATACGCCCACTTTCGACCGCAACGGCCACGAGCGCCGCGGTGCGCCGACCGACATGAGAGCGTGCTTTGACGCAGGCGATCAGATCGCTGACGTGAACTCGCGTCGGCGCGCCGGTCCATGTATCAAAGTATGCGAGGTGATGCAGTCCGGCTTCATCGCAGACCGCCGTATCGAGCCAATGCGGCGAGCCATGAGGCTGATTCCGCGACGACGCAAAAACGGTTCCGAGAGCGCCGTCGAAGACCTCGCCGAGGCAGAGGCAAGCACCGGCATTGGCGTAGGTGATCCAGCCGTGGCCATCGCTCATGACGATCGGGCGCGAACTCGACTCCAACACCGACGCGAAGCAAGAACGCAGCAGCTGCACATCCTGCTTGCATACCGATCGAGCCGCGGCGGTCAGCGGCCGGCGAAAACCCGGTGCCGTCGCCTGTTCGATTTGCGCGCGACGCACTGCGGGCGAGCCGTTCATCACCCGAACATCCAATACCAATATCAAAGGTCGGCGCGAGCACAGCAGCCGGAGCGCATCCAGTGCCGCGTGACTTGCGGTTTCGATCATTCCGTCGGTGGACAGTACGATGCTCGGATTGAAAGCCGCGGCAATCTCGCGCGCCTCCTCCGAGGAAGCAACCCCGAGCCAGCTGAAGTCCAAATCATAGTAGGCGAGTAGTTGCGCAGCGACAGGATAATCGCGGCGCTGATCCTCGATGAGGACTATCCTGACTGACTCTTCCATTTCCTGCTCCCTGACGCCGACTCAAAAACGTTCGTCGATGGGCGGATCTTATCGAGCGGATTCAAGCGATGGATGTCAGGAAAAATGTGACAAGCGGTCGATAGCGAGCGGCACTTCCGATCAGTGCACAGAAACTGCAAGACGCGTCACGCGAGCGGCAATTCGCATTCCAATGCATAACGAATCAATGCCGAGCGATTCGTAACGCCGAGCTTTACCATAATTCTGCTGCGATAGGTGTCGACGGTCTTCGGCGACAGCGAAAGACGCCGTGCGATGTCGGAGCTGGTCATTCCTTCGACAACGAAACGCAACACCTTGCGTTCGCGTGCACTCAGGATTTCGATGGGGCTTGAGTGACCCGCCGGCCGCGTCGCGTTGTCGACGCTGTCGGCAAGCTGAGCGGCAATCCCGGGACTCAAGTATTGACGCCCCGCAAGCACTTCGTTGACCGCCAGCAACACCTCATCACCGACCGCAGCCTTGACGATGTATCCGCGCACGCCCGAATGCAGCGCGCGGATAACCTGCTCGCTCAAGTGGCATGCCGAGAGCGCGATGATGCGGATCTGCGGTGAGCGCTCGAGAATCTTCCGCGTAGCATCAATGCCGTTCAGAGAGGGCAGTACCAGATCCATGATGATCACATCGGGGACCAGTCGCTGCGCGGCGAGCACCGCTTCCTCGCCTGTCGCGACGGTACCGACGACCTTGAATCCACCGCTGCGCTCCAGCAAAACAGCCAATGCCTCTCGGACAATGCCGTGGTCGTCTACGATCAAGATTCTGGCAGCCGACGTTGCATGCGAGGGGGAAATAAAGAACTCCATGTCAAGATCCTCGTGAACTGGATTATGCGCTCATCAGCTGCAGATCGGCGCCAATTACCAAACCTTGATTGGACTGCGCATGGTGCACTGCGCGACCGCGGTCATTGCCGGCGCCGCGAATCACTCGGGGTATTGAACGCGCCGGTATTGAGCAAGACGTAGGCCTCGATGCCCTTGACGACGACGCGATTGCGGCCCGCGTTCTTCGCCGCATACAAGGCCTCGTCGGCCAACTGCACGATGCCCTGCGGCGTACGGCCGATCTCCGGCGCGGCGAGACCGACGCCCACGCTGACCGTGACCTCGGGACCCTCCCCGTCGCTTCCGGCGCCCGTGATGCGCATTTTCTGCACGCCCTCGCGCAGCCGCTCGGCGATGTCCTCGACGTGCGGCAGCGCCAAGTCGTAGAGGATCACCGCGAATTCCTCGCCGCCGAAGCGCGCCGCGAGATCCAACGGCCGGCGCGCGAACCCCTGAATGATCTTGCCGACGTGGCGCAGCGCAACGTCGCCCGCTTGGTGACCCCAGCGGTCGTTGCAGAGCTTGAAGTGGTCGATGTCGATCATGAGCACCGCGATAAGGCGCTGGTCGCGCAGCGCATGCTGCCAGACCCGCAGCAAATGCTCGTCGAAGGCACGCCGATTCATGAGTCCCGTCAGCGCATCGTGCGCGACCAAGTCGCTGATCAGCGCATCCTCGAGAAAATTACGGCGATAGGCGAGTTCGACATCCCGGTAAACGATCGCTGCGATACCGCTCGACAAGCTCGTGATCACCAAACTCTTGATCAGCATCGCCGCCGGCAGATGCACTGCGAGGGCGGCGAGCGCGAAGCCGAGCAGCATGATGAGCGCCGTGACGATCGCGTGGCGAAACATCAGCCCCGAGAAGAAAAAGACCGCCATCAGGTTGACGGTCAGCGACGCCAATAATTCGGTCCTTCCTTCGCTGAGCGCAATCGCGATGAAGACCGCGATCAGCGTGCCGTACAGCGTCACCAAGACTCGCGCGGCCAACAGATAAAGTCGCTCGTAATGCGGGGTCCAGGCGAGCCAGACCAACGCGAACGTGCAGGGAAGCAGCAGATAGAGGTGCGCGAGCGATGCGAGGCTCGAGGAGCCGGCAAGTCGCAGCTGATTGATCGTAAATAGGATCGCCAAAGCCGCGGTCAACGAAAACCAAATCCGGACCCGCAGGCGGACACGCTGCAGATGCACTGCTCGGTATTCGGCTTCGAGCGCGGGAGCGAAGCGCAGGCGCTCGATTCCCTGCCGTAGCTCATAGGCGTACGGTGAGCTCGGGAAGTCGTCGAGGTTCAGATGATTCGGCATCGACCGCTACCGTAGCCGCGAAACGCGCTCAGGCGTCGACGGCAACGCGTGCCGCAACGTCCTTGCGGTTGCCGGCGAGCACGTGCGCGATCTCCGCGTCCGGCAGCGGCCGATGGAACAAGTACCCCTGAACCGCATCGCAGCGTTGGTTGCGCAGAAATCCGAGCTGATCCATGGTCTCCACGCCCTCTGCAACCACCTTGAGCCTCATGCCGTGCGCCATCGCGATGACCGCCCGCGTGATCTTGCGGTCGTCCGAATCGCCGGAGATATCGCGAATGAAGGATCGATCCACTTTGATCGTGTCGATCGGAAAGCGCTTTAGGTAGGCGAGCGACGAATAGCCGGTGCCAAAATCGTCGAGCGCGATCGATACGCCGATCGACTTCAGCCCCTCGAGCACCGCGACGGCATTCTCGCCATGCGACATGACCATGCTTTCCGTGATTTCCAACTCCAGATTCGCGGGATTCAGTTTACTCGCCCGGATGATCCGGGTCAGCTTGGGCAGCAGCATGGGATCGGCGAACTGGCGCGCCGACAGGTTGACCGCAACACAGAGGTTCGTGAAACCCTGCTCCTGCCAGAGTTTGGTGCGGGCACAGGCCGTCGCGAGTACCCACTCGCCGATCTGCGCAATCAGGCCCGTCTCTTCGGCCAGCGGGATGAATTCCATCGGCGGTATCAGGCCGCGTACCGGATGCACCCAGCGCAGCAACGCCTCGGTCCCGACGATCAAACCCGTGGCCAACTGGATCATCGGCTGATAGTGCAGCAGGAATTCGCCGCGCTCCAACGCATGGCGCAGGTCCGATTCCAATTCCAGCCGTTCCACCGTATGCACGTTCATTGCGGGCGCGTAATAGAGGTAATTGTTGCGCCCGGTTTCCTTCGCGCGATACATCGCCACATCGGCCGCCTTCAAGAGTGCCTGCGAATCACTGCCATCGTTCGGAAATATGCTGATGCCGATACTCACGGTCACACGGCAATCGGTGCCGGCGAGCATATAGGGTGCGCTCGTCGCCTCGACGAGCCGTTGTGCACAGCTCGAGACATCCATGAGGGTCTTGGGATTCTCGATCAACACGGCGAACTCGTCGCCGCCCATGCGCGCGACCGTATCGCCTTCTCTTGAATGGGTTCGCAGGCGTTCCGCGACTTGGCACAACAGATCGTCTCCCAAATCATGCCCCAGCGAGTCGTTGATGACCTTGAATCGATCGAGGTCCAAGTAGAGGATTGCCAACTGCGTTGCGGTGCGCCGGTGCCGGCTCAGCGCCTCGTCGAGTCGCCGGTTGAGCATCAATCGATTGGGCAGCGCGGTCAGGTCGTCGTGCAATGCGATGTGATGCAGCCGCTCTTCGCTGGCCCTGCGCTGCCGAAGGATGCGCAGCGACAGTAAGGTTCCGAGCAGCAGCAACCCGGGGGTTGCGGCGAGAATGATCCCCTGGAGCAAGCGGTACGTCATCCGCGACGCGGCGCTCAGCGCGTCGACGAATTCGTTTTCGATCGGCGTGAGGTTCTCGTTGATTCGCGAGATATCGGCGAGCACCGATCCGATGTGTTCGGCGCGCGGCTTCGGCGATTCGATCTCGCGCTGTAGCTGGTCTCCCGATTGCTCGAGTTCGACGATATAGCGATCGCCAGCCTCCCAGGCGCTGATTGCGCGCTGCATGAAACCAACCCATTGGTAGTTCCGGTAGAGGCGGAACATGCCCTCGATGTCGTCGGGGTGGATCCCGCCGGTCACGAAAGCGTTTCGGACGGTATCGAGATCCGGATTCGGCTTGTTCATTTCGAGACGAGCCACGCGATCACCCATCGGGATCGCAATATTGGCGCGAAACTGGCGCAGCTCCTCGGGGGTGCGGTTGACCGCATAGTTCTGCAAATGGAAAACCGCGTCTTTCTGGGCTTTGGACCACAAGCTCTCGCCGCCGACGTAGGCCCGCACGGTCGAGAGAAGCCCAAAGCTGTAACTTGCAAGCGTCAGCAGACAAAGCACGATCGCTGCAAACATCCACACGATCGTGAACGCCGAGCGAACGCCGCGCAGGTCGCCGCCCTCAGCAGCTTGGGACAAAGCAGTGTGGGTCATCGAGCGGAAATTCCGTTGATCATCGAGCGGCTTCCGTGTGCATTGCAGCAGACTAGGACGTGGCAGTGACCTCCGGATAGTCGGCGTTCCCGCGCTTTAGTTGAGCGGACAACGGCGGGGAATACTGCGCAGTACTGCAGGGATTTGCCGCATACGGGGGCTTCAGACCCGCGGCTGCTGCGCCGCGGCAATCGCTGCGGAATCAATCGAGGTGCTTTGGCCTCGCGGATGCACGGGGCGATCGTGCGGCCGCAGCAGGTAGCGACGCGCAACCGCGAAATAGCTCGAGTAAACCAGACCGCCATTGGCCGCGACGAGTTCGCTGCGCCTGAGCCGGTAGCGGCGTTGATAATCGTACCAGGGGATATGCGGCTCGTCGTGGTGAAGCGCATGCAAGTTGTTGAACAGGAACAGCGGCCCGAGGATCCACGAGTCCTCGACGATCGCGGTGCGCTCGGGGACCGACTCGCGCGCGCGGTGCTCGGCGAACGAGCGGATCAACAGAATGCCGTTTGAGGGGATCACGACCGCCGTGACGTAAATCCAGATCGGCATGCCGCAGACGAGCTTGACCCAGAGCAGCACCGGAACGCACCAGAACAAATGCTCGGCCCAAGCCGCGCGCACACGCGCATCGTTGCGCTGTATCGCGTGCAGTTCCGCGCGCAGAAAATGCAGGATGCGCCAGAACGAGCCCAGCAACATGCGTCCCAACAAGGTCTGCTGGATTTGCACGGCGGTCCGACCCGGCACGGTCAAACCCGCCCATTCCGCGGCGCTCCAGTAGTAGGTTTCCGGATCGTCATGCGGATCCGTGAGCCGTTCATTGACGTGATGGGCCAAATGGGTCACGCGGTAACGGTCGTACGGCAGCCATAACGACAAGGGTACGATTCCAAGCAGTCGGTTGACCCGCGACCAGCGTGTTGGGTGGCCGTGGATGAACTCGTGCTGCAATGAACTGTGCAAGGTCACGATCACCGCGGTGAGCGATGCGACTGCCCACAGCGGCCAGTGCCCATAGAGCAGCGTCACGGCAAACCAGGCCGAGTACGTAAAGACAATGAGGAATAGGCTGGGTAACTCGACCGCGACGGTCTTTCTTCGGGTTGATGCCGGCATCGTCGCCGGTGCAGTGCGATCGAGAATCATGGCGGACCTAAACAGCGTTCAGTGTCCCTTCGCTTTCACCGATGATGGCGTGAACCCGCGCACACGACCGCAGGGACTCATGCAACGTGTGCGAACCGTAGCAGCCGTCGCTCGACGGCTGTCAGTGAGTCATATAGTAACATGGCCATGAGCCCAGTAATGAGACCGCCTTGGAGGATTAGCGCGGTATTGTTCGACAATAGGCCGGCGATGATGACTTCGCCGAGGCCCTTGGCGGCCACGGTCGAGCCCAGCGTCGCAGTGCCGACATTGATCACGAGCGAAAGGCGGATCCCCTCGAGGATCAACGGCAGCGCCAGCGGCAGTTCGACGGCTATGAGCCGTTGGCGCGCCGACATTCCCATGCCGTCGGCCGCCTCGAGCACCGGCGGCGGGCAGGATTGCAATCCACTGATCGCGTTTTCGAAAATCGGCAGCAAGCCGTAGGCGAACAGCGCGATCAGCGTCGGTTTCAGGCCGAAGCCGACCAGCGGAACCGCGACCGCGAGCACCGCGACCGGCGGGAATGTCTGGCCGACATTGATCAGCGTGCGCGAGAGCGGCAGGAATTCGGCGCCGCGGCTCCGCGTCACGAAGATCGCGAGCGAGATTGCGACGATCGCGCTCAGCGCGGTCGCGAGGAATACCGTGCCGAGTTGCGCGAGCGCGAGATTGAGCAGACTGCCCTGATCATAGATTGGCGGCGCACCGTACTCGGTCAGCGGTGCAAACAGCGGCGCAAAGCGTTGCGGAACGATCAGAAACGCGACCAAGAGCGCGAAGGCGCCGAAGCGCAGTGTGCGCGCGAGCAGGCGCATCAGTCCGGCCTGCCGTGCGCGAGGATCCCGCCCACGGTCAGGCGTCCGGCCGGCGTACCGTCGGCGTTGACCACGACCGCGCTCGCAGCACCACGCCATAACAGATCGCAGAGCACGTCGCGCAACGAGGTGTCGGCCTGCACAGTCGGCCCCTCGGCCGCAGTGGCCTCGGCAGCGCCGCCCGGCACCGCCGCCTCACCCGCGCTGATCAACGAGAGCAGGCGCAACGCGCGATCGGCGGTGCCGGTCAGGCGCGAGACGAAGGGATCGCTGGGGTGCGTGAGCAGCAGCGTCGGCCGGTCGTATTGCAGAACGCGGCCGCGGTCCATGACCGCGACGCGTGACCCAAGCCGAAATGCCTCGTCCATGTCGTGCGTGACCAGCACGACCGTCGTGCCGAAACGCCGCTGGATCTCGAGCAAATCGTCCTGCGCCTTCGCACGGATGATCGGATCGAGCGCCCCGAACGGCTCGTCCATGAGCAACAGTGCCGGCTCGGCCGCGAGCGCCCGGGCCACACCGACGCGCTGCTGCTGGCCGCCGGACAATTGGTAGGGAAACTTGCCGGCATATTCCTGCGGGTCGAGCTGGAAGATCTTCAGCAATTCATCGACGCGTGCCCGCACGCGCGCGCGCTCCCAGCCGAGCAGCTTCGGCACGGTACCGATGTTCTCGGCGACGGTGCGGTGGGGAAACAGACCGTGACCCTGGATCACATAGCCGATTTTGCGCCGGAGCAAATACGCCGGTGTCGTCGCCGTATCCCGGCCGTCGATCGACACTCGACCGCTCGTCGGCTCAATGAGCTTGTTGATCATCCGCAGCAAGGTCGACTTGCCCGACCCCGAGGTGCCGACGATCACCGTGAGCGAACCGCTCTCGATCGACATCGAGACGCCGTCGACGACCGTCGTCGCGCCGTATTGCTTGGTCAGCGACTCGATCTCGATCATGGCGGCGTCCTCATCATGGTATCGACGAGCGCGTCGAGCACGACCGCGCAGGAAAAAGCCAGGGCGACGGTCGGGATCGCGCCGAGCAGTACGAGATCGATTGCGGTCTGGCCGATGCCTTGAAATACGAACGTGCCGAAGCCGCCGCCGCCGATCAACGCGGCAATCGTCACGAGCCCAATGTTCTGTACGAGCACGATGCGGATGCCTGTCAAGATCACCGGCAGCGCGAGCGCGAACTCGACCTGCCAGAGCACCTGCCGGTTGGTCATGCCCATGCCGCGCGCGGCCTCGACGGTCGACGGCGATACGCGGCCGAGCCCGACGGACGTGTTGGCCACGACCGGCAGCAACGCATAGAGAAACAGCGCGATGACCGCGGGCGCCGCGCCGATACCGTGTACGCCGAGCTCGGCCGCCAAGGGGTAGGCCGCGGCAATCGCGGCGAGCGGCACCATGAGAATACCGAACAGCGCAATCGAGGGAATCGTCTGGATCAGGTTGAGCGTCTGCAAAATCGCGCCGCGCACGCGCGGCACGCGGTGACACAGAATACCGATCGGCACGCCGACGATCACGGCCGGCGCGAGCGAGGCCAGCACCAGCAGCACGTGCTGGCGCGCTTCGCGCGCGAAGCGGTCGGCATTGACCGCATATTCGCGCATGATCGAGAGCGCATCGAAGACGCCGCCCGCGAAAGCCGCGTAGAGCAAGGCGACGGCAAGCGCGAGCACGAGCACGCGGCGGCTCGGAGCCAGGCGAAAACGCGTCAGCGCATTGGTCGCGATCAGGCCGAACGCGATCAACAGCACCCAAAAGCCGAAGCCCGGCGATATCCTCACGATGCGATTGCCCACGGGCGTGAGCGCATCGGCCGCCCGAGCGACCGTCAACGCGCACAGCACGAGGCCCGCGAGCGCCGCGCAGAGTCGCAGCCGCACGCTCGCAGTGAAGGCGGTGAACGCGGCCAGCACTGCGAGCACCGTGCCGACCGCGAGTGCTGCGCCGAACGGCAGTGCATCGATGAGCTGCCTCGATACGCCGGAGGCGATGCGGCTCGTCTTGACGACGATGAACGGCAGGAACACGAGTGAGGCGATCGCGACGAGTCCGAGCGCCGCACTCAAGGGGTCGATCTCGAATCGCCGCGCCACGCTGGAATTCACGGCGCTCGGCGAGCTCATCGCTGGCCCAATAGGCCTGTCGACCGCAAATAATCCTCGGCGACAGCGGCCGGCGCCTCCCCGTCCATCTGCACGCGCTCGTTGAGACGTTGCAGCTTCGTTTGGGTCAAGCTTTGCATCAGCGGCTTGACGAGCTCCGCAATTCTCGGGTTGGCGCGCAGCACCGGCTCACGAATGATCGGCACCGGCGCATAGATCGGCTGATCGTGAAGATCATCATCGAGGATCCGCAGGTGCGCGGCGCTGACGGCCCCGTCGGTCGTGTAGACCATTGCGGTGTTGGTGCCATTGGTCTGCTCGGCCGCGGCGCGGATCGTCGCCGAGGTATCGCCGCCCGCGAGCACGATCATCTGACCGGAGCGCAGCGTAAAGCCATACGTCTTCTCGATCGAGCGCAGAGTCGAGGAATTTGCGAATTCCGCCGAGCAGGCGAGCATGAGCGGAGCGCCGCCCGAGACCCAGCGCCCGAAGTCGCTCATCGTGTGGAGCGCCTTGGCGTTCGCGATCTCGTCGCGCACCGCGAGTGCCCAGGCGTTGCTCGCGTTCGCGGGCGTGAGCCACACGATCTTGTGCGCCTGATAATCGAGGCGCGACCCGAGTCGGTAGCCCTGGTCCAAATCCTTCCACGCTGGGTCCGATGCCACATTGAAGAAGAAGGCCGCATTGCCGGTATATTCGACGTACAAGTCGATCTCTCCGGCGATGATTGCACGGCGCATGATCGGCGTGCCTGCGAGCGTCATACGATCGATCGTCTTGATGCCATTGGCCTCGAGCAGCAAGCGCAGCATCTCGCCGATCGTCGTCGACTCGGTCGAGAGCTTCGAGGAGACCACGACCGCCGCGCGTGCGCCGGCGTTGGCGAGCAGCACCAGCATCGCAACCAGACTGAAGGATCGCATCAGGCTCGTCATTGGGAATCCTAGCGGCGCGCCATGTGATTCGAGGTATGCTCGATGGTGTCGATTGCGGCCCGGCCCGTCAAGCCTCGGAGCGGCCGCTGCGGATCAATGAGGTTGCACAATAGTAATGCGTAACGACTGGATCGCGGCCCTGCCGATGTACGATTTTCCGGATCTGGCAGCGGCGCACGATGCGCTCTGGGGCGCACTCGCCGAGCGTCTGCGCGAGGCCGGACTTCAAGGCGTTCCGCAATACCTGAGCCGCGAACTCGGCCACGTCGAGTCCTGGCAGGATCCGCGCTTGTTGCTGGGTCAGGCCTGCGAATATCCGCTCGCGAAATCCTTCGAAGCGCTCGTGCGCCCCATCGCGAGCCCGCGTTACGCAGCACCGGGTTGTGAGGGCGCCCGCTACTGCAGCGCCATCGTGGTGCGCCGTGAGGAGCCCGCCGCCACGCTCGAAGATCTTCGCGATCGGCGCTGCGCGATCAACGAGCCGACATCCAATAGCGGCATGAACCTGTTGCGAACTGCGATCGCCCCGCTCGCGCGCGGAGCGCGGTTCTTCGAGTCGGTCACGACGAGCGGATCGCACTGGAACAGTGCGCGCATGGTCGCCGACGGGCGGGCCGATCTCGCGGCGCTCGACTGCGTGAGTTACGCCCACTTGCATCGCTGCGATCCGACGCTTGTTGCCAAGCTGCGCGTGCTCGGCTGGACCGCTTCGAGTCCGAGCCTGCCGCTGATCACCTCGCGCGCGACCGACGAGCCGACCCGAAAGGCCCTGCGGGACGCGCTCGCGGGTGTGGTCGCGGATCCGCGCCTCGAGCCGGTTTGCGAGCGCCTGCTCCTCGCCGGTTTCGAATTCGATGTCGACGAGGAATACCGCGAAGTGCGCGAGTACGAGCGCCAGGCGCGAGACCTAGGCTATCCGGCGCTGATCTAGAGATCCGCGCAAAGCACGCTGCTCAGTGCGCAGGTCCGTCGCAGCATTCATACTCGATTTGTATGGTCGCGTGGCTCACATTGAAGGACCGTTCGAGCGTCGTGGCAATGCTCTTGATGCACCGATCCGAGTCCGAACCTTGCTTGATCATCGCGTGCAGCGTCACCATCGGCCGCTCATCGGTCAGCGACCATGAATGCAAATGATGAATGCCGTCGAGCTCCGGAATCACGGCGCGCAGTGCACGTTCGACGATTTCCGCGTCGAGTCCATCCGGCGTTCCTTCGAGCAAGATGTGCGCGGATTCGCGCGCGATGCGCACCCCGCTGCGTATCATCAGCGCCGCGACGACCGCCGAGAGCAAGGGATCGATTGGCATCCACGCAGTCGCCAGGATCACCAATCCGGCGATCAACGCGGCGCCGCTGCCCATCATGTCGCCGATCACGTGCGCCAGCGCACCGCGAACATTGAGATTCGATTCGCCGTGCGACAGCACGGCAAACGCGCCGATGTTCGCGACCAAGCCGAGCACCGCAATCGCGGCGACCACGCCACCATTGACCTGGGTGCTCGAGAATAGCCGGATCGCCGCTTCGATCACGATCCAGACCGCGAGCGCCACCAGCGCGATGCCGTTGACGAACGCGGCGAGCACTTGCCAACGATGATGTCCATAACTGAGCTTGGTCGTCGCCGGCCGCAGAGCGACACGCATCGCCGCGTAACTCAATCCGAGCGACGCGGTATCGGTCAACATGTGCGCGGCATCCGCGAGCAACGCCAACGAGCCTGCGATAATGCCGCCGATCGCCTCGATGACCATGCATCCGCCGGTGAACAGCAAGGCCCAGAATAGCTTGGACTGGCTTGCCGGCGGACCATGCGAATGCCCGTGGTGGCCACCGTCGTGAGCATGCCCATGACCGTGAGCATGGCCATGGCCGTGATCGTGCGCATGGCCGTGATCGTGCGCATGGTCGTGATCGTGCGCGTGGTCGTGGCCATGCGCATGATCGTGTTGGTGGTCGTGGGCCTGCGCCATTACTGTCTCCGTGGTCGCTCAAGTAGTCGCTCGAGCGGCGGCCTTAAGGGCCGCGGCGCTCGCGGTTTCCGCTTATCGCTTCAAATATTGGTGGACGATCTCAATGAGTTCTTCGGCTGCCTGCACTTGCGGCGCCTCGCGCCCGGCTTGTGGATCGACCATGTGTTCGCGAATATGGTCCTCAATGACTTCGGCGATGAAGCCGTCGAGCGCGCCTCGGCTCGCGGTGGCCTGTTGCAGCACGTCGGCGCACTCGTCATCCGCTTCGACCGCGCGTTCGATCGCCTCGATCTGGCCGCGCAGCCGTTTAAGACGATTCAGCAGCTTGACCTTTTCCCGCGCAACATGACCCATGGCAGCGACCTCCTGTATCCGTACTATACTACGGCAGGGTATAGGCGCAGTGCGGAGTCCACAGATCGGTTGTCAGCGCCGTCCGACGGCAGCGCGCGCGCAAGGAAACCTGCAAAGGCAGCCGGCTTCTGGTAGCGTCTCGGCGATGACTTGGCAGCCCATAACCCCCTAGCGCAATGCGACACGTATTCAAAACGCTGTGTTTATGGCTGCTGCTGATTGCAGCGCAGCAGGGCGCTGCGGTCCACGAATTCAGCCATTTTTCGACGGCTGAGGGTGTCAATGCGCGCCTGGTCAGCGGTGAGAGCACCGATGCCAATTGCGCATTGTGTCCTGCGTTTGCCCAGGTCGTCACGCCGGCCTTCAGCCACGCGTTCCATGTCCCGCCGTTGATTCGCGCGCGTTTGCCGCGCACCCCGGCTGCTCAATTTGTGGCGCTCAGCGCCGCCATCCCGTCGCCGCGTAGTCGCGGCCCCCCGCTCCTCAGCTGAAACGTCGCCTTGCGTCTCGATCCGCCCGAGCAATCGGTTGCGGTGCGTTTATTCCAGCTGTCGAGGAGTTTGCTAATGTCCAGTTTCCTTTTCCGTGCCGTGGCGCCGAGCGCCGCGGCCGTTGCGTTGATGGGCTACGTGCCAACCACAAACGCCGGTACGGCCGACGCGCCGGACGCACCCGACGTTTCCGTGCTGCCCGATATCGTCGTGACCGCTCAGCACCTCGATGAGAGCCGTTCACAGATTCAGACGCAAACCGGCGCATCGACCTATACGATTGATGCCGCCGCGATTGCCTCGACGCCGGGCGGGGACAACACCCTGCTCAATCAGGTGATCCTGCAGGCGCCGGAGGTTGCGCAAGATTCCTTCGGACAGTTCCATATCCGCGGCGAACACAACGGCCTGCAATACCGGATCAACGGGATCATTCTTCCGGAGGGCATCTCCGTATTCGGACAATCGCTGGACCCACGGCTGATCTCTTCGCTCAGCCTGATCACGGGCGCACTGCCGGCCGAGTTCGGACTGCGCACCGCGGGCATCATCGATATCACCACCAAAAGCGGAATACTCGCGCAGGGCGGCGATGTCGCGATCTATGGCGGCAGCCACGGCGAGGTCGAACCGAGCTTCGTCTACGGCGGCGGTTCGGGCTCGTTGAGCTATTACGTCTCCGCCGATTTCCTGCGTAACGACCTCGGCATCGAGTCTCCTGACGGCAGCGTCAACCCGATCCATGACCACACCACGCAATATCACGGCTTCGGATATTTCGAGGACATCTTGGACGAGGAGAATCGTATCGCGCTGATGCTCGGCAGTTCGGTCGGCAAGTTCCAGATTCCGGATCTCGTGGGCGGCCAGCCTCTGTATACGGTCGATGGCATCACTCCGGGCAATTTTTTGAGCCAACAACTCAATGAAAATCAGCGCGAAGTCACGCAGTTCGGCGCCTTGAGCTGGCAGCATTCGGCCGGCGCATTCAACATGCAAACCTCGTTCGTCGCGCGTTACTCGAGCCTGACCTTCGAGCCGGATCCGATCGGCGACATCATCTTCACGGGCATCGCCCAGGACGCCTATAAGCAGAACGTCGCCTATGCGGCGCAAACCGACGGCTCCTATCAAGTGAACGATGCGCACACCGTTCGCGCGGGATTGTTTCTGCAGTCGGACCACTCGATCAGCGAGACCGATTCGTTCGTGCTCGACACCAACGACATGGGTGTTCCATTGAACGACACGCCGACTTCGGTCGTCGACAACGGCGGCAAGACCGAGTGGATCGAGAGCGCCTATCTGCAGGACGAGTGGAAGATGGTGCCCAATTTCACGGTCAACTACGGCGTGCGCCTCGATAAATTCACGGCCTATACGAGCGCGAGCCAGGCGAGTCCCCGCTTGAATACGGTCTGGCAGGTGCTTCCCGATACGACGCTGCACGCGGGCTATTCACGGTATCTCTCGCCGCCGCCGTTCGAACTCGTCGGCGGCAAGGATATCGGGCTGTTCGTCAATACGACCAACCCGCCGTTGACGAACCAGGCGACATCGCCGTTGGCCGAGCGCGCGAACTATTATGACGTGGGGGTACAACAAAAAGTGACCTCTGCGCTGACCACCGGACTCGACGTCTATTACAAGCAATCGGTGAATCTCATCGACGAAGGGCAGTTCGGCGCGCCGATCATCCTGACGCCGTTCAATTATCGGTTCGGCAAGCAGGAAGGCGTCGAGTGGACCACGACGTATACGACCAAGGGGTTCTCAGCGTATTTCAACGCGGCGACCCAAAGCGCGCGTGGTAAGCAAATCGACTCGGCGCAGTTCAATTTCTCGCCGACCGATCTTGCCTACATTACGCAAAATTACATCCACCTGGACCATGAACAGGAATTCACGGGCTCGGGCGGCGTTTCCTATGGATGGCATGACACGCGGATCAGTGCCGATTTCCTGGAAGGCTCAGGACTGCGCGCCGACTTGGAGTTGCCGGCGGGGCAAACCAACGGCTATGGGGGCACCGACATCCCCAACGGCGAGCACCTGCCCTACTACACACAGGTCAACGCCGGCCTGACCCACCTCTTCCATATCCCGGGCGCGGGGTCGCTGACCGCTCGCTTCGACGTGATCAACCTGTTCGACAAGGTCTACGAGATCCGCAACGGCACGGGAGTGGGCGTCGGCGCGCCGCAATACGGCCCGCGGCGCGGGTTTTTCGTCGGCTTCTCGAAATCGCTCGGCGCGGCGACCTAACGCGCCAGCTTGTCGACGAGATACGGGAAGCTGCTGATCGAGCGCGGCTCGGCGATGTGAAAGCCTTGCGCGAATCCGATGCCGAGGTGCGCGAGCGTGCGCAGCACCTCGGCCGATTCCACGCGCTCGGCGATCGTTTGGATGCCCATCGCTCGTCCGACCTGGCTGATCGCCTCGACCATGCTGCGATCGACCGGGTCCCGCGCGACGTTCTCGACGAATTGCCCGTCGATTTTCAAGTAATCGACCGGCAAGGTCTTCAAATACATGAACGAGGACAGGCCGCTGCCGAAATCGTCGAGCGCGAAATGGCAGCCGCGGCTCTTGAGTTCGCGCATGAAGTGCACGACATTGCCCAAGTTCGCAATCGCGGCGGTCTCGGTGATTTCGAAACAGATCGCTCCCGGCGCGAGGTTGTGATTCGGAAGCTCCGCAATCAGATATTCGAGAAAGCGCTCGTCATTGAGCGAATTGCCGGACAGGTTGAGCGCAATCGTATAGGGCTTGACCCCCGAGCCGCTGCGATGCACGACTTTCTCGAGCGCGCGCCGCACGACCCAGCGGTCGATCGACGGCATGATGTTGTAGCGCTCCGCGGCAGGAATGAACTCCGCGGGCGTCACGAGCGCGCCGGACTCGTCGCGTAGCCGCAGCATGAGCTCGAAGTGCTCGTTGGTCTGCACGGTCGTGCCGATCGGCACGATCGGCTGATAGAACAAATCGAAGCGGCCCTCCTCGCAAGCGCGCGTCAGTTTCGATACCCAGTGCATTTCGCGATGGCGCTCCGGAACGTCATCCGACTTGTAGACCTGGACGCGGTCGCGCCCGAGGTCCTTGGCCGAGTAGCAGGCGACGTCGGCGGCGCTCATGACGTTGGCCACGGTCGGGGTGTCGCGCGTGATTTCGACGATGCCGATGCTGACGCCCACGGTCAGCAAGCCATCCTGCCAGATGAAGCGGTAATCGCGGATCGCCTGGCGCAGCGCCTCGGCAATGCGCAGCGCCTGTTCGAGCGAGCAGGACTGCAACAGGATGCCGAACTCGTCGCCGCCGAGGCGCGCGAGCGTGTCGCCGCCGCGAACGCGCGACTGCAGCACGCCGGTGATCTGTTTGAGCAGCTGATCGCCCGCGGGATGCCCGCAGGTGTCGTTGACGAGTTTGAATTGATCGAGGTCGAGATACAGCAGCGCGCACTGGGTCTCGGCATTCAGACGCACGCTCTCGACCGCCGCGGTGAGCCGATTTTCGAATTCGCGCCGATTGATGAGCCCGGTCAGCGCATCGTGGCTCGCCTGGTAGTGCAGAGCGCGATGCAGGCGACGCTCCTTGCTGACGTCATGGAACACCATGACCGCGCCGATCATATTGCCGGCGCGATCGCGGATCGGTGCCGCGGAATCCTGGATCGCGATTTCCTTGCCGCTGCGATTGACGAGCACCGTGTGCTGCGAAAGGCCCAGCATCTGCCCCTCGCGCAAGCAACGCATCACGGGACATTCGATCGGCTCGCGCGTCGACTCATCGACGATGCTCAAGACGTCGTAGATGTGGCGGGTTTGCGCTTCGCGATTCTCCCAGCCGGTCAAGCTCTCGGCGACCGGATTCATGTAATCGATGCGCCCTTCGGAATCGGTGGTGATCACCGCATCGCCGATCGACTGCAGCGTGACCTGGGCGCGCTCCTTGGCCTGAAACACCGCGGTCTCGGCTTTCTTGCGTTCGGTGATGTCGGCGATCGTGCCTTCGAACCCGCTGATGCGGCCATGCTTGTCGCGGATCACGCGGCTGTTGTCGACGACTACGAGCATGCTGCCGTCCTTGCGGCGCATGACCCATTCTTCGTTGCGCACCTCGCCGCGGCTCTCCATGCGCCGCACGAATGCGCCGCGATCTGTCGGATACCAATATAGCGCCTCGGCGGGCATCGCATAGAGCTCCTCGGGCGAGTCGTATCCCAGCATTTGCACGAACGCCGGATTGACCGCGAGCATCTTGCCGTCATGCGTGGACTGGTAGACGCCTTCGAGCACATTTTCGAACA
>Ga0187847_10001435_pt1 | contig 21330 bp, 6 predicted proteins | sample June2016WEW_4_10_FD_132458 | JGI IMG/M metagenome (GOLD analysis project Ga0187847, IMG submission 132458) | Peatland microbial communities from SPRUCE experiment site at the Marcell Experimental Forest, Minnesota, USA - June2016WEW_4_10 | ecosystem: Environmental > Terrestrial > Soil > Wetlands...
GTTCGCATATGGGAATATCGCTACACTAAGCTCGCTGGTAGCTTTCTTGAAGCTTTGTCCCGTCTCTTGCCGCAAAACGTCCGAATCTACGCTTATCCGATGGCCTCAAAGGATCTCCAGCAAGCGATTCAAAGCATCTCAGCCACCCACTGGCAATGGACCGATACGAACGGATGGGTCTCCGCGCGTCAGCTTCACCCTGCACCGCCGCTCAGTCACCTTTACGACTATCTTCTCGCGAGTAACTTCCTAATCCCGTTACAGACTCCGGTGGATCCGACGACCAGTGCATAGTTGTGGGCGCAAATATGCGACGGCGACAAGCCGGCATTTCGGTATTAATTCTGGCGTTTGATGAGTGACTCGGCGACTATGGATTAATAGATCAATACAAAATTGTTCCCGGTCAGAATTGTCCCGACGACACGGGCGTTTCTCAAAGGACGCCTGGAGTTATTGGACTGCAACGGTCAAAATCGTTGGTGAGCCTGCAATGCCGTTGACGACATCGGTACTCAGGACGGCCTCAAAGTCGCGGTCGCGGAACCCGGCGCCGACCCGGCGGCGCAATTCTGCTATCTGCACGGGATCGACCAGAAACTCACCTGCTGCTGCCGTTCCGCTCATACCGATTCCCGCTACGACCATTTCAACCTGCCCGGTAGATTCATCGTGGATACGGGCGATAATTGCGTAATCGCGCTGCACGTCGGAAAGTGAAACCTTCACGTCAACTTTCCAATCTTTCATATCAGGTTTCTTAGTATCGACAATCCAGAACTGCTGCTCAGGGGTGCCGGCGAAACGATAGCGTAGTGGAGCGAGCGCGCGAAGGGTCCATTGGTTGTCCAGACCGCCGATCAGGACTACCGGCCCCTGACGCAGATCGTTGAGAGTCGTGACCGTGTTTAGGCGGAGGCTTGAATGGTGGTTATGCACCGCAAGATAGTTTGAGATTTGCACGGTCGCCAAGGCGTCGGAAAAGACGATATTCTCTCCCAGTATCTCGAGTGCGAGAAAGGTGGAGTTGGGGGCGGATTTTGGGAAGAAGGTATCCGGCGCATTGACGCGGCCCGATGTTGAAGCAGGATCCTGAACCAGAATTCCTGCTGCTGCAGCCGTCGCTTCACCCGAGTTGGACATTACGGGCAGGCAGAAGGTAACAGTCTGATGCTTGGCTAGGACGGGTCTCCACAGTTCATCGAGTGCCGATGGATGGGCCCATCTCCACAACAGTCCGGCCGCCAGCAAAACCAGAACCGCCGTCGCCGAGGCTAGGGCGATTCTTACGAGGCGCGAAAGCCTGGATTTATGCAACGAAGAATTGGACGATGGAGCGGGAGAACGCTCTTGAGCCGCCGCCAGTTCGGCCAAGTGCTCTTCTTCTATGACCGGATATTCCTCTGCGACGAGAACCTGCTCCGGGGCATGATGATTGGCACCAGCCTCTTTGCTGGGGCGGAATTCGGGCACATAGCTGCCCGGCAATAGTTCAATACGCATCTCCGAGTCGTGCGCCTCTTCGTGATAGTACTGCGCGATTCGCTTGCGGATCTCAGCGATGGTAACGCGCACGATCGGATCCGACGCGGTATCGTAATCCGCGGGCCGATCGAAGACACTTACACCTAAAAGACGCTCCTTCAAAAAATTGCCGCGGCCCGCGAGCGTTTCCTCGACGATAAAACGGAACAAGAGGGGGTAACGACGGCTGTTTTTGAAGTGGCTCGTTTGCAGCAGGCGATTCAACTGTCTTCTAACTTTTGCCTTGTCTTCCTCCGAACTCGGAGTCCATCCGCGGACCTCGGAATCGGCAAGATGCATGGGCATTTCTCCTCCAAAGCTGTCGCCAAGCATAGACCAACCTGTATACGGCTGACAATATGGCTCTTTACCTATCGGGTAAGTTGATGAAAATGCAGGTAAAGACTATTTACCTTCCGGTGAGATACCAGAATGACCCTATACAGCCTTGAAATCAGGTGCCTATGATCCGGGTTGCATTTGAAGCTGTCTTTCCGGCGTTGCAAGTCGCGAATAGTGCAGCACAATTACCCACAGTCCCATTCACTTTCAGGCAGGAGGCAACATGAATAAGGTAATGCAACGGATTCCCCGTGGAACTAGGCGGGGCTCGAAGATCTACCGGTCGGCAGGGCTATGGTTTGTCCTGTCGGTCCTTTTCATCTTCGGTTCAATGCGGGCGCTGGCCCAGTTGTCCACGGCTGACATCATTGGAACGGTTACCGACGCATCTGGAGCGGTGATCTCCAAAGCAGCCGTCACCCTGGTCAACCTCGACACCCATGATCAACGCGTCGACACCACCAATGACAGCGGAGATTATCAATTCACGCTTCTTCCGCCCGGCCGCTACTCCGTGACGGTGAAGAGCGCCAACTTCAAGACCTCGACATCGAATCTGTCCATTGAAGCCGGCGATCGCGCTCGCGCCGACATCCATCTAACAACCGGCGGCACCACGGAGACCGTAGTCGTCGAGGCCACGACTCCCTTGCTGCAGGCCGACAACGCTACGGTCAGTTCGACGGTCACGTCGATGGCTGTGGAGGATCTGCCGCTTAACGGACGCAACTTCGTCCAATTAGTTCAGCTTGTGCCAGGAGCCAACGAAGGACCAGGTAACGGCCTGACCAGCGGCGGACGTCCGGACGAACGTCGCTCCACTAACGGATTCTCCGTGAACGGCCAAGACGACACACTCAATAACTATGTTGTCGACGGCATCGATGACAATGAGCGCATTATCGGCACGATTGGCGTCAAGCCCTCGGTAGAGGGCATCCAGGAGATCAGCGTACAGACAAACAGCTATGCTCCTGAAGCAGGGCGCACCGCCGGTGGCGTCGTCAACCTGACCACGAAGTCGGGCACCAATCATTTCCACGGATCGGCGTACGAGTTTTTCCGCAACGACATCTTCGACGGCCGCAACTGGTTCCAGTCAACCGGCAATAAGCCCGAACTGCGCCAGAACCAGTTTGGCGGCAGCGTCGGTGGCCCGATCATCCGTGACAGGACTTTCTTCTTCGGCGACTACGAAGGCTTCCGCCAGGTGAGCGGCACCACTTATACGACCACCGTTCCCACGATCGCCGAATACAACAACATCAACAGCTTGAACGGCGGATCACCCGTTAAGCAGGTTGCGCTCGGTAACGGTACCGCGCCGTATGCGAATGTGGCTTCGATCGATAAGGTTGCTCTCGCGTACCTGGAGCTCCTCCCCCCGCCCAACCAGGGTGGCACCAACTACACCATCAGCCCCAACAAGACGCAGTTCTCCAATCTCTACGACATCCGCGTCGACCACGCATTTAACCAGAACAACCATTTCTTTGGCCGTTACAACTACAACCAGGTCAATACCTACACGCCGGCTGCTATCCCTGCGGGGGCCAACCCAGCCGTACCGTCGGCTTTAAAGGCACTGATCCCAGGTGGTGGGCGTTACAACTTTGCCGGCCCGGCAAAAGATGGCGCGCAGCAATATGCTTTCGGCTTTTCGCACATCTTCACCCAGAATCTGGTTGTGGATCTGCGCGCGGCGTATACGCGCATCAACAACTTCTCTCAGCCGCTTAATTACGCTTCGAATGCCGACACAACGGTAGGCTTTCCCGCTAATGGCAATCTGACCACGGGCCTTACGCCCATCCAGTTTGGCGGCCTCAGCGATGTCGGCGATGGCGCATATGTTCCTTTGCAGGACATCGACAACAGCTTCCAGTACTCTGGCGATCTCAGTTACACCGTCGGCAGCCACACTATGAAGTTTGGCGCGGGTCTTATCCGCCGCCAGGCGCGGAACGTGCAGAGCGCCTTCCCGTTTGGCCAATATACGTTCGGCCTTCCGACAGATGGCAATGCGAACCCACAGATCACGTTGGACCATCAGATTGCATCTTCGCTGGTTGGAGCATTCTACACGTCCGCCTTCAGCACCGATCTGAACACACCGGACTACCGTTCATGGGAACCGAGCTTCTTTGCCCAGGACAATTGGAAACTCAACAGACGGTTGACTTTGGTCTATGGCATTCGTTACGACATTTACACACCATTTACGGAAGCGCATAACCACATCTCTAACTTCGACTTTACCCAGGCAGTCGCCTCCACAGTCTCAACTGTGGGTTCATCTCTGCAGGTGGCAGGTGTCAACGGAGTTTCCAACGAAGCCGGGATTCAGTCCGTCCACACCGACTTCGAGCCGCGCCTCGGCTTCTCCTACTCCTTCCGTCCCGATACGGTCGTCCGCGGCGGCTACGGACTCAGCTTCTTCCCCGGCAACTACACCTCCAATGCCGACCTGAAGAATGCTCCGTTCACCTCGGTCTACCAAGTCAGTTGCGAATCTCAACTTGGATTCAATATCCAGAAGAACGCTGGGCAAGCAAATCCTTTGCCTAGCTGTGCTGGCGCAGGCTTCGGTGCTGGCTTTCAATCGGTTTTCGATGCGGGGCTTCCCACGCCTGCTCCGCAAAACATCCTTAGCCCGGCCCTTTCATTTGTCGCTGAGGATCCCAAGTTCAAGCCGGCCCTTATCCAGCAGTTCAACCTGCAGATTGAGCACCAGTTCGGTCCAAACGTCCTGACTGTCGGCTACGTCGGCAACATTGGCCAGCATCTGGCTGAAACCATCAACGATATCAACGTTCCCACACCGGCCGCTGTTCTTGCGAGCAAGAGCACAGGATACAACGCGCCACGCCCACTGGGGCAAGGTTTACCCGCTGGTCAAGGGATCTTGCCTAATCTGGGCACCGTGAATTGGCTGCAGAGCGAGGGTGTCTCCAATTACAACGGTCTGCAGACCTCTTTCCAGCGCCGCTTCGCCAACGGCCTTGCATTCGACGCCAACTACACCTGGAGTCACGCGTTGAGCGACCAAACCGGCTTCTCCGAGGAAGGACATCAGGGCTGGAGCGACGCCAACCCGTTTCAGATCCGCCAGATCGACTACGGCAATGCGGAAAACGACATTCGCAACCGCTTCGCTCTCTCGCTCGACTACGAGTTGCCCGGCAAAAACTTCACGGGCGCGAAGAAGCTGGCGCTGGGCGGCTGGCAGACGAACTCGATTGTTGCTTGGCAAAGCGGAAAAGACTTCTCGATTACCAATAGCGGTTCCAATTCCCTCGGCTTGAGCGATGTTGCCAGCCCAATCTACAACAACGGCCCTGATCGCCCGAACCAGGTCGGCAACCCTTACGCCACTGGAAACATCGCAGCAAATCCAACTTGCACTGGGCCGAGTCAGGTCAGAACAATCTCTGCGTGGTTCAACCCGTGCGCTTTCGCGCCTCAGACCGAGGGCACGGTCGGCAATGCAGCCCGCAACTCGCTCTATGGGCCCCACTTCCGCCACGTCGATCTGTCTCTGTTCAAAGACTTCCCCGTCACCGAAGGGTTGAAGGTGCAGTTCCGCGCAGAGGCGTTCAACATTTCTAACACGCCGAGTTTCTACATCGATAACAACGTTAACAGCGGCCCAGACACCCGGCTAGGTAACGGAAACTTCGGGCAGATCCTGGCAACAGACCCGAACTACAATCCTCGGCAATTGCAGTTTGCGTTAAAACTGCAGTTCTAAGAGACGGTACTCCCCCAACTGGAAGGCAGACGATTCGCTGGTTCGATGGACGCAACACGACAAAATCATCGAATCGTCTGCCTCTTTCGCAGACTGACCTACTAACAGAAGAACGAGCCAGCGGGGAGTCCTATGTTGAATCGGTTTTCACGCCGTACTCTTGCCCGCATGTTAGCGGGCTCTGCCGCAATCCTCTCATTGCCTCGCACTGGGTTGGCAGTCGAAGGCTTATCGGCGGCATCAAGCGACAATCGCGCAACCGCACGGATCTTTCCGGATGGATTCCTCTGGGGTGTGGGCACGGCCTCCTATCAGGTGGAGGGCGCTGTACACGAGGCTGGCCGAGGCCCTTCGATATGGGACACGTTCTCACACATTCCAGGTAATACCTTCAATGGCGACAACGGCGATATTGCCGACGATTTCTTCCACCGTTACAGGGAAGACATCCAGATCATGAAGAGCCTGGGGCTCAAGACCTTCCGGTTTTCAATCGCTTGGCCTCGCGTTTTCCCGAATGGAACCGGAGCGCCCAATCCGCAGGGCTTGGACTTTTACAATCGTTTGGTCGATGCATTGCTCGAAGCCGGCATTCAGCCCTTCTGCACGCTCTACCACTGGGATCTTCCACAAGCACTTCAGGATAAAGGCGGCTGGGAGAATCGCGATACGGCGAAGGCCTTCGCGGACTACGCCGGATACACTGCAGGCAAACTCTCCGACAAGGTCAAGCACTTCATGACCATGAACGAGATGCGCACTTTTGTCGAGAAGGGTTATGCCCAGGGGAGCCACGCACCCGGCCTCAAACTCGATGCCAAACAGGTCGCGCAATTGAATCACTATGTCGTGCTTGGCCACGGCCTGGCAGTGCGGTCCATTCGCGCCCAAGCGACATCGGATACCAAGGTTGGAATTGCCGACAACGTAAACGCGACAACGCCCGTTATTGAGTCCCGGGAGCATATTGAGGCGGCACACAAGGCGATGCGGGAAGAAAACGCCATGTATCTCACCGTTGTAGAAGAGGGCCGTTATACAGACCAATATCTCAAGCGCCTTGGCGCAAATGCACCGACATTTACAGCGGAGGAGATGGAGATTATAGGCAGCTCGATGGACTTCACCGGTATCAATATCTACCAGCCCACATATGTTCGTGCAGACGATTCCGAGTTGGGCTATGCAGTCGTTCCGCCTCCGTCTTCCTACCCCCACATGCTTAGCCCGTGGCTCAATATCGGACCGGGAGCAATCTATTGGGGACCTAAATTGGTCAGCGAGCTCTGGAAGGTGAAGGACATGTATGTAATCGAAAATGGCGCATCGTCGGCGGATCATCTTACTTCCGACGGAGCGGTATATGACACAGATCGCATCATGTTTCTGCGCAGCTACCTGTCGGAGCTCCAGCGTGCTGTATCGGATGGAGTGCCGATACGGGGCTACTTTCTATGGAGTATCTTGGATAACTTCGAGTGGGCCGAAGGATACGAAAAGCGTTTCGGAATTATCTATGTAGATTTCGCCACGCAAAAGCGAACGCCTAAACTGAGCGCCAGTTTTTACCAGCGGGTGATTCAGGAGAATGCTGTTTGTTGAATGGACTTGCTGCTGAACGGCACCACGCGGCTGGAGCGGTCGCTCCAGCCGCGTGCCGTATGCACTACTGGTGTCCATTGCGGGTGCACCCGAGGCCGGGGCGAAGCGATTATGGCGCGACGGCAGTCCAGATATTCAGTATGTTTGTGTTGTCGTCCACTGCGGCCAGCCGGAATGTTCCCCAGCCGATGTTATAGCTGGCGACGCCGAATGCGCCTCCGTTGTTGGGATCGACGGACTGTTCAGCCAGAAAGGTTCCTTCCGGAGTGTATTCCACCAACTCGCTGGGCTGATTCGGATCGGCGTTTGAGCCGTCGCTGTTGGCGACAACGAGATTGCCATCCGGCAGGATTGTGATATCAAGCGGTCCGTGCAGGCGCGTGCTGTCCTGAACGAGCAAAGTGGGCGTTACTGTTGAAGTCGCCTGGGTTGCGCCGGTAATTTCGTAGATCGCATTGTCGGTCGACGAAGCAATATACAGCGTGTCGTTCGAGGCGCTGTAGGCCATGCCGGATGGTCCGAGCACGAGTGCGGCCGAGTCCAGGCGATGATTGAAACCGTCGGCCAGAACCATCACGGTGGCGGAGAGGCTGGAAGCAGTGTAGTTGATGGTGAAGCGCGAGATCACCCCGCTCAGAACATTTGAGACAAAGACCTGCGCCGTGCCTGTGACGCCGTTTCCGGTATCGTGAATCGCCATGCCCCAGGGGCCGTCGATGTTTGCGGGTACGTTGCCAATGGTCCCCAGGAACTGTCCGCTGCTGCTCAGGACAGAAAGTCTGCCCGCCTGCACGGTTGCCGGGGTTCCGTCCGCGGTTGGCAAGTTGCCCACGAGCACAATGCCGTCAGAAAGCACACCCAGTGCGGCTGTGAGCCCGCTTTGATTCGCTGGAGCCGTGAAAAATGTTGAGGTGTTGCCGAACTTGTCCACGCAAATGATGGTGGTCCCCAGACCCTGGAGGTTTTGAGAATTGTTGAAGTTTGAAACCAGGATGTTGCCGGGCTGAAGAATGCCGGTCTTGGGTGTGTTGCTGGGCGCAAAGACAACACCGTACGGGTTCACATCGCCGTTGGAGGGAATGGTAGAAACCGAGGGCGGCAGCAGCGGGAAGATACTTTGCGTGACTTGCGCGGACGCCGGAGTGGCGCCCGAAACCATGCCGACGAACGCCACGACGCCGGCGCCGAGCAGCGGACGCAACGTGTATGCTCGCCGGGCGAAAAGAGCCATGAGAAACATCGCGGTTCCCAGCAGCAGCCACGACGACGGCTCCGGCGTGGTCGCGACGTCTACCGCGATGTTGTCCACGGCGAAGTCAGGTGCGTCCGATTCTAACTCGATGGAATTGAAATCCACGCCGCTCAAAGAAATCTCACCCTCAGGAAAGGTGAATCCGGGCAGGAACGTTCCGGTTGAGAATACCTCTGCCACAGGAAAGCCGTTATCAAACGCTATGAGCCCGAATATCGATGGCGTGCCGAAATCCGCGGTCGCAAAATCCAGATCGACCGCATTGAGCGTCTGGCTGAAGTTCACGTCGAGAAATAGATTGTCTTGCTGTCCCGCCGGTCCCGGATCCCCAAGCACATTGCCGGTCAGTGTGTCGAAGATGCTCGGGTATATCACGAAGCCACCGGGATCGGCGTCGCTTGAGAAGGTTGCCGAGAGACCGTCCACAGTGTCAGTGAATGTGGTGGACGTTCCCACGTTGTCGCTGTCGAAGTTGAATACGGTGGATGCATTTGCCGCGGCGCAAAGGGAAGCAGAGGCCAGTGCGAAGGTCAGCAGTTTGAGCTTGATAGGGATCATGTTTTGAACTCCTTCGCCTTGTTAAGCGACACCGAAATCGAAATTCCCTCATCGATTTCATTGTTTTGGCGCGCCGTCGCACAGTCTTTGGGTTTTGGCGGCGGTAACTCGTCCAACTGATGCTTGGCAGCCGTTGGTTCGCAATCTCCTGGTTGCCGGAAGGTTAAACATTCAATTAGACTTAACGAGATCTGAACGCAATTTGCACTATAATCTACTTAACCGGCAGCAACGTTGCTGCTTCTTCATTCCCCATTCCTACCCGCGCAGAAAATACCCTCCCTGGAGGCCCAGCTCCGCGGGCAGGACAAACGCCACCCAAGACCCGGCTCGGCAACGCAGGACAGGAGTTGGCAGCATGGAGACTTCTCCAGGTAGCTCCCCAATGACCCAGCTGCTGAAGCAATGGAGCGGCGGCGATAAATCTGCCCTTGACAAGCTAATGCCGGTGGTCTACGACCAGCTCCACAAGCTGGCTTCAAGATGTTTGCGCTCGGAGCGACCCAACCATACCCTTTCCGCTACTGCCCTGGTTCACGAAGCCTACCTGCGGCTGATCGACGCCGATGTGGCTTGGCAGGATCGCATCCACTTCTTTGCGGTTTCTGCCCGCCTGCTGCGCCGCATTCTGGTGGACCACGCCAAGGCGAACCGGCGCGAAAAGAGAGGTGGAGGCGCAGAGGTGATTCCGCTCGACGAGGCAATCGTTGTCGGCCCTGATTCGACTGCCGGCCTTCTGGAACTGGACACCGCTCTGGAACGCCTTGCCGCGCAGGACCAGCGCAAGTGCGAAATTGTGGAACTGCTCTGTTTCGGCGGGCTCACCTATGACGAAACCGCTGCCGCGCTAAAGACTTCGCCGGCAACAGTACATCGCGAAATCAGGCTTGCCAAGGCCTGGCTGCATCGCGAACTGGCACGAGGCGCTGCATAACAGGATAGATATGATCCACTCGCCGCAACGCTGGCAGCAGATCGAGAATCTCTTTCACGAAAGTCTGGCCGTGCCCGTGGAGTTGCGCGCAAGCTTCCTGCAGGAGCGCTGCGCCGGCGATGCTGAACTGCAAACGGAAGTTCAAACGCTGCTCGAGTTCGAGGCTGAGCCGATGGATATCATCGAGCAGCCGGTCATCGACGCAGCTCATAACTTTGCCACCGGATCGGCAGCCCGGCGCGTCTCACCCGGCGATGTAATAGGCCATTACGAGATTCTCTCCTTCATTGGCGCGGGTGGCATGGGCCAAGTCTATCTTGCGCAGGATACGGTGCTTGGCCGGAAGGTTGCGCTCAAGGTTCTTGCTCCGGCGCTGGCGAACGATGAACGCGGATTGCGGCGTTTCGAAAAGGAGGCCCGCGCCGCGTCGGCCCTTAACCATCCCAATATCCTCACCATCTATGAGTTCGATCAGTTCAATGGGCTTCATTTCATTGCTTCGGAGTATGTCGACGGGCCCATGCTGCGCCAGATGCTGACGGGCCACGGTCTGTCTCTGGAAATTGCAATCGACATCGCACTGCAGATTGCCAGGGCGCTCGAGGCCGCTCATGCCTCGGGGATTGTTCATCGCGATATCAAGCCGGAAAACATCATGGTCCGCGGCGACCGGCTGGTAAAGGTACTCGATTTCGGTATCGTCAAGCTCATTGAATCGCAATCATGGCAACCCACCTATCCAGCGGCGCTCGCGGCTTCCGTTTCCCTCAGCCAGGCAGGCCTGGTCATCGGCTCGGCCAGATACATGTCTCCCGAGCAGGCTCGCGGGCTTGAAGTCGATCCGAGAAGCGACATCTTCAGCTTGGGGGCGGTTCTCTACGAGATGATCGCCGGCAAGGCTGCATTCGAAGGCGCAACTATCAGTGATGTCATCGCCGAGATCCTGAAGGGGACGCCCGATAGTCTCAGCGAAATCGCCCCGGACACACCCGCTGAAGTGCAGCAGATCATTGGCAAGGCGATGTGCAAAGATCGCGAGTCCCGCTATCAGACTGTGAAGGAGATGCTCGACAATCTTGCATCGAGTGCCGTTGCGATCCAGGCCGGACACTCGGGCATTTCACTGGCGACCAATGTCAAACCGGGCACACCGGTGGCCCGTTTTGGCTGGTTGGGCACGAAAGCAAGGTTGTTCGCTATCTCGGCTGTGCTTGCCGTGCTCGCCATCGTAGGGGTGGTCCTGCTTCTGCGGTCCAGAATCTTGGCTCCGCCTGGCATGCAGGCGCATTCACATACGCTGGCCATTCTGCCATTCCGCAATCTGCGCCAGGATCCGTCGCTTGACTATCTAGGATTCTCGCTTTCTGACGCGATTATTACCAAGCTCGGCTCTGTAGCTTCTCTCACAGTGCGACCCTCCTCCTCCATTGAGCGTTACCGGAATCAGGACGTCGACCCCAGGAGGGTTGGCGACGAGTTCGACGCCGACACTTTGCTTACCGGCGGCTACATCCGAGACGGCAACGATCTAAGAATCACCACGCAGCTGATTGATCTGAAGCCAAACAAGATCCTGTGGCAGGACTCGATCGACGTGAAGTTCGATAAGCTGCTGACGGTTCAGGACCGCGTATCGCAAGAGATCGTAAAGGGGCTGAAACTGAATCTCACGCCCGCCGAAGCCGAGACTCTTTCTCCTGAGAAGCCGGTCGATGAGGAGGCCTATGAAGACTATTTGCGCGGCATCGACCTCTATTCCATGAACGATTTTGGCACAGCCATCGCGATGCTCGAGAAATCGGTCGCAATCGATCCCAATTATGCATTGACCTGGGCGCATCTCGGTAAGGCGTACACAACCAGCGCGAGCTTGCGCATGGGCGGGCGTGTGCAATACGACAAGGCGCAAGCTGCGTATCTCAAGGCCATTGCCCTCAACCCCAAATTGCTTGAACCGCGCATTTACATGGCGAACATGCTCACCGATACCGGCAGAGTTGAACAGGCGGTACCGCTGCTGCGCACGGCCCTCGAAACCAGCCCCAACAACGCTGAGTTGCACTGGGAACTCGGCTATGCGTACCGCTTCGCCGGCATGCTGCCGGAATCCGTTGCCGAATGTGAAAAGGCCCGGCAGATCGATCCGGAAGTCAAGATCAATAGCTCGGCGATGAACAGTTATCTCTATCTGGGCGAGTACGAAAGGTTTTTACGTAGCTTGCCTGAGGACGACTCCGCTTACATTCTGTTTTATCGCGGCTTCGGTGAATACTACCTGCGCCACACAGAGCAAGCAGTCCGTGACTTCGACCGCGCGTACGCTATGGATCCTTCGCTGCTTCCCGCCAGAGTCGGTAAGGCGCTAAGCGACTTGAACGCAGGCCGGAAGGGGGAGGCAGACGAGGTGCTGCATCAAACATGGGACGAAATGGAAGACCGAGGGGTCAGTGACGCGGAGAGCATGTACAAGGTAGCTCAGGCGTTTGCCGTGGCGGGCGACAAACAAGCTGCGCTCCACGCCCTGAGCCACACCATCGACGGCGGGTTCTTCTGCTACGCGTGCTTTGCCACAGATCCGCTCTTCTCCAGCCTTCAGAGTGATCCGGAGTTTCATAGGCTGAAGGAGCTTGCCCGCCATCGACAGGATGAATTCAAGTCGCGATTCTTTTGAGCAATGTCCGGCCCTAAGCAGGGCAGCGCTCCCATAATCTGTGCCTCCATGTGCCGGCTCTTGCTCATCTGCCTTCCCCTTTCCCTCTTTAAATCGAATTTCAATCGCCAAATAGTATTTCAAATGGAAAGCTTCAGTGGGGCAGATCCATCGTAGAGGTATTTTGTGCTGCGGGGCGGGTTCGAAGAATGAATTTGACAACTGTCGAGCCTAAGGGGTACAAGGTTTCCTGTCACCGAAGTGGTAGGACCATTGCGTATCGCGAATAGCTAAGCCGCCTGAAAGCACAGACGGCAGTGCCCAACAATTTCTAGACCTCTGGAGAAGCCATGCGTTGTTCCCTGTCCATTGCCAAAGTTCTGTCTACAGCCTTGTTTCTATCCCTTCCGGCAATCTCTGATGCACAAACGCCGATCGCGTTGCCGTATACGATGACGACCGTCGCGGGCGGATTGGCGCCGCGCACAAGTTACACCGCGGGCACCACCGTGTGCCCGGGCACGTCGTCGACTACGGCGAGCTCGACTGCGGGCGACAACTGCGCGGCCGTCTCCGGCATCTTTGGCGCGGCTAGCCGCGGTGGCGTGGTGGTCGACCAGTATGGCAACATTTTCGCCGCTGACGACATCAATTCCGCGGTTCACATGATCGACGCCAGCACCGGCACGATGACGGTGGTGGCCGGACTCGGGGCCGCTTGCGGCTCCTCGGCCGGCAAGCTGGATTCGGCAGGCGACGGTTGCCTTGGCTCGACGCAGACGGTACTAAGCCATCCCAGAGGCATTGGCCTGGATGCATATGGCAATGTGCTGATTCCGGAATATGGCCAGAACCTGATTCATATCGTCTGCCGTTATGCGTCTCCGCTGTGCGCCACGGGTACGCCGGCGCCGACCCCGTCGAATCCGATTCAAGTCAGCGTTGGATACATGGGACTCGTCGGCGGCTGCGCGGCTGCCACCGGCAGCACCGGCTCGGCCGGTACCGGAATCGACGGCACGCCGGGCTTCAGCACGCTCAACAGCTCAACGACGAATACTGCCTCTTACCCATTGAATCTGAGCGGCAGCGCAAGCGCCTTCAAAAATAGCGCCAGTTGTTCCGCAAGTCTCGGAGATCTCAATGCACCCCGCGCGGCTTGGGGCGACGTCTACGGCAATGTCTATTACGCCGATACCAACACCTCGCGCACACGCGTGATTCTGGGGCCTTACACCTCGAACTACTTCAGCGGCGTGAATCCGCTGTACGCCGCGCTCGAGGTGAACACGAACTGGACCTGGACCGGAACCGTCAGCACCAGCACGCTGAAGCCGGGATTTGTCTACACGATCGCCAATGTTTCAGGAAACTCGACCACGAACACGACCGCTACGGTTTTAGCAGGTTCCGCCTGCCTAACTTCCATCACTGCCAATTCGGTCACTTATAACAACACTTCTGTCTCATCGAGGGCTCTCGACACCCATGCGGATGGCTGTCCCTTCTTTGATAGCGCCGTCACTGCAAACTCCGGTAATACCGACACGGCCGTGACCGACGCCGCAGGAAATTTCATCTTTACCGATCCAGGATCGGACGGACTGCTGCGTGTCCTCTTCGTGCAGGGATGGGCAAACAGCGGCGCCGCAACCTCGGCTGGCGCAAGTGGCTCCGTGGCCTCAGCGGGCGTGGCTATGTACAACGCCATCCTGAAAAACAACCCTGGTATCACGCCGACTCCGGGATATATGTACTCGCTGGCCGGCGGCGTCGGTCTGGGCCAGACTGGGTTTACTTCGAAAACTTTATCGACGGGGCCAACGCTGGGCAACGCAACTCCCATTACGAACTCGAATATCACCAAGATCGCCATCAGCCCCCAGGGCAATCTCTATATAGGCATTTTTGGCACAAGCGGCACGGTGCTGTTTTACGACACGTACAACGGAACCATCCGCCAACTATTGACTTCGGGATCGACCGCCACATCCACGAAGGGCAGTTTTTGCAGCGGCAGCAGCGGAGCGGTCGCCAAGAGCGCGTACTGGGATGGTTGCCCAGCCTCTAAGGCTTTCTGGGGGAATAGCAGTGGTCAAGGATTGGCGGTCGATGCGCAAGGCAACCTTTACCTTTACGATGCCAGCGAGTATTCCAGCGGGATGCTGGTGCGCAAAGTGCTGGCGCAGGGGATGGGAACCGAGTCGACAGGCACGCTGAATGCACTGACCTCGACCTTCTCCTCGGCATATCCGCTGCAGTCTCTCGGTACGACGCAGACGCAGACCTTCTGGGTACACTTCCCGGTTGCCACGGCTGCATCGGCGGCGCTGACGAACAGCACGAACGCAAACTTCTCGTATGGAACGCCATCCTGCACCTGGTACAGCACCGTCGATAACTCGCTGGACTGCACCATTACCGCGACCTACACGCCGACGGCGGCAGGGCCGCAATCGGCACAGGTGACTCTGGCCGCCAGCGGCGGAGAATCGATCACACTGAACCTGGCCGGCACGGTGACCGGATCGGTGCTGGCTATTGACAACGCAACCTCGGCCGGAACCGGCTTGCTGAATACGGCGCAGCTTTTCAGCGGGAATACGCCCTATGCCGTGGCCACCGACGGAGCGGGCAATGTCTACGCCGCGATCTCTTCGGGCAGCTCCTACTCCATCGTGGAGTCGCTGGCAGCTTCTTCCGGCAGCATGGTGACGCTGGCCTCGGGGATTACCGCGCAGCCGACCGCATTGACTGTCGATCAGACAGGCAACGTTTTCTACCTGCTCGGCGGAACCTCGACCATTCAGGAACTTGCTGTATCCACGGCCAGTGGCACGAATACCTATGCCAACGCCACGCTGACCTACTATTCCGCAAGCCTCGCAGCGGCAAGCCCGGTGGCTCTGGCCGTCGATGCCGCCGGCAATATCTATGTAGCCGACAATCAAAGTGGCGCCAGCACCATCTACAGGATTTCGCCTTCGGCGCTTGTGAACCTGACGGCGGCGAGCTGCGACTATTCGGCTTCGGTGTCGGTGCTGCCCTCCCTGTGCCAGACAACCATTAGTAGTGTCGGCGCGTTCGGCGTGGTTTCCTCCATGGCTGTAAGTCCCTCGGGAACCATCTATGTGGCGGATACGACGAACGGTGCGGTGTACAAACTGACACCCGGAGTCTCCAGCGGCATCTATACCTATACGAAGTCGATCGTAGCTTCAGCCACTGTCGATGGTTTGGCCACGGACGCCGCGGGCGACTTGTATGCGCTGGGCAGCTCGGGTGTCACCATGTATCCGGCGAGCGGTTCCGCTTCAGTGGCCATTTACGGCGCTTCCTCATCGCCACGGGCCGTGGCCGTCGACGGCACAGGTAATGCTTATATAGCCGACAGCGGATTTACCTACGTGACGCAGGTGCAGCGCGGCGCGGTAACCGAGAATTTCGGCTCCAGCTATTCGACCGAGTTTACGGCGACGCTGACCAACGCCGGAAACCTGGGATCGGCCGCACAGTCGATAAGCTCTGGCGCCGAGGCGAACGACTTCAACCTGGGGGGTGGCAGCAGCAGCGGGTGCACGTTCGTCAGCGGCAACCTGCTGGCGGCCATGACGGCCGGCCAGGCCTGCACGGCGACGGCTTTCTTCCCGGCCATCGGCAGCGGCTCGGAAACCGACAACATCGTCTTTGGCGTTACGGCTCCAGCGAGTTCGGTGGCCGGCGATCTGACCTTGACAGGTGTTGCCGATCAGGTCGGCTTCGACACGACCGTCGCCATTGGAACGGCCTCGACCAGCTCGCCTGTTTATTCGGCGACTGGCACGGAGGTAAGTTATCCGATTACGGTGACGGCAAACCCCACGGCAACAGATGGCGTCACGCCCGACCCCTCAGGACCGATCACGTCGAATTACGTGTATGTGACCGTCGACTCCTTAGCGCCGGTGCAGTATTACTTCACCAGCACTTCCGGCTTACAAGCCTCGTTCACGCTGAACCTGACGGGGCTGGCAGCCACAACCACAACCAAGCACAGCTTTACGGTGAGCTTCCCGCAGCAGGGTTCGTTCCTCGCGTCTTCGGGGAGCCAATCGGCGATCGCAATTGCCCAGCAGCCGACGGTATTGAACTGGAGCCCGAGCACGACATCGCAACAGGTGAGCGCGTCCATCGGAACAGGCGTGCTGGATGCGGCCCTCACGGCCAGTGTAGCGGGCAACACCGCCTATGCGTACGGCGCTGCTCCTTCCTGCACCACGACGAGCGCCGCCAGCGGATCGACGCCGATCGATGCCTCAACCTACCTGCCAGTTGGTTCGTACACGCTTTATGCGACCTTCTGCCCTACCGATTCGACCGATTACACGACTGCAACAGCGTCTACCTCCTATGCTGTGATGCAGGCTTCCACAGTCGCCGCGGTGGGCGCCTCGACCATGGTGGTGGCGCCGAGCGGCGGTAACTACACCAGCCTCTCCGCAGCGCTGGTCGCGCTTCCCGCAACCGGAGGAACGATCTATATTGCTCCGGGTATGTATACCGGTCAGAACGTCGTCAGTTATCCCAACGTGGCGCTGCGCGGGTTGGGCGGCGATCCCACGCAGGTCGTTATTACCGGCGAAAATGGCGCGTTCTCCACGTCCACCTTTACGACCGGCACGCTGCCTTCGGGCTTCAGCTTCGGGCCGGCCGGCAAAGGCGGCGACGAGGGATCGGCGACCCTGGATGTGAGCAAGAATACCTTCATGGGCCAGACCGCGTTGTCGTCAACTTACACGCCGAACAACTTCTACGCGGAAAATCTGACGATTCAGAATACTTACAACACCGATCCGTATACGACCTCAACCGAGGCTGCTTCCGGCAACGGCGGCACCTGTTCTGCCGGTGGGCCTGCGACGAGCTTGCAGAATTTGTACAACAATAATGCGGAGTGTGGATCGCAAGCGCTGGCGCTCTGGATCACGGCCGACCAGGCCGTACTGAACGACGTGAACCTGGTTAGCCAGCAGGATACTCTCTATGCCGCCACGCAGGGGTGCGGCACCTACTGCACTTCGATCCGTCAGTACATGTGGCGAGGCCTGATCGTTGGCGATGTGGACTATACCTTCGGCGACGCGGCGCTGGTCTTCGACCACACCAACTTCTTCACCACCTGGCACGGGATTACGTCGGCCGGGTCCGGCACAGAGACGATCACGGCGCAGAACAAGCGCTTTGCCACCGGAACCACCCCCGCCACGATCAGCTCCTATCCCACCAGCAGCGATTACCTGAGCGGTTTCATTTGCAATGGCTGCACGCTGCTGTCGCAAAGCACGGGCATGACCAAGCTGTACTATGGTCGTCCCTATAACATACAGAGTTCCGGTTCGTCGTATTCCACTTGGCTGTCGTTGAACTCCAATGTCGATCAGGTGGCTCCAGCGGGGTGGATTGGTTGGGACGGAGCCTCGGAATATCTGCCGACCTCGACCTACGGCGAGTTCAATACCAAGCAATATACGGATCCGACGCCGGGAACTTTGCCCTATCCGTACGCTTTGTTCAATAATTCAAACACCTCCACAGTGCCTTCGGTCCTGTATGTGTTCGATGCGGCCGCTCTTGTTCCTTCGTTTGCCTACTACTCCGGAAGTGCAACAACGGGATTTAATTTGAGCGGCGGAAATACCGGCTCTGGCGTCAGCCCATTGTCGGCGCGTGAGATCTATTCGACTGCCCTGAATGCCGGCACCGCGGTTCCGTACTATCCACTGAACTTCCTCTCCACCACGGTCCCGGCGACCAAGATGTCGCTCGGCGAGTTATCGAACTGGAATCCACTTACGACGATCGCGTCACAAGTAAACGCCTTTGTGCCGCCCACCATCATCAGCCCCATCGCCTACGGATCGAGCGTAACCATCCTGGGCCGCCCGCAGACGCCAGGCGCAGGCGTCGTCCCCACCGGAACCTATTCCTTCTACGACAGCTTGGGAACGAACCAGGCCTGCACCGCTCCATCATCTTCTTGCACCTTGCTGACTACCGGCACTCTCGATGCCAGCGGCGCAACTTATCTGACCACCAGTACGCTGGCTGCCGGAACGCACTACATCACCATGGTGTATAGCGGCGACGCGAACTTCACGGCCAGCACTTCCGCCACTTATCCCATAACGGTGTTGGCGTCAGGCGTGCCGACGACTACCACGACGCTGAACGTCGCCGATACCAGCGCAACTTATGGAAAGCCAATTACCGGCACGGTCTCGGTGAGCCCCACGGCGGCCACGGGCACCGTGACGATCTATCTCGATAGTGCACCCGCAACGACTTGCACGCTGTCTGGAGGTTCCTGCTCCTGGTCGCTGAACAGTGTGGCCATCGGATCGCACGCGCTGTCCGCCAGCTATTCCGGCAGCAGCGGCTACGGCGCCAGCAACTCAATCAGCGTCGCAGTCAATGTGGCTGCCGCCACGGCAACAGGCGATACGCGCACGGTTACCGAGCCGAGCTTCCCGTCAGTTTGCACGCACTTGACGGCAGCGCTCATCACGGACCCAAGCATTCAGGATCTCGATGCATCGGTCGATGCCACCAACTCCAACATCGACGGAGCGCGCATTCAGGCAGCGCTAAACAGTTGCTCGGGCACCGGCAACGCAGTGGAACTGTCGATGGATAACACCGGCACTTATAACGCCTTCCTGAGCGGACCGCTTACTATGCCGTCCAACGTGACGCTGCTGGTGGATCCGGGCGTTACCCTCTATTTCTCGCGCAATGTGCAGGATTACGATACGACTTCAGGCACCCATACCTGCGGCACTATCAACAACAATTCGGCAACCGGCAGTTGCTTGCCGCTCATCGGAATTCCCAAGACCTCGACCAATGTTGGCATCATGGGCTACGGCAAGCTGAATGGCCGGGGCGGCGACACCCTGTTGAATGCCTTCACCACTTCGGGCTTCGCTATGCCCAGTCCGGCAACCTGGTGGAGCATTTCCGCGCAGTCCAACGGCGAGGGCAGCCAGCAGAACCCGCGATTCATCCAGATCAACGGCGGAGCCAGCAATGTCACGCTCTACAAGATCACGGTCCTCAACTCGCCGCTGTTCCATATCTCAACGACGGGCGGGGTCACGAGCCTCACAATTTGGGATGTGAAGGTCAGCTCTCCGACCTATACGCGTAATACCGATGGCATCGATCCGGGCGATGTGACCAACGGCACGATCGCCTATTCCTGGGTTTCCGACGGCGACGACAATGTGGCCGCAAGCGCGCCCAACGCGCCAGAGGCGAATGTTTCCGTTATCAACAATCACTTCTATGCGGGCCACGGCGAATCTATCGGCAGTTCCACCAACGGCGGCGTCAGCAATATCCTGTTCGACGGCAACATGCTCGCGGGTGACAGTATCTCTGGTACGGGGAGCGCCATCAACGCTACGCCTGCGAACATCGCTGGAACTAACTATGGCGTAAATTACGCCGATGGTAACTCGACAGGAATTCGCATCAAGACGGCAAACGACCGCGGCGGCCTGGTAACCAATATCCAGTACTCAAACTCCTGCTTCCTGAACCACAAGTCGGATATTCAGTTCACGCCGTACTACAGCAGCGGCGATTCGACTAACGAGTTCCCGAACTACACCAACATCCTGCTGCAGAACCTGACATTCTTAAACACCGCATCGAGCTCCGGAAGCGTCGAGATGGACGGCGAGTACAACACCAACAACGGCAGCCCAGTCGTTAATCCGCTCATGATCGCGCTGGATAACGTGACCTTCCCGTCGGCGCTTTCGAGCCTGATCAACAGCACGGCCCCCGCGGAAAGTTCCGCGACCTCCTCGGCCTGGGGCACAAACTTTAGCGGTGGCACGGGTCAATATGTCAATCTGACCGTCGGTCCCGGCCAGGTTTCGAGTAACTTCCTCACGACGTACATCAACTTGGCCGCAGTGCCAGCCAATAACGATACGCTGACGAACAACATTTCCCAGCCTGCACTGGACCCGCCGAATTGCGTCTTCACTTATATCGCGCCGGAGTTGACCGGACCGACCGGCGTGGCGCAAACCGTTCCTTATGGCAACTCGGCTAGTCTCGACGTCATTCTGACGCCGATCGTGGCTGGTTCGGCCTACCCGACCGGAACCTTCACCGTGACCGATACGACCACCGGCAACAGCTTTACCGGTACGCTAAGCGCCACCACCGATACCCAGGTGGCGACCATTCCGGCCTCCGATCTGACGATCGGGATACACACTTTCACAGCCACCTACTTAGGCGACAGCAACTATACGATTCCGGCCAGCTATCAGACCTTCGGCTCGTATAACGTGACCGTGATACCGGCGCCGCAGACCATCACCTTTGGCACCATTCCTACGCAGGCACCGGGTACGTCGCTTACTCTGACGGCCAGCGCCAGCTCGGGCCTCCCGGTCAGCTTCACCTCAACCACAACGTCCGTCTGCGTCGTTACCAACAACACGGCCTCGTTCCTGCAGGCTGGCATTTGCTCCATCACGGCTTCACAAGCAGGTAACTCGAATTACAACGGCGCTACACAGGTGACGCAGAGCTTATCGGTGGTTTTAGCTCCCACCATCACCCTGACGACCACGGCAACGCTGTCCAAGGTAACGGGTGGTTATCAGGCCACGGTCACAATTACCAACACCGGCAGTGTTACCGCAAGCAATGTGCAA
>Ga0187847_10001439_pt1 | contig 21303 bp, 14 predicted proteins | sample June2016WEW_4_10_FD_132458 | JGI IMG/M metagenome (GOLD analysis project Ga0187847, IMG submission 132458) | Peatland microbial communities from SPRUCE experiment site at the Marcell Experimental Forest, Minnesota, USA - June2016WEW_4_10 | ecosystem: Environmental > Terrestrial > Soil >...
ACCCACCGTGAACTTCACCACCGGGCAATTGCCCACCGATGTGCCGTTCCCCTCGTTCACGGTCAACACGCCGGCCGGTCCGAAGACCGATACGGCCGCCCCGGTGCTGCTCCTGAATCCCCATCAATTCGGGGGCGGAGCCATTTACCCCAACCTGGCCACCGACTTGGCCGGTAATATCATTTGGTTCTACGGCCGCAACCCGCCGCAAAACCTGGTTTTGGCCCGCCCCCTGGCGTTCGGCACCATGCTCACGATACAGAGCGACCCAGCCTGGAATCCAGCCTCGTCAGACAAACAAATGCTGGTCCAGATCGATTTGGCGGGCAACCTGATCCGGCGGACCAACACAGGTATCCTGCAGCAGGAACTACTCGCTCTGGGCGCCACGGATGCCGGGCCGTGCACTGCGATTCCGAGCCCGCCGCCGGTCGGCTCGGCATGCCTTGACGATTTTCATCACGACGCCATCCAGACGTTGCCGAACGGCGATACCGCAGTCCTGGTGAGCATTGAAAAGATTTTCCCGCCCGGGACCCAGGGGGATACCAGCGGCCTTCCGGTCGACATTCTTGGAGACATGATTGTGGTGCTGGATTCGAACTGGCAAGCCATTTGGTATTTTGACGCCTTCGAACACGATGGCGGACCACCGCAGCTCGATATTAACCGCCCGGCCGTTCTGAACATTACCTGCGGCAAGAACGCCGACGGCTGCCCGCCGATGTTCCTGCTGGGGCCGGGCATCGCTCCGTTGGGATACGACTGGCTGCACGGCAACAGTATCTATTACTGGCCGCACGACCAGGCCGGCGTTGCCGGAGAAATCATCTGGTCGGCGCGCAACCAGGATTGGGTGATGAAGATCGATTATCAGAACGGCGCGGGCAGCGGCAACATCCTGTGGCGCATGGGCAACGCCGGCGACTTCACATTTAATAACATCGATAACGACCCATGGCCATGGTTCTCAGGCCAGCACGACGTGGCGATGGAAAACAATGGCGCGGGGCCCTTGTCGGCGATGGATAACGGCAATACGCGAACCTCTCCGCCGCCGCTCGGCCTGGGTTCCGCCTGCGGGCCCAGCGACTGCAATAGCCGGGGCATGGCGCTCCGGATCAGTGAATCGGCCATGCAGGTTACGCCGGAGTTGAGTGTGAACCTGGGAGAATTCTCCACTTCGGGTGGAAATGCCCAGTTGCTGCCCGACGGCAACTACTACTTTCAGTTGGCGACTGTCTTGATTTCGCTCAGCAGCGAGGACAGCTTCGCTCTGGAGATCCTGCCCAAGGCCGGCGCGCTCACTGGCAAGCAGGTTCTGAACGTGGAAACCACGGAGAGCTACAGGGGCTGGCAGTTGATCAGCCTGTACGACCCACCGATTTCGTAATCGTGGGGCACGTCGCTCCGGGAACAATCCGCGTCCGCCGGTGTCTCCACATCCATGCGCAGTTTCCGGCAGGACCTCACCTATTCGTTCCGGCTCTTCCGCAAGGCTCCCGGCTTCACATTTTCGGCGGTGCTGTGCCTGGCGCTGGGCATCGGCGTCAACACGGCGGTCTTCAGCATGCTCAACTACCTCTTCTTCCGGCCTTTGCCGGTCCAGGCGCCGGACCGGCTGGTGGTGGTGGGCCGCGACGGCAGCCAGCTCCTTTCCTGGCCGGAGTTCCGCGACCTGCGCGACCGCAGCCGCTTGCTCACGGGTATGGCGGCGTCCAACCCTACGGAATCGAGCCTGGATTTCGACGGCGAAACGCATCCGGCGGCCGCCGAGGCCGTGTCGCCAGACTATGCGCAAGCGATCGGCGTGCGCCCCTTCATGGGCCGCTGGTTCCAGCGTGAAGACGAGCGGGCCGCGGTCATCGGCTACCGCACCTGGCAGCGCCTGTTCCATGCCGATCCGCATATCCTCGGCAAGCGCGTCCGTTCGGAGACGCAGTGGTACACGATTGTGGGCGTAGCGCCTCCCGAATTCGCCGGCATTTACCTGCCCCTCAACATGGATATCTGGGTACCGTTCCGGACGTGGGCCAGCCAGTATCCAGGACTCGCCGCGGAACTGGAGGATCGCGCCCACCCGCGCGTCTTCGTATTCGGCAGAATGAAGCCGGGCGTCGCGCCGCCGCAAGCCGGCGCCGAACTGAACGCCATCGCGGCACAAATCCAAAGGGAACAGCCGCGATCGGAAACCAGCGCCGCACCTCTGATTGTGGAGCGGGTGCGCGGCATTCCCAACGCCCGCAGCCGCGGCGCGTCGGTGCCGATCGCCGCCGTCCTGCTGGCGGTGGTGGGAATCGTGCTCCTGATTGCCTGCGTGAACGTCGGCAATCTGTTGCTGGCCCGTGGCGCTGCCCGCGAACGGGAGATCTCTTTACGCATGGCGCTGGGGGCGCGGCGCGCCAGAGTGGTGCGGCAGCTCCTGACCGAAAGCCTTTCGCTCGCGGCCTGCGGCGGATTGTTGGGCCTGGTGCTGGGCGCCTGGACCGGCAAGCTGCTCGAGATCCTGCTGCCCACCACCGCGTTCGGCGAAGCTCTGCGCGTGGACTTCACGCCCGACGCGCGCGTGCTTCTCTGCGGCGCGGTGCTGGCTTTGTGCACAACCCTGATCTTCGGATTGGCGCCGGCCTGGCGCGCCAGCCGCAGGGATATGCAGGCTTGCCGAACCGCGACCGCTAGAGAGAGGTTTCTCAGCTTGCGCCGTGTCTCGCTCGTCGCGCAAGTCTCTCTGTCCCTGGCTCTGCTGCTCACCGCCGGACTGTTCCTGCGCGTACTATTCGCATTCCAGGCAGCCGACCCGGGCTTTGCCGTGACAAACCGGACCTATATCACGACCCTCGCTTCAGCCCCCGAGTTTACGCCGGAAACCAGCCGCCAGTTCTACGCGCAGGCTCTCGATCGTCTCCGCGGGTTGCCGGGTGTAAGAAGTGCGGCCATTACGAATTTGCTGCCGTTGACGCCGGTCAACCCGGACTGCGTTTCCGAGCCGGGGCGCGATCCGCTACCGGCAACCACCAGCACCGTCGGCCCGGGCTATCTTGGGACGATGCGCATTCCGCTGGCCGTTGGGCGCGATTTCAGCGCCGTCGACCGGCCTGGCGGGACGCCCGTGGCGATGGTCAACGAAGCGCTGGCCAGGCGCCTGTGGCCGGGCCAGATGGCAATCGGCAAACGCCTGCTGCTGGGATGCCACGATCCCCGCCCGCTGCAGGTGGTAGGAGTCGCGCGCGATGCGCGTGTCGTATCGCTGGGCGAGGCTCCCAAGCCGCATGTCTACCGCGCTTTTGCACAGGATTCCGGAGGTATCCAAAACATCGTCGTGGAGACGGCCTCCGCTGGCGGCCCCTCGCCGGAAACCCTGCGCAAGACCATCGCGGCTTCCGCCGCGGCAGCCCGTATTTATGGCGTGCATCCGCTGCGCGAGTGGATCGACCGGTCCTATTGGCAGGTGCGCTGGGAGGTCTGCATGCTCGGCGCGTTTGGCGGCTTGGCGCTGCTGCTGGCGGCCATTGGTCTGTATGGAGTGATTGCCTACCATGTGACTCTGCGTACGCGCGAAATCGGCATTCGCATGGCGGTCGGCGCGCAGCCGTCCGACGTGTTGCGCATGGTGTTGGGCCAAGGGTTGTTCCTGGCGCTCCTGGGAGTAGGTATCGGTCTGGCGGCCTCTGTGGGGCTGGCGCGTGCGATGACCCGCCTGCTATACGCGGTCAGTCCCACGGACCTGCCAACCTATGCGGCGGTCTCGCTGCTATGGCTGGCGGTGGCCCTCGCCGCGTGTTACTTGCCGGCGCGGCGCGCGGCCCTTGTGGACCCGACGGTCGCGCTGCGCTATGAGTAGGTGGAACGGGGCTGCCCGGTTTCCATGGGCGGTTAACCGTGGACGAAGACGGTCCGCAGCAGCGCGCTCGTTCCATTCCAAACGATCTGCACGCCGATACACAGGAGAATGAACGACGATAATCGGATGACGATATTCATGGCGGTATCTCCTAGAATGCGCCCGATCGGTTCGGCAAAGCGATACGTCACATAGATCGTAATCGCCAGGAACGCGCATCCCAACAGCGCGGCCACCAGTAGGGTCCAACGGGCCGCGTCCGCGGGCGGCCGGCTGGCGCCCACCGCAATCGCTACGGAAATAGATCCAGGTCCCACGGTCAGCGGGAGGGTCAATGGATAAAACGCCCGGCGGGATAGATAGGAAGCCTTCGGCGCCTTCGCGGGAACCACCGGCGCGTTGCCGTCGTCATCCGGCCGATTCAACAGCTTCCAGCCCGCGGCCGTGACTACTAAGCCGCCGCCCACCTGCACGACAGGCAGAGAAATGCCGAAAAAAGCCAGGATGTGGGTGCCGATCAGGACAGAGACAACCAGAAGCGCGAAGCCGTTCACGGCAATCTTGCGTGCCATGACCGCGCGATCCCCGGTTGAAAGGTCCGCGGTCAGCGACAGAAAGATGGGCAGGTTTTCGGGGGAGTTGACGATAGGAAATAGCGCGCCCACGATCATCAGCGAGGTGCGAACCAACTCGGCGACGGTCTCACGCATGCATCCAATCGTAGCATTCGGGGAAGCGATTCAGATCGCCGAAATGTTATCCAGATCCGATCGCTTGATGCGCCACCGCCCGCCGAAGCGCGGGCCCGTATCCAAACCGGGGAGTTTGCGGTTTGCCAGCATCTTGCGGAGGATGGATTGCGGCAGTCCGGTGTAAGCGGCAGCCTCGGCCAACGAAAGCCATTGGCCGGGATGATAGATGGGGGGCTGAAAGACGGATGCGGCGCCAGCTTGCGAAATTGGCGGAAACGCGGCGGCGGCCGTCTCGCGAACCACGAGCTTCCTCCCAGGCGGTTTGTTTTCACTCATATTCCGGCCAACCCGCTTACGCTACCCTTTCATTACATAGTGTAGCGGCGAAGCACGATGTTGCAAGACCGGAGATCACCTCAGAGCAAAATGCGCTGCAAAGTGGGGCGGGACTCCAGTCCTGCGGCCGACGTCTACGTCGGCCTGAGCCCGCTCGGAAATAGCGGATTTCGTAAGACGACGAGCGAATACTCGAAGACAAGCCCCACTCCGGCTTGGGGGGGGAAGGGGCGGGTCTGGAGACCCGCCGCAGGCGTAGACGCCTGCCCCACATCACCGCTGCGCCCAATACCTGCCCCGAGCTTGCACCGAAAGCCCTTTCTGATGCGTAGTCAGTTGTATCTTACGGAATTCCGACACACTCACCGGCTGATCCGAGACATATCCGATGTTATACTGGCTGCGCAACTCCTCCTGAAGCTGCGTGAAGATGGCATCCAGGCTCTCTTTCTTGGAAACCTCGAAAAAACCGCCGCCCGTCTCGCGCGACATGCGCATTAAGACGGTGCGTCCGTCCCCTCCGCCAAACACGCCGTAGAAGCCCTCATCCGAAAAGAGAATCGAATAGATGAGCGTGTCGGCCTTCTGGGCGGCTTCGATGGCGTCCATCATAGGCACCTCGCTGCCTGTATCTACGCCGTCTGAGAGCACGATCAGCGCCTTCCGGCCGGTCTGATTCATCATGATTTCCCTGGATGCCTTGAACATCGCATCGTATAGCATCGTGCCGCCGCCGGTCTGGCTTCGCAAGTCATTCATGTTGGGCGTATCTACTCGCTGCAGCGCCTCGCTCAGCTTCAGGAAAGATGAAGTCAACTCCTGCCGCAGGATGGGCGAGAGATCGAACTGCATGATAAATACCTGATCCTTCTTCTCCCGCAGAACCTGCTCCAGAAAGGTGTATGAGGCGATGCGCTCCGCTTCCATCACGCGCTTCTGGCTCATGCTGGTGTCGATCATCAGGCCGATGGTGAGGGGCAAATCGGTCTCCCGCGAAAAATAGCGGATGGTTTGCGGCCGGCCGTTTTCCACGACCGCGAAGTCGTCTTTGCCCAGATCGCGGATGAATGCGCCCTTCTTGTTTCGCACGGTGGCCAGCACGTTGACTACTTTGACCTCGGCTTTGAATGTCGGTTGTTCATCCTGCGCCGCGACGTTCGGCGGCTGCGCAACGAGTGGCAAAACGAACAGGGCCAACAGCCGGCAGGGTCCTGTGGTACCGCTCCACAATGAACGCGCGCTCCGGTTCATCGCAACCTCCACGGCTCGGGACCGTCGGCGGTATTCGGCATCCGCGCGAAGAGCTTTGGATTGTACTTGGCGTCGATCTCATAATCCACGTCCCAGGTCCATTCGCGCACGTCGCCGACCCAGGCTACGCGGGCCGGCAGCATCACGCCCTCGAACTCGCGGTAGCGTTCCAGCTTATACTCATAGCGGATTTTAGGCTTCTGCCCCGGAATCGGAGGCGACAAGATCCGCTCGGGTAGGCTCGCATTGTTGAGGAACAATCGATACATGCGGCCCGCCGCCTCGACAACCAGTACACTATGCCGCACCTCGACCGGCCGCGGCTGGAGCCAAGCGCTCTCCAGCAGGAAAACAAGCTGATTCAGCGTCAGCCGGTCGCGTTCCATCCACGTCAGATGTCCGGTAGAGCGCGGCTTGCCGGTGGCGTCCAGGGACACCCGGTCGGCGGTTCCATCCACCACAACCGCGCGCTCGCTGCCGGCGATCGGCCCCTCGAATTCGAAGAAGCGGTCCGGAAATACGCAGAGCCAGTTAGTGAGTGGACCAGGCAGTTTGACATCGGCCGGCTTCATGTAAATCGCCAAGGCATGCACGCTATGCAGCCGGTCGCGGCCGCCCTTGGCCTGGACGGCCTGCTCCCAAACCTCCCGCGGATCGGCCGCGTGGGCGGCAAAGGCCGCCGCTAATCCGCACTCCAACACAAGCAAACCAATCCGCATTTCGATTCCTTCAAGTTACCAGACTCGGGGCCAGACGCGATACTCTGTAGAATACGTGAAGCGACCGGACGAGGCCCAGTCTGCGGAGGCGGCAAACACAGAGTCACTGGTGCACGCGGAAACGGTACGTTTCGCGGTGATCGTTCCCGCCTATCGCCCCGAGCAGAGCCTGCTCCAACTGATCGGCGCGCTTTCGGCAAAGCCCATCCCCGCGATTGTGCTGGTGGATGACGGCAGCGGTCCCGAATACCGTGACATTTTTCGCCGCGCCGCGGAGTTTGGCAAGGTCCGGCTGGTGCGCCACGCCGTCAATCTGGGGAAGGGCGCCGCTTTGAAGGCCGGCATCAACTACGCGCTCTGCGAGTTTCCGGACTTGCAGGGAGTGGTCACCGCGGACGCCGACGGCCAGCACCATCCCGACGATATCCAGCAAGTCGCCGAGCGGCTCGCCGCGGAGCCGGATCGCGTCATCCTGGGAACCCGCACATTCAGCGGCGGCGTGCCTCTGCGCAGCCGGGTTGGCAATGCCGTAACGCGCGCCGTCATGCGCGCCCTGGTGGGCCAGCATATCTCCGATACGCAGACGGGCTTGCGCGGCATCCCCGTTCGATTACTGCCGCATCTACTGCGCCTAGAGTCCAACGGTTACGATTTCGAGCTGGACATGCTCATCGCCGTGCGGCAGCAAGCCATGCGCATCGCCGAGGTGCCCATTCGGACGATCTACGCGCCGGGCAACCGGACATCGCATTTCAATCCGCTGATCGACTCGATGAAGATCTACTTCGTGCTGCTGCGGTTCAGTTCCGTATCGCTGATGACCGCCGCACTCGACACATTGGTCTTCTACCTGGCTTACCGCCGCCTGGGAAACCTGGCCGCGTCGCAGGCTCTCGGCCGGCTGCTGGCAGTGGCGTTCAATTACTCCATGGTGCGGCGGGCCGTTTTCTTTTCTAAGTTGCGGCACGCCGCGGTGCTGCCCAAATATCTCCTATTGGTTTGCTTGAGCGGCTCCGCTTCTTATGCGGGCATCCAACTGCTGAATGCGCGTTTTCATATCCAGCCGCTTCCCGCCAAGCTGTTAGTCGAAACGCTCCTGTTCTTCGCCAACTTCGCCATTCAACGCGACTTCATATTTGGAAAGAGCCCGCCGGAATCTAACCCGGACGGCGCGAGGCCGGCCTGGACCGGCAGGGTGCCGCCGTGGATTCCGCGCGCCGCCCTGGCAGCTCTGGCCGCCGTATTACTGGGGATTGTCTTGTACGGCATAGGCGCCATGGGGCTGCGAAATTCGGGCTGGACGAAGGTGGGCCGGCAGCGCTTGATTCACTACACCTGGGCCTGTGGCGCCGCTAGCTCCGCGCTGGCGCTCGCGTTGCCCTCGGCCTTCGCGCCGATCGTCGCGCTTCTAGTCCTGGCGGCCACCGCGGTCGCCATCGGACCGCTGGCGCTATTGTCAGTGGCGGCCTTTCTGATCTGCTCGTGCGCGTTGGGCTCGCTGCTGCTGGGCGCGAGCCACGATTCATCCCCCGACAATCAACTCTGCGCCACGTTGCTGGGCATCGCGGTTTACATCTTCCTGACCGCGTTCCTGGTACGGTTGCCCGTGAACTACCCCGCCGTTTACGCGGTCCTGCTGGCGATTCCGGCGCTCATCGACATGCGTGGCGTTTGGCGGCGGCTGGTGTCTTGGGCGAGGCTGCTGTGGCCGCCTCGCCCGCGCCCCCGGCCACAGGTAGCGGCGTTCGCGCTGCTGGTCTTCGTGCTCGGCATGCATTGGATGATCGTCCCGCAGCCGGAGTCCAGCGAAGACGGCTTGGCCATGCACCTCGCCATTCCCTTGGACATCGCGCGCCACCATGCGTTCACCTACCAGCCCAGCCGCATTCTCTGGTCCGTGATGCCCATGGGCGCAGACCGCTGCTACACGATGGTCTACCTGTTGGGCGGCGAATATGCGGCCCGGCTGCTGAATTTCGCAATGCTGCTGTTAGTGGAAGCGCTGCTCTACCGCGCCGCGCGCCGCTGGGTTTCCCCGGCCATTGCCTTTGTGATACTGGCTCTGTTTGCGAGCACTTCGCTGGTGGAGTTGGTCACCGGCTCGATGTTTGTGGAGAACTTCCTGGCCGCCATGGTTTTTGGAGCGCTCGTCGCGCTCTGGCGCTTCGGCGACACGGGCCAGCGGCGATTCCTTTATGCCGCATCCGTACTAGGCGGGACGGCGCTGGCGGTGAAACTCGGCGGACTGGCGTATGTGGCCGCCATCCTGCCCTTTGCCGCGATCGAAGCTCGCCGCCAATGGAAAGGCCGCGGCCGCGGACCGCTCCTGGCCGCCGGCATCGCTCTCGCCTTGTTAGTGGCGGCCGCACTGCCTACCTACCTCATCGCCTGGCGCATGACCGGAAATCCGGTATTCCCGTTCCTCAACCAGAAGTTTCCATCGCCCATCCTCGACCATGCCGCGGTGATCGCAGACCCCCGCTTTAACCAGCCGCTGACCTATCACACGCCGTTCGACCTGACCTTTCATACCGACCGTTACTTTGAAGGGCGGCCCGCATCGCTCGGTTTCCATTACCTGCTGCTGGCGCCGCTAGGCCTGATCTTCGTCGCCGCCATGAAGCGCCGGCCCGCCGGAAGCGCGGCTTGGGTCTCGATTGCCGGAGGGTTGGCCGTTCTGCAGTTTCTGCCCAATGTTCGCTATCTCTATCCATCGCTGCCGCTGATGCTCGTGCCACTGGCGGCTCTGCTCGGCTGGCTGGCTCCGGACGGGCTCAGACGCGCGCTCGTCGCGATCGCCGTCGTTTGCGTGGCGTTCAACGCGTGGTTCCTCACCGCTTCGGACTATTATCACGGCGATTTTTATGAACGCGCGCCGCTGTCGTTGTCTTTGCGCCAGCCTTACATGCATCGCTACGCACCCATGCGCGAGATTGGCCAATACATGAATCGCGAACATCCGGGATCCCCTGTGCTGCTAGCCGAGGGTAATGAAATCGCCGCCTTCAACTCCGAAGTCTACGCCATGGGCTGGCATCAATATGGCATATGGGCACGCCTGCAGCTTGCGCGCACGCCGCGCGAGCTTTACAGTATGCTGGATCGGTGGAACGTGCGCTACATAGCGGCCCCCAAGCCGGGTTTTGGCATTGTGGTCAACCCGCGGACTTTGCAGGACCTGCTGAACGAGTGCGCAACTCCGGAATACCAGACCACCAATTTTTACCTGGCGCGCCTGGAAGACGGGTGCCGGCACACCGACCCGGCCAAGCGTCCGCCATTGCTTGTCCAGCCCGGACTGTACGACGATTTCGACCCGGCCATCGTGTTCGACGGCCCATGGACTCAGAACACCGGTTGGGCCCAGGCCCAGTCGCATACCGTGACTTTTGCCAACTTACCCGGTTCCGCAGTGCGGTTTGCCTTCGATGGCGGTTTGTTGAGCTATATCTATACTAAGGCCGACAACCGCGGTATGGCGGATGTCGCAATAGACGGCGCCCACCAGGCTACATTGGATCTTTACTCTCCCAAGACGCAATGGCAAAAACGCTCGATCTTTAAACTAGCGCGGGGCCGGCACTTAGCTGTGATTACCGTGCTTGAGGACAAAAACCCCAAGTCTCTCGACAGATTCGTCGATGTGGATGGATTCGAGGTGCAATAGATATGCTTCGCCGCCCCAGGAGGCCGACGTGGACGTCGTCCGCAGGACTGGAGTCCTGCGCCACAAATCACGCACCTTGCTCACAATGCGTAAACTAAGTGACATTGGGCAGCCGGCTCGTCGGGACTTCTACTGCCGCTTACTGGCGTTTGCCGCCGGAGGCGCCCTATTTGCCTGGTTCCTCTTCGTAGTGCGCATCGGGCTGGCATCCTGGTTCGACAATGACGATCTGATGAACCTCCATTACTACTGGAGCCGGCCTTGGTCCGCCTTGTTGAATGCCAACCTGGCATTTTGGTCGAGCTACTACAGGCCGGCGGGAGGCCTGTTCTACCGGCCAATCTACGCCTTATGGGGCTTTCATCCGCTACCGTTCCATGTGGCGGCGCTGCTATTGCTGTCAATCGACTTCATGCTGCTGGCCATTGTAGTTTGGCAGCTTACGCGATCGCGTTGGGGCGTGCTGGTCGCGTTGTCGCTGCTAGGCATCAGCCCCGCTTTCGCGTTCGCCTACCTCGGCACGGGCAATATCTACGACATCCTGGCTTATACGTTTTTCTGGGGCGGCTTCGCATTGTACGTGCGCATTCGCCAGGCCGGACGGCTGCCGGGATGGGGCGGTCTGGCGCTCGTCTTGTGCCTGTTCGTGGCCGCGCTGGATGCCAAGGAGATCTCGGTCTCGCTGCCCGTTGCGATCGCCCTATACGAGTTGCTCTGGCATCCGCCCGCCAATTGGAAGCTTCGCGAAATGTGGCGCTGGTTATGGCGCGAGGGTCGATTTGCAGCTATCGGCGGATTAGCCGATGTTGTCTACGTTCTTGGCAAGGAGTATGGCCCGGATTCCTTGTGGCTGGCGGAGGCATATCGTCCGCATTACTCGGCGGACGCGTACTTTCAGTCCTTGTCACACTACCTCCGTCAGCTTATATACCATCCTGTGGCAATCTCCACCTGGCAAACAGCCGGCTTGCTGGTTGCCATGTTGGCAGTGGCCACCGCAACGCGGCGGCGCTGCCTGCTGTGGGCCGTAGGATTCATCGCCGTGGGTGTGTTGCCCCTGTCGTTCATTCCCGGGCGATCCGGCTCCGCGTATATGGTGCCCTCCGTCGGTTGGGCAGTGTACACGGCCGGGCTGCTAGACTGGCTGGCCGAGTCGCTCACGCGCCGGCGGGTCTGGCTGCGATTGGCCGTGCAAACTCTTTTGCTGGTCGCGCTGGCTGCAAAATTGGCGCCCTGGCAGAGAAAGTGGATTGGAATGCACGGGCATGCCGCGCACGAGATGCAGGGGCGTTACCGGCAATACATCGAGCAGATCCACGCGTTGATTCCCGAACCGCGCAAAGGCGCCCACATTCTGCTGCTGTCCGACGCCGACGGGCGGGACGACTGGGACGTCTTTTTCGTGATACGCCTCTACTACGGCGACCCGGACCTACAGGTGCAGCGCATGACCGTGTGGAAGGCGCACCACGTGCAAGTGAACCCGGCCGGCTACGACTATGTACTGGACTGGGTGGACAAACACTTTGTGTTAGTCACTTATAAATAGTGGGGCAGGCTCCCAGCCTGCGGCGGCCTCGCAAGCCGCCTTTTGGTTTCCTTAATTCACCGCCATAGTAACCGTGTTCAGCCCGGCTGTTCCCCCCACGCCGATGGTCACCGGCACCGCCGCCCCTGGCGTGACACCCGCCGGCACCTGCGCGTTGATCTGCAAAACTCCCGCCACCAATCCAGGCGCCGCGCCTTGATAACCCACTGTCGCCGCCTGGCCCCCGATGGTCACCGCGACGGCCGCCACCGATAACGGCAGATTCGTGGTGGATATGATCGTGCCGTCCGCTACTGCAGGACTGAGCAGGCCGGCCCCGGTAGCATAAATCGAGATCCAAGACCCGCGGGCCGCCGGGTGCGCCGGCGAATTCACCGTGAAATCGCCGTTCAGGATCGCGCCTTGCCCGGATGCGCCGATCGCAAACACGGCGGGAGCGGCCGCGCCTACCGGTTGCGTGGCGGTAAACGTCGCGCCGCCGGGCGCTGCAATCTGCATCACGGTCGTGGACTGCCCCGCCACCGCGAACGGCACCACCGCGTTGATCTGGCCCGACGATGCGTACAACAGCGGCGCCAGGTTGCCATCGAAGCTGACCGTGAGTCCCTCCAGCGACGTCGCTACCCTTCCGGACGACCCCAATGCGAGGCCCGCTGGAACGGACGGGCCGATGCTGTTGCCGAAGATCGCGATTAATTCACCCGGCGCAATTGCGGAGCTGGTGAAACTCGCGGCGCTCGCCACTTCCGTGATTCCGGGAACCGGCAGCAACCCGTAAACGGTTACCTGGTCCGAAGCCGTCGGCACGTATACCTTGCCGTTGGCCACCGTGGGATTGGCGAATTTCGTGAAACTGCCCAGCGCGTCGCGGTTTCCCTGCATATCGCTGTTCCATAACTCCCGGCTTACGTTCATCGCGTCGAAAGCGTGCAGCGTGCCCGCCGCCGGCAGGCTTCCGTTGGTCACGGTGGTGCCCCAGAAGATGCCGCTTTCCGGCACGAAGGCGTTGGAAGATACCGTCATGCCGCTGAATGGCAACGCATTCTGCACGCCGCTATTCACCGCCAGCGCACTGGTATTGAATAGGCCGTTCTGCATCTGAAATTCGCGCAACACATCGTCGTCGCCCCAGATGTAGAGTACCGCACCGTCGGGACGATTCCAAAGAGCTGCATTGAAAATGGCGAACTGGCTGTTGGGTACCGCCGTGAAGAACTGCAGCGCATCTGTGTCCAGAGGTTGGCCGCCCATGTCGGTCCGGTCGATCAGCACCACCAGGCCGGCTTTACCGCCGGCGATCAGGAAATTGGTCCCCGGCACCAGGATCGGACCGTTAGAGCCGAAGTCCATATCGTCCTCGGTCCAAGTGGCGTACTGCGCGGGTGTGAACCAGTCCGCGACGTTGAGTCCGGGCGTCAACCGCAGTACGGTCTCGCCCCACGACACCACGCCGTCGTAGTTGCCATTGCCGGTCGAGCAATAAACGCTTCCCTCCGGATCGGCGAGCAACCCGCGGCCGCTTTGCCAAACGGCGGAGCCGGCCGCCGAGGGCGTGGTGTTGAAGACGGCGGTTTGCTGCTGCAGGTCCGCGGCATTGTAGGCGACGATCCAGCCGTGCCAGGGAACATAGTCGCCATGCGAACCGAACGCGGTGTAAACCGAATTGTTGGCCAGCAGCAATCCGGGCCTTTGGATGTGACCCGCCGGCAGGAGCGGAAGTTTGCCATTGACCGCATCTCCCGTGCCGCCCCACCCGCTGCCCGCGACCGTCGCCTGGATTTGCACGGGACCGTTCAACTTTTCGGCCCCGGTCGTGAGGTCCAGCGCATGCAAGAAAAACGCGGGGCTGCCGCCTGCCAGCGTTTCGTTGACCACATAAATCGTATTGCCGGCGCGGTCGATTACCGGCGTGCTTAGTATGCCGATCTCGTGGAGGATATCGGTGTAGGGCGCCTGTCCAGCCACGTTGAACGACGAGGGATCGACCGCGCCTCCGAGATTCACTTGCCACAGCGGCGCCGTTCCGCTGGCGGCATCCGCGTCGAAGGCGTATACGCTGTTGTGCATGGTCGCCACATAGAGCACGTTCAATGTGCCGTTTGCCGGCATGTTCAAGGCATGCACGTAGAGCGGCTGGGCATACACCTGGCCATCCACGGGATAGGCGTAGAGCTTGCCAAACTGCGTGGGATTCACATTGTTGGTATTCAGAATCCCTTCGTTCAGGTTGGCGTTGGTACGGTTGTTGTCATAGTTCGACGTGAGCACGTCCACTTGGGCGCGGGCGGCGCCTGCGGAGCCCACGACGAGGGCCAAGAAAAGGATTTGCCTGTTCATAAGTGCGTCAAATGTGTTAACGATGACGGGCAAACCAGTTAGGTTACACCATTGGCGAGCGGAAAAAACATCGATTTGGATTGCGTTATACTTCTCGTATGCGTGACCGCCCGGGACGCCGGTCATACTGGAGGCGCGATGATCACTCGACGAGATTTTGCCGCGCGCATCGGCGCGGCCGTAGCAGTGGGGCGGATGCTGCCGGAGATGGCTTATGCGCAGCGCGCCATGATTCAAGGCAACCTGCCCAAAGACATGGTGTGGCTGAACGCCAATGAGAACCCCTTGGGGCCGCCCAAGTCGTCTCTGGCCGCCATGGCGGAGGTGTTGCCGTCGGCGGGCCGCTATCACTACCAGGAAATTCGCGACTTTTACGCGGCGCTGGCGCGCAGCGAGGATCTGCAGGCGGAAAACATCATGGCGGGTTGCGGATCGAGCGAGCTGTTGCATGCGGCCGTGGAAGCGTTCACCGCGCCGGACCGGCCCATGATCGTGATGCACCCCACCTACGAGGGCCCGCCGGAAGTGGCGCGCGCCATGCATCGGGAAGTCGTCCAAGTTCCGCTGCTGCCGGACTACTCAGCCGACGTGCGCAAGCTGGCCGAGGCCGCCGCCAAGGCACGCGGCGGGTTGATCTACATGTGCAACCCCAACAACCCCACGGCTTCCATCACGCCAAAAGCGGAAGTGGCGTGGCTGGTCGAGAACCTGCCGCCGGACACCGTTTTGCTGATCGACGAAGCGTATATCCATTTCGGCGAGTCGGAGAACCTGGAGACTGCCCTGCCCTACGTGCGGCAAGGCAAGAACGTAGTGGTAGCCCGCACGTTCTCGAAAATTTACGGGATGGCGGGCGTGCGCGCCGGATTCGTGGGCGCCAAGCCGGAGTTGATTGGGCGCATGCAGCCGTTCCGCAACAACGTGCTCTCGATCATCGCCATCCGCGCCGTTTTGGCCGCGCTGGCGGAATCGCGGACGTTGATTCCGGAGCGCCGCGCCATCAACGCCGGCGTCCGCCGCGAATTGTGCGCCTGGCTGCGCGAGCACAAGCTGCCGTACATCGATACACAGGCGAACTTCATGATGATCGACGTGGGGCGCAACGCGCGCGAGTTCGTCAGCAAAATGCCGCCCATGGGGGTGGCCGTGGGGCGCCCCTTCCCGCCGCTCGACAACATGCTGCGCGTGACCATCGGCACCGATTCGGAGATGCAGAAATTCCGGGACGTGTTCTGGCGCGTTTATCAAGGATGAATTGTGTGGCGTCACCAAGGGCGGAAACCCAAAGCCTTGGGGGGCGGGATTTATCCCGCGCGGGGATTTAGCCGGCTTTAGCGCCGCACCTCGCAAATCGACAGGTTGGCTACCCCGCAGGTAGCACAGGCTTCAGCCTGTGTAGCACAGGCTTCAGCCTGTGTAAGGCGAGCTTCGCTCGCGAAGAGCGGGCCTGCGAGGCCCGCGCAGGCTGCGAGCCTGCCCCACGGGGTTTTCATCACTACTGGCGGCCCCACGAGATACACTACGGGTTGCATGCCACTTACCGCCATCACCCGCGCCGTCAGCGCGTCGATGAACGATTGCCAACTGGCGTTCGCGAAACGCCAGCCTATCGACATCGCCAAAGCTATCGCGCAACACGACCAATATGAAGCGTGCCTGCAATCGCTGGGGATCGCCGTGGTTTCGCTGCCGGCGTTGCCCGACCTGCCGGACGCGGTTTTTGTGGAAGACCCGGCAATCGTACTGGATGAAATCGCCATCATGACGCGCATGGGTGCGGAGTCGCGGCGCCGCGAATCGGTCAGCCTGGCGGCGGCAGTCGCGCGCTTTCGTCCACTGCGCTGGATCGCCGAACCCGGAACGCTGGAAGGCGGCGACCTGGTGACGATCGGCTACCGGCTGTTCGTGGGGAGATCCGCGCGCAGCAACGATGAAGGCATTACGCAATTGAGGCGCGCACTGGCGCCCTTCGGATACGCGGTGAGCGGAGTGGAAATGCAAAACTGCCTGCACCTCAAATCGGCTTGCACATACCTGGGTCGCGACACCCTGCTGGCCAATCGCGAGTGGGTGGACCTGCGGCCGTTCGCGGATACGCGCGTGATCGAGGTGGCGCCGGGCGAGCCGGCTGCGGCGGACGTGCTGGCCATCGGCGACGCGGCGATCGTCCCCGCATCCTTTCCGGAAACCGCGCGCATCCTGGAGAGAGCCGGCTGGCGCGTGCTGCCCATGGACGTCTCCGAATTGCAGAAGGCCGAAGCCGGGGTCACCTGCATGAGCCTGATCTTCAACACCAACTTCAACGGGCAGCTAAAGAGCGTATAATTTCGTAGATGCTGCGAATTCTCCTGTTGGCGGCCATGGCCGCCGCCGCTCTACCCATGGCTTCCGCGCAACCGCCGCAAGGGCCGGCGCAACTTGCCGAAGCGCGCAAGGCGCTGGAGGAAGAGATGGAGTCCTTGGCGATTGTCGAGCGCAAGGCGATGGTGCCCATGCGCGACGGCAAGCGCATGGCGGCCGATGTATACCGTCCGAAGGATACGTCGAAGAAGTACCCTATCATATTCGTCCGCACGCCGTACAACTTCAACTATTGGGATGTCAAGAACGGCGTGCCGTCCGATATGAAAGCGCCCCTGGACGCCGTCAAGCGCGGCTACGCATTCGTCGAAATGAATGAGCGCGGGCACTTCTTCTCCGAAGGCAATTACGATATTCTGGGTCCGCCGCTCACCGACGGCGCCGACGCCATCGCCTGGATGTCGTCGCAGCCCTGGTCCAACGGCAAGGTGGGCACCATCGGGTGTTCCTCGACGGCCGAGTGGCAATTGGGCGTCGCGGCGCAGGGGAACCCGGCGCTCGCGGCCATGATCCCGCAAGGCTTCGGCGCGGGTGTGGGACGCGTGGGGCCGTATTACGAGCAGGGCAACTGGTTTCGTGGCGGCGCGGTGCAGATGCTGTTCATCACCTGGCTCTACGGGGAGCAGAACACCGTCCGGCCGATGTTTCCGCCCAACACGTCGCAGGAAGACCTGGCCCGCGCGTCGAAAGCATTCGATCTGGCGGAGCAGTTGCCGCCTGTGGATTGGTCGAAGGCGCTACAGCACCTGCCGGAGATGGATATTATCAAGGCGGTCGACGGCCCGCACGGCATTTTCGCCGACCGCGAGGAAGTCTCCACCGGCGGCGCGATGATCATGCGGACGCCGAACGATCCCGCATGGTACCGCGGCGGGCTGTGGCACGACGATAAGACCATCAACGTGCCCGGATTCTGGTTCATGTCGTGGTACGACGTATCGATCGGGCCGAACCTGGCCGCATATAACAACGTGCGCAAGACCGCCAAGCCGGAGATCGCCAACGAACAATATGCCGTGATCGCGCCCACGCTGCACTGCGCCTACAAGCGGGCCACCGAACACACCGTGGTCGGCGAGCGCGAAATGGGCGATGCGCGCCTGGACTACGACGCCCTCACTTATGGATGGTTCGATCATTTCCTGAAGGGAGAAGACAACCATATTCTAGAGAAAACGCCCAGAGTCAAATACTTCACCATGGGTCTGAATAAATGGCAGACCGCGGACACCTGGCCGCCTGCGGGAGCGCAGCCGAAGACTCTGTTTCTGGCCAGCGGCGGGAAAGCCAACAGCCTTTATGGCGATGGCGCGCTGGCCCCGGCTGCGCCCGCCGCGGACGCGCCCGACGGGTTCGTGTACGATCCCACGAATCCGGTGCCATCTTACGGCGGCAACGTCTGCTGCACGGGCAACGCGGTGGCCGGCGGCGCGTTCGATCAACGCAAGATGGAGGCGCGCGCCGATATCCTGGTCTACACGACCGAGCCGCTGAAAGAGGGAATCGAAGTGAGTGGCCCCATGGACGCGACGCTGTACGTATCGTCGGACGCCAAAGACACCGATTTCACCGTGAAAGTGATCGACGTCTACCCGGACGGCACAGCCTATAACCTGGACGAGACGATTCAGCGCGTGCGCTATCGCGAGGGGTACGAGAAGCCGCCGGTATGGATGGAGCCGGGCAAGGTCTATAAGGTTGCGCTGCAGCCCATGACCACCAGCAACTACTTCGCGCCGGAACATCGCATTCGCATCGAAGTGTCCAGCAGCAATTTTCCGCGCTTCGACCGGAACTTCAACACCGGCGGAAATACTTACGACGAGGTGAAGGGGGTGGTGGCGCATAACGCGGTGCACCACTCGAAGGAGCATCCATCGCAGATCACACTGACGGTGGTCCGGCATTAGGTGGCAGTGGAGCGGCGCCATGCGCCGCGTCTGCGAGCGAAGCTCGCCGAACAGCGGGCCTGCGAGCCCGCGCAGGCTGCGAGCCCGCCCCACTAAGGCGAACTTCAGAGCGGCCCTATCGAACATCCCCGCTTCACGTCCAACCTGATACACTTGCCATGAGGTACTGTCTGCGCGCCCTATTTCTTGCCCTCCTGGCGCTTGCCGCCGTTACCCGCTCCATCGCCGGTCCCGACGATTGGCCCGGCTGGCGCGGCCCTTCGTCCAACGGCGTCTCTCCGCTAAAGAACCTGCCGTCCTCCTGGAGTCACGATCAAAACGTCGCCTGGAAGACCGCCGTACCCGGACGCGGCCACGCCTCGCCGGTGGTCTGGGGTAATCGCATCTTCCTCACTACGGATATCGAAGGCGACGTGATACCAGGCGCCGCGCCCCCCAAGCATAAGATGGACGGCCAGCCCTTCCGCCATCCCGATAGCGTGGGCGGGACGCACAAGCACACGCTTAAGGTCCTATGCTTCGACGCAGCGTCCGGCAAGCAGCTTTGGGAGCGCATCGCGTACGAAGGCGCGGTCTTCGACGACATCCACAAGTTCAACACCTATGCCTCGCCCACCCCGGTGACCGATGGCAAATACTTGTATGCTTACTTCGAATCGCAGGGCCTGTATAAATACGATTTCGACGGCAACCTGCTGTGGAAGATGTCACTAGGCGGCATTGCCACGCTCGGGGTAGGACCGGGCGACTCGCCGATCCTGTTCGAAGACAAGATCCTGATCCTGGCCGATCAGGATGAAGGGGAGACATCGTTCCTAGCCGCGGTATCGACGGCGGACGGCAAGATCGCCTGGAAAACTCCGCGCAAGGAAGTCGTGGACTGGACCACCCCCGTGATCGTGGAATCCGGCAAGCAGCCGGCGTTGATCGTCCCCGCCATGGAAGACGTGGTGGCCTACGATCCACGCACCGGCAAAGAGCTTTGGCGCACCGAAGGACTCCAGAGCAATTCCGTGCACACGCCGGTATTCGGCCACGGCATGGTGTACGTATCGAGCGGTTTCCCGAAGAAGATCGTGATGGCGATTCGCCTGGACCCCGCCAAGGACCAGCCGCGCATCGCCTGGAAATACGATAAAGGCACCGGATACATTCCCTCGCCGATTCTCTATGGCGACTATCTCTACGTGATGACCGGCGCGGGCCTGCTGAGTTGTCTGGATGCCGTTACGGGCGAGGTGAAGTACGAAGGGAAGCGCTTCCCGCAGCCCGGCCAATTCACCGGCGCGCCCGTGGCCTTCGATGGCAAACTGATGATCACCAGCAACGACGGCGATACTTATGTGGTGAAAGCCGGCCCGGATTTCGAGGTCCTGGCGACGAACTCGCTGGGCGAGCCGGTCTTCGCATCGTTGGCTCTGGCGGGCGATTCGGTGTATATCCGGTCGGCTGGCAGCTTGTTTCGCATCCGGCAGGCGCAGTTGAATCGTTAGTGGACCTGCCGCGCGGATTCCCCATCGGTTACCCTGAAGATAGAGGTCATCGATGAGTCGCGATGCGCTTCACGACCTGGTGGATCGGATCTCTGAGCATGACTTGACGGCCGCACAGCGGTATCTCGAGTACTTGGCAGCCAGCCCCGCCTACCGCGCTGCGGTTGCCGCCCCACCCGACGACGAGCCGTCACCTTGACCGGCTTCGTCGTACGTGGACTTATACGAGCCCGCGAGGGCGTGGGACTCAGCCCGATGCTGGAAGACCTGCGGATTGTTTCCGTTGTAATTGATCGCAGCCGAGAAATCGTTCGGCCGCGCCGCTGAAGTCCTCTGCGGAACTCCCCCCGCGACCCTTTCGATTCAGCCGGTTACGCGGCAGGTCTCTCTTCAATTGGTACCAGTTTGTAGCCGAGTTGTTGTGCTTGCCGTTTGAGTTTCGCTTCGAACCGTTTCTCGCGTTCGGCGTCGCGGTGTGCAGCGATGAAGCTCGACCCGGAGTTCACCCCGGCCCTCCGTCTACGCGAGCGGCTCGAATCGCAAGGGCTGGTTTGATCCTGTAAGACGCGCGCTGGCCAACGCGTCCACGCGGCAGCGCCGATTGGCGCCTGAGTGATCGCCCAGCAAGAGGTCCGGGGCGTGACTCGCCGTACAATGGTTTTTCAGCGGACGGCGAACAGTGGGTTAACTGGTTGTCTCACCCTTGGGGTCCACCCCAGCCCGAGGGCGAAACCGAGGAACTCAAGCCAGAAACCATGGAAGGCGCGGCCACCCTCGGCGGCGATGCCGTTTTCCCCGTGGAATTGACCCTGGCCGTTTTCTCCGCACTGTTCAAGCTCACCGCCGACCAGCGCGAAGCCGTCCGTCCTCAAAACTTAGCGCAGGCTTCTGAGGAACTGTTGCCTCGTCACGCCTGCCGTCCGAATGATGCTGGCGAGCGTCCCCTTGGGTAAGGGTTTCGACCCATGTACTGGAATCGGGATCGTTCGCGGATGCTTGCCTTTAACCATCATGTGGTGACTGCCCTCCACACGATCCAGTCGAAATCCGAGGTTCTCAAGAGCACGGACGGCTTGCTTGCCATTCACTGCGGGGACGCTTGACACGTTAGCCAAGCCCGACAAGCTGCTTGAGGTCTGTCAGTTTG
>Ga0187847_10001441_pt1 | contig 21291 bp, 12 predicted proteins | sample June2016WEW_4_10_FD_132458 | JGI IMG/M metagenome (GOLD analysis project Ga0187847, IMG submission 132458) | Peatland microbial communities from SPRUCE experiment site at the Marcell Experimental Forest, Minnesota, USA - June2016WEW_4_10 | ecosystem: Environmental > Terrestrial > Soil >...
CTACAACTGTTCTTGACGGTTACGGTGGCTGCGAATGCGCTTTGGGACGGCAACATTGCCAAAACGGCGATCACCATTACAGCAATAGTGATTGTATTGAGCCAGCTGTTGAGGTTCGTGCGGCATTGCTTCGAGTTCATATTTTTGTCCTCTTTGTCCTTTTCCTGTTTTAGTCCGGGATTCGATCCCCAGGGCTAGGGTTGGTTTACGGCACAGCTGGTGAAGCGATCACGTTGATCCTCTGCCCGATCTGCCCGTTTGCATTCGCTTGCGCGAAAGCTCGCTATTCCTTTCGTCTCGTCCGTTGGTTCCTAGTTAGAAAACTCGGATTGAGATAAACTGGTTTACAGCGGACTGAGAAAAGGTAAGCCAATCGAGTGAAAAAGAGCAATGTTAATTATGTACAAAAATGTTTAAGAGATGTACGGCTGGCACAAAGATCGAGATTGAATAATGGTTTCAAGGTTAACGTAACAACGTAACGTGGAAAATGTTTTCACACTGGCGCTGCGATGAGAGCTGTAGGGAGGCGGCGCCGCACGCAGGCAGCGCCCCGCGGGCAGGGTTGAGGCGAGATTCGAGAGCATCTCTTTTGCATTCTCATCTCTTTTGGGCGAGTGCGCCCGGGAGTTGAGGCTGTGCCCGCGGGTGCGCGGCCGGCCAATCGACGATGCGATGTGGAAATAAAGCCGGAAAGAACCACTGAAATGGCCGATGATAGGGCAAGCCTCCCCAATTGAGCAAGAGTGACCATCCAGCGTCCGGGGAAATAGAGGTATATTGGTCGTATGGCGGCTACGGCAGAACGGGACCACTACCTTTTTGGGTCATTGGAGAGCAGCGCGCGGAACCGCGTGAAACTGAAGGAGGTCAGCTACGGCTTTGAAGAGCCGGAGGGCATCTTGCTGACTTCGCTGGATTTTGCGGTGAACTGGATCAGGAAGAACTCGGTTTGGCCGATGACCTTTGGGTTGGCCTGCTGCGCCATCGAAATGATGTCGATGGGCGCCTCGCGCTTTGACGTGGCGCGCTTCGGAGCCGAGGTCTTCCGGCCTTCTCCGCGGCAGAGCGACCTGATGGTGGTTGCCGGGCGAGTTTCGCAGAAGATGGCTCCAGTGATTCGACGTCTCTACGACCAGATGCCGGAGCCGAAGTGGGTGATCTCGATGGGCGCCTGCGCCACATCGGGCGGCGTCTTTAACAACTATGCGCTGTTGCAGGGCGTTAACCAGGTGATCCCGGTCGACGTTTATGTCCCGGGTTGTCCTCCGCGTCCCGAGCAGCTCTTGTACGCGATCACGCTGCTGCAGGAAAAGATTCAGCGTGAGCCGCGCAGCCTGCTGAAGACCTTGAATGTGGGGTAAGGAACGGCGGGGCAGTTGCCTTGTAGTAATCATTACCAAAGTAATAGATTGGCCTCTTGCGGATTGTTTCCCGGGGGGAGCCAAGTCGGTAACATGTTGAAAAAATTTGTCCTCACTGGCAAACCTACCTATGGTACGTTTAATAGTGGAATCAGGACATTCTACGATCCTTTAATTGCGAAGGATCGAGTCAGTCCGAGTGGATGTTTGTACTCGCTAGCAGCTTAGCCCATTTGTCATTCAAATTGATTGCGGAGGAAAAACGCATGTTCTCTCGTGTTACGAAATCTGTGTGCAGGTTCCTTGCCTTGGCTTGCGTGGTGTCGATACCCGTTGCTCTTGGCGCTCAGGACTCAGCCAAGCCAGCCGCGAAGGCCCACGCGGGCGATTCTCCGTCCAAGTGGGACATCTTTGCAGGCTACAGTTTTATGGCTCCCAATGCGAAGGTTTATGGATGGAACGAGGGGCCCGGCGGCACGGTCGGCGCGTATCAAACGAATGGCGTTTCTTTCCTGACCGAGAAGATCGGCAGCGCGGAAAGCGCGACCCGCTTCTTCAACGATCGTTGGGGAGTGCAGATCGATTCGGGGCAGCACGATGTGATCGTAGCTCCCGCCAGTTATAGCAACAGCGGCTTGTTCACCGTCCAGGGCGGTTTGGTCCGCCGCTGGGTGGGATATGGCAAGTGGACGCCGTTTATGCATGTCCTGGGTGGCGGAGCAGACTTGCATGGCCCGGATCACCAGGGTTACACGCCAGGTTGGACGACAACTGTCGGCGCCGGCCTGGACTACAGCCTCAACCAGCACTGGTCCATTCGAGCGGTTCAGGCCGACTATGAGTTTGTTGACGTACGTTTCGGTGCGGCGCACATGGGTGGTTCGCAAGAAGGCTGGCAACCCGGTGGCACGGCCGAACTTGAAGGCATTCGGCTGTCTGCTGGCGTCGTCTACCACATCGGCACGATAGCGCCGCCAGTGCCGGTAACGCTCACATGCTCGGCGAGTCCGGCTTCAGTCTTCCCCGGCGATCCGGTTACGGTGACTGCGGCGGCTGGGAACCTGGATCCGAAGCTGAATGTGATTTACAGTGTGTCAGGCCCCGGCTTGACGGGTGGAATGACGGGCACAGTGTCCACTGGCGCGCTGGCCGCCGGCTCCTACCCGGTCAATTGCGGGGTGAAGGAAGGCAAACCCGGCAAGGAAGGCCTGAAGCCGTGGGAATCGGCCTCCGCATCGGCCAGCTTCACAGTGAAGGCGTTTGAGCCGCCGACGATCAGTTGCTCGGTCAGCCCGACGATCATCAAGCCGGGCGAGAGCAGCACCGTTACCGCAGTTGGAGTCAGTCCGCAGAATCGCCCGCTGACGTACAGCTACACGGCATCGGCCGGTTCGATCGCCGGGAACGGCAATACGGCGACCTACTCCTCGGTGGGAGCGCCGACGGGTCCGGTGAGCATCACCTGCACCGTGACCGACGACAAGGGGCAGAGCGCATCGGCAACCATCTCCGCGGCTAACAGCGTGACCATCACGGCCCCGTATGTGGCTCCCGTTCCGCACACCCAGGCTCTTTGCTCGATCAGCTTCGCGGCCGACAAATTGCGTCCGGCGCGCGTAAGCAACGAAGCCAAGGCATGCCTGGACGAGATCGCCCTCGACTTGCAGAAGCAGTCCGACGCCAAGGCAGTTGTGGTTGGCAGTTCCAATGCCAAGGAAAAGGCGGCGACTGCCAAGGAAGCGGTGGCTGCGAAGAAGAACAAGCATCTCGCTGTTGTGGATTCTGCCGCCGAGCGCGCCGTCAACACCAAGGACTACCTGGTGACCGAGAAGGGCATCGACGCATCTCGCATCAGCGTAGCGACCGGCACGACGGACGGCCAGACGGTGGAGGATTACCTGGTACCCTCCGGCGCCAGCTTCTCGGACGATGTGACGGGAACCACTCCGGTGGACGAGACCACAGTCAAGGTGCAGGCGCGCAAGCCCCTGCATGAGGCCGCTCACAAGAAAGCGGCGACGAAGAAGAAGCCGTAAAGTAGGCAAGCCGGCCTGATTGGCTGTACAACCGATAGTCCGGCCCCCGCGGATTTCACGAAGGGGCCGGGCAGATAGCAGGTTGAGGGATTCCTCGCGCAATCATTGGAGGTTGACCGGCGAGCCGGTCAACCTCTTCCGTTTTGCGCCTCTTTTTGGCGCGTTGTTCGACCCCAGGGAGTCTGTGTTCCGCATGAATCGCTTGCGAAGTTGCCTCGATGTTTTCCCCCGGTCCGGAGTATTTGCGCAGATATTGCCTCTCGTTTTGCTTTTGTTTGCGGCCCCCTTTTTGGGGGCACAGGCCCGATGGAGCGCCATTGGCCCCGCGGGCGGGGATGCGCGCGCCTTTGCGGCGGTTCCGGGGCAGCCCCATCATCTTTATCTGGGCACCACGAACAGTTGGCTCTACGAGTCAGTGGATGGCGGCGCATCCTGGCGCCGTCTCGCGAAGCTGGACACTTCCGACGATCTGATTTTGGACCACATCGTCGTGGACCAGGCAAATCCCGCCACCGTTTATGTAGCCGCGTGGAAGCTGGACCGCGCAGGCGGCGGGCTGTGGGTGAGCCATGACGGGGGCCGAAACTGGAGTGCCGTCGAGGGTCTGCGCGGCCAGTCGATTCGCGCTTTTGCTCAGGCGCCCTCGAACCCCGGGATTTTCCTAGCGGGAAGCCTTGAAGGGGTTTTCCGCAGCGGCGATGGCGGAGCAACCTGGACGCTGATCAGCCCGCCTGGCAGCCAGGAAATTCACGAGGTGGAGTCGCTGGCCATCGATCCGGCGGACCCGGATGTGATTTACGCCGGCACCTGGCACCTTCCCTGGAAAACCTCCGACGGAGGCAAGAGCTGGCACAGCATCAAAGAGGGGATTATCGACGACTCCGATGTCTTCTCGATCATCATCGATCCGTCGCAGACGAATATCGTCTACGCCAGCGCATGCAGCGGCATTTACAAGAGCGAGAATGGGGCCGGGATCTTCAAGAGGATCGAGGGCATACCTTCCACCGCGCGCAGGACGCGCGTGTTGCGGCAGGATCCGGTGAACCGCGACATGATTTATGCCGGGACCACCGAGGGACTTTACAAGACGGTAGACGGTGGCCGCAGCTTTACGCGCATGACAGGGCCGGAATTGATCGTGAACGACGTCCTTATCGATCCTCAAGACGCGAATCGTGTGCTGCTGGCCACCGACCGCGGCGGAGTGCTGCTGAGCCAGGACGCGGGAGCCAGCTTTGCGGCCGCCAATGACGGCTTTTCAGGGCGCAAGGTGGAGGCGTTGCTGATCGATCGCGACAATCCCGCACGGCTCTACGCCGGAGTGGTGAACGACAAGAGCTATGGCGGCGTTTTTGTTTCCACCAATAGCGGCGTGCGCTGGGAGCAGATTTCCGCTGGCCTCGACGGGCGCGACGTCTTCTCCCTGGCCGAGTCGCCGGAGGGAATGATTCTGGCGGGGACCAATCACGGTATCTTTGCGCTCGACAAGTTGGACGAGCGTGCCGCGGATGCGCCGGCCGGGACCGTGGATGCGCCCAGCCCGCGCTGGAGCCTGCGCAACACGATTCAGAACTCGCAGGTGAAGATGGCCGTTGAAAAGCACTATGGAAAGCGCGTCAACGTCGAGAAACGGGTGAAGGAGAAGGTGCGAGCCATCCAAGGCCGCGTCTATGCGCTCGACCTCTCTGGAGACGCCTGGCTAGCTTCGACCACGGGGGGGCTTTTCACCAGCAGGGATCACGGAGCCAGTTGGCAGGGCGGTCCGGTGATGGATTCGGCAGAGTATCTTTCGGTCGCCGCGCACGGAGCGGTGCAGGCTGCCGCCCGGCGGGATGAAGTGGTTCTCTCGTCGGACTCCGGCCAGACCTGGATGCCCATCGGCATTCCGGCGATGCTCACGCGCATCCACTCGGTTGCTTTTTCTTCCGACGGGACGCTGTGGCTGGGTGCTCGCGAAGGCGTGTTCTTCACGCACAACCTGGGCGGGACGTGGCTGTGGGTGCAAAGGTTTCCGTTGACAGATGTGGACAGCCTTTCCTTTGAAGCTCAACTCGGCAGGGTTCTTGTCAGTTCGCAAGCGAGCGACGTGGTCTACGCGATTGATCCCAAGTCGCTCGCCTGGAAGTGGTCTCAGACCGGTTACCGCATCAACCTAGTGCGCGCGGCCGAGGGGCGGCTGCTGGCAGCGTCGCTGGATGACGGGGTGCTGATCGAGCCGCAGCTGGCTGGCGTGGAGACGGGAAAGCGCTGACTGAACGAGGGAGCAGCGAAACGGGAATCGATCTTCACCGGAAAGAATCTGTTTCTGTATCATTGGATTATGCAGACCGAGACGGTGACATCCCGCCAGCCGGCAGCCTTTCGAACCTGCGACGCACGGCTTGAACCGATTGCCGCCAAGGTGCTGGCCGGCGAGCGGCTCGACTTCGACGACGGCCTCGCGCTCTACGGGTCGCCGGACGTGCTGGCCGTTGGCTGGCTGGCTAACCATGTGCGCGAGCGGATGCATGGCGATGTGACCTATTTCAACGTCAATCGGCACATCAACCCTACCAACGTCTGCGTGGCGGCATGCAAGCTCTGCGCCTTTGGGCGCAAGAAGGGCGATCCGGCCGGTTACACAATGGCTCTCGAAGAGGCGTGGGAGACGGCTGCCTCGGGCTACTCGGAGGCGGTGACGGAGTTTCATATCGTCGGCGGGCTGCACCCGGACCTTCCGCTCGAATACTTTCTCGACCTGGTGCGCGGCCTGAAGCAGCGGTTTCCCAAGGTCCACATCAAGGCCTTCACCATGGTGGAGGTGGCGTATCTGGCGCGGCGGGCCAAGCTCAGCATCGAGGCGACGCTCATCAAGATGCGCGAGGCGGGCGTGGACTCGATGCCCGGAGGCGGCGCGGAGATCTTCGCGGCGCGGGTGCGCTCGATTATCTGCGACCACAAGATCGACGGCGAGGAGTGGCTTGAGACGGCGCGGCTGGCCCACCGGCTTGGATTCAAGTCCAACGCGACGATGTTGTATGGGCACATTGAAAACGACGAAGACCGCGTGGACCACTTGCTCAAGCTAAGGGCGCTGCAGGATGAGACAGGCGGGTTTCAGACCTTCATCCCGCTGGTCTTCCATCCGGAGAATACGGCGCTCGATCACCTGCCGGTGACCACGGGCTTGACCGACATTCGCCAGGTCGCGGTCAGCCGCCTGCTGCTGGACAACTTTCCGCACATCAAAGCTTATTGGCAGATGCTTACGCCGAAGATTGCTCAAATTTCCCTTCGTTTTGGGGCCGACGACCTGGACGGCACCGTCGTCGAGGAGAAGATTTACCACGACGCCGGCGCCACTACGCCGCAGGGCATGACCCGAGTGGAGCTTTGCCGCCTGATTACCGAGGCCGGGCGAGTTCCAGTGGAGCGCGACACGCTGTACAAAGCGGTGACGCGCACGGAAGACAGCTTTACGGTGGCGGTGTAGCGAATGAGGCGCGTCCGCGCACCGGGCGGCTATCGGCGTGTCGCGGAATCCAGGAATGGCTTGGTGCGCTACCTGGATGCGCTGAACCACGCTACTGCCGCGCCCACCAGGGGGGCCTGGTCGTTGAGCGCGGATGGCAGCACGTGGAAATTCAAACCCTCCAAATGGCTCTCGGCGGCGGGCAGGAACAGGTGCGCCGAGCGGGAGATGCCCCCGCCGAGAACCACAACCTGGGGGGCGAAGTCGGAGACCAACATGCGCAGCGCCAGGCCAAGATGGCGGCCGAATTCTGTGAAGGCTGCGGCCGCATTCGGATTGACAGCCACTTCGGCGGCAATGCCGGCCACCTCCGCGAGCACGCCGGTACGGCGCTGATAGTATCGCTGGATTGCTCGCGTTGAGATGAAATCCTCAACGATTCCCCCTTCATAGGGGAGATTCCAGATTTCGCCGCCGGGGGGAACGCCGGGGCCTTCGGTGACTACGCGGCTATCCACGGCAAAGGCCGAGCCGATGCCCGTTCCCAGAGTGATGCCGACGGCGCGCGGAACGCCGGGAGCCGCCCCAGCGCCGATCTCACCCAGCAGGAAAGCTCCGGCATCGTGAACGAAGCGCACCTGGCCGGGCTGCCATCCGAAGCGCACGGCCAAGGGCTGGCGCAGGTTGATGCCATAAAGGAAAGGCAGCTTGTGCCGCATCAGGCTCACGCCTTCGTCGAAATTGAAGGGGCCGGGCATGGCCACTTCAGCGCCTGAAACGGCTTCGGAGCCGGCGGAAGCGCGGACGCCGAGAGAGTGCAAAAAACCGATGAAGGCCTCGCTGGTCTGCTCGGCAGGGTACGGGGCGCTCACAACGGGGTCGAGCCGATAGGTAGTCTCGTTGCAAACCGCGGCGGATACATGGCTGCCTCCAACATCGTAAACGAGGACAGACCTCTCGAAATCGGCGGCCATCGAAACCTCCCAATTGGTAGCGTTCTCACTGGTAGCATATACTCGGGATTGGCAGGCGCCTTCCAAGGCAATCCAGCACGTGGTTGCGCTTGGCCGGAGAGATGTGTTCGCGGTCCATTGCGCCCCCTTCGAGCCGCGGCGGTGATGGCTCACCACCCGCTCAATCGGATGCTGGTTGGCTCAATGCCTCTCTCTGAGGACTTCCTGAGTCCTCTGACGGCGGTGTGAGTCCGGGCACGAAAGCTGCCGATAACCCGTAGAGAAGAAATGCCAATATCCCAAGAATCGGCGTGCCGCCAATCATCACCAGGTTCTCCAGAACTCCGCCCACCACAGCGCCAAGAAGGTTGATGCCAAGTCCCTGGGCGGGGTGTGCGACATCGCGGAAGCTGCGCGAAAAAACAAGTCCCGAGAAGAACACGGGCAGACCCGCCAACGTAGCGGCGGCAAGCACTCTTGCTGCGATGGGAAGTGTGTCAAAGTGCGAATACGGCACGAACATGCCGACGGCCAGAATCGTGAACAGGGCAGCATACGCGATGCCTCGGGAGACAGCCCGAAACATGATGAACGTATTGGCCAGCAAACCCATGACAAGGAAGGAGGCAATCACCACCGCATTGACGATCCAGGTGGACCCAAACAACAGCGAAAGTTCTGTAACTCCTCTGGTCTCGAGAAGCATGAATCCCGCGCCCAGGAAAAACATGTGCAGGCCCTGCCGGCTGGCAAGACGCCGAAGAGGAACCCTTCGTTGCAGGACCGTTGCCGCGAAGTAAAGAAACAGCGCGAGCACGCTCCATATGGCGAAGGGAATCGTTCGAGATTGGAGATACAGGAAGGGCCAATGGTCGGTGGAGAGAATCGTGCTGGCCTGATGCAATTGCAACTGCTTGCCGATCTCCGGAAAGTCTCCGATCTGGTTGGACTCCGCTCCCTTGCCCTCCACAAATACCACGCCTGAATTGTCGTAGCCGGTGAAGTAAGCGCGGGGCGGCGCGCCAAAGGCCTGCGCCAACGTCGCGGAGAGCCGTTCGCTGATGAATGTGCTGCCCCCTCCGAAGGCCAGCACCACAGTGCCATTCTCCCGGAGAAGGCTTCGAGCTTCGCGGAAACTCTCAAGCGTGTAAACGTAGTTGTCCAGCCGGATGGACGAAAAGGCTGTCACCATGGTGTGCGAGTCGAGATAGCCGAAGACGATCAGGTCGTACTTCTGGTGCGTTTTCTTCAAGAAAGCGCGGGCGTCATCCACAAACACGCTGACTTTGGGTGAATCGTAAGGGCGCTCCGGGTGGTACTTTTGGCCGAGGCCAAGAATGAAGGGATCGATTTCAACTGCGTCCACGTGCGTTGCCCCGTGCCGCAGCGCAGCCGCGACGTCGTTACCGGTGCCCGCGCCCACCACCAGCACCTGCCCTGGATTCGGGACCAACCTGTAGGGAAGCTCGTAGGTCGCAAGGCCGGAGCGGTTGGGCTCAGCATCGGGAAAGCGCGCGATGAATTCAGGCGACAGATCGAGCATCTTCTGGTGGTAGTCGTGGTTGACGTCGACAAAGTACACGGCGGGGCGAGGCCAGCCTGCCGGCGTCGCAACTTCGGTGAGAGTAATCCGATAGTAGGGCGACCAGTAAGTGTGCTGCTGCGGGACGGCCATCGCGCAGACAATCAAAGCAAACGCGGCCATTGTCCAGCGCTGGCGGAAGAAGAAAGGAACCAGAGCCCCAAACCCGAGCAAGACCCAGATCACGGGGGGCGAGCCTAAGAACGAGAGCACCGTGAAAGCGGCGATGCCGGCGAGACTTCCCGCCAGATTGATGCCATAGCCTCGAAGAGCGGGGAATTGCTTGAGATGTTCCCCGACAAGTCCGCCCAGGACCGCGAAAAATGCCACCACAAGATACATGATGCCGGGAATGGCGATCAGATATAGGAAGAACATCAGGATGACCCAGAGGGTGAGCCAGTGGCCTGTGGGCGCCGTAGGCTGCTCCGTGAAGACGCGGTAGTCGAAAGTGGGAATGGGCAAGTGGGTCAGCTTGAGAACAGATGCAAAAGTAATGAGGAGGAACAGCGCCGCGGCAATCACCGGAAAGAACCGTTTCAAGGTTCTGGGGGGCGTTTCGAGGAGCATTCCCAGCCCAATCCCAAAGAAGCTTGCAATCAGCGCGAGGTTTTTGAGGTAAGCGAAGACTCTGATTTCGGTTGAAAGATAGCGAATGACAATCAGTTCGAAATAAAGCGCGATGAAACTCGCCAGGAAGAGCGGCCAGAATCCCCGTACAGACCAGCCGGAGCTATCCGGGGCGGCTTGGCCAGCGGGCACTTCACGATTAACAGCAGCTTCTTGACGGCGCATAGTCCACTTCCTCTCCGCCTCAAATGGCTGGCAGGGCCGTTTCCAGCTCCTTTTGCGGTCGGTGCGACCGTAAGAACCAGGCGGCGCGAAACTTGAATGATGCTATCACAAAGTTGTGCTTCGTCCTGAGGGCACGGAGGTTGCTCTTGGTGATGCTGGAGTTGCGGTGGAAAAAGGCGCAGACCGGAGATTGAAAGGCCGCTCTGCTGGAACTTGGAAGGGGAAGGCCAGGAGATTGCGGATGCGGCGCAAGAGGTTGATTTACTCCAGAAACTCGCGCACGAAGGGGTTCTTGCTCTTGACCAGCTCATGGAGCGAGCCGTCGAAGATAAGCCGGCCCTCTTCTAGCATGAGGAAGGTCGTGCCTTGGTCGGTCTCGCCCTTGGGGAGAGGGACCATGCGGCCGAGTTTGGGGTCAAAGCGGTGGTTGCAAAGAAGGAAGGCGTCCTGGAGGCGATGGGTGACCAGCAACGAAGGGGTGTGGTAAACGTCGCGCTCCTTGACGATCAGTTCGATGATGGTCGTCGAGGTTACAGGGTCGAGGCCTCCGGTGGGGGAGTCGTAGAGCAAGAGTTCCGGCTGGCGGATCAAGGCGCGGGCTATGGCCACGCGCCGGCGCATTCCGCCCGAGAGACTGGCAGGATAGAGATCGAAGGTCTCTTCCAACTCGACAAAGCGCAGTGCATCGCGGACGCGCTCGTCGATCTCGCCGTCGGGAACAAGCTCCTGAATCAGTTGGTAGGCCACATTGTCGCGGACGGTGAGGGAATCGAAGAGCGCGCCCTCCTGAAAGACCATGCCGGTGCGGGTGCGCAGGGGGAAGAGCTGCTCCTCGGGCATGAGGGCGATCTCTTCGCCGAAGAGCATGATGCTGCCCTGGTCGGGGCGGAGCAGGCCGTTGGTGAGCTTGAGCAGGACGCTCTTGCCGACCCCGGCCGGGCCGAGCAGGACGCGGGTCTCGCCCGGAGCAATGGAGAAGCTGACATCGTCGAGCACGGGTGGGCCGTCGAAGGCGATGGAGACGTTGCGGAAGACCACGACCGGGTCCGCGCCGGGAGCTGAAGCCAGGGCTTGTCCGGGCCTATCTTGACCGGGTTGGGGGGAATCAGGGATCGCGGTCATAGGGGGGGGAAGAGGGTGAGCAGCACCTGGGTAAGCAGGAAATCGACGAAGATGATGAGTACCGAAGCCCATACGACGGCCTGAATGGTGGTGCGGCCCACGCCCTGGGTTCCGCCCGTGGTTCTCATGCCGTAAAAGCATCCGATGGAACTGAGGATGTAGCCGAAGAAGAGCGGCTTGACCAGTCCCTGGACGATGTCGGGATAGCGCAGGTGTTCCCAGGCCATGTTCAAGTACTGGGTGCCGTTCTGGTGGTTCATGAATACGGTCACCAGGCCGCCGCCGGCGATGCCGCAGGCATCGGCGACGATGGTTAGGAATAAGAGCATCACGATAGAGGAGAAGATGCGCGGGGTGACCAGCTTGCGCATGGGGTCAACGCCGAGGGCGCGCATGGCGTCAATCTGCTCGGTGACCACCATGGACCCCAGTTCGCTGGCCATCGAGCTGGCGTTGCGGCCGCTGACCATCACTCCGGTAAGGACCGGGCCGAGCTCCCGAATCATGGTCAGGCTAACAAACTGTCCGGTGACGGCAGTGGCGCCGAAAGCCGAGAGCGTGGCCGCCGATTGCAGCGCCAGCACACCGCCGGTCGAGACCCCGGAGAGCACAACGATCGACAGGGAGCCGAAGCCGATGATGTCGGATTGAACTAGGAATTCGGGCCAGTAGACGGGCGGGCGGAAGAGATTGGCGACTGCGCGCCAGGCGAAGAGGGAGTAGTCCTGCACGGTGAGGACGAGATTCTTGGCGGTCTTCTCGATGGTGTGTATCGCCATTGCGTTTGCCGGTCTGCTTGTTGATGCAAGGACAGGATAGCGCATCGGGCGAGCAGGGGAGCGAAAGGACCGCCAGCGGGGCCCCACAGTTTTATAGTCCTACAGTTTCAGTGGGCTGTGAAACTGTGAGGTGGAAGTGGTTTATTTTGAATTATTTAAGGGGTTCCATGCAGTTTCACGGATTCACGGTTTGCGTGGTTCCGTGAAGGGGTGCCTTGTAGGTTATTGATTTTAAGTTGGTTAACGATGGTCCCACAGATTCACCGGCAAAATTGAGAAAAAAAGCGCCGAGGACAGCGGAGTTTGCGGGGCTAGCGGAGTTGGCGCTGCTGGCCGAATTGGCGGGAATGGTAACGCTTATTTTACTCATGGCTTCCTTTCAGGGATCAGTGAACAAGGATCAGTTGAGGTCTGTTCTGCTGACTACTTCTATTGTTCTCCAACGGAACTTAATTATCTGCAAAAGGCATGCGCTGGGGCCCGTTAATGTTTGCACCGTATGATTCGGTGATTGGATTGCTTATGAACAAGCGCGGGCGTGGACGCCCGCGCTACAGCCGGTCTGGAGACCGGCGCTACCTTCCGGCTCAGGCGGTCTCCGTGCTGGAGCATTTTTACTGTTTTTGTAATGCTGGGGTCGGTGATTTCCCATCCATCCCGCAAAAAGCGCGGGATGAATGGGGTACCCAAGACCAATCAGGAACGGCTACGGCGCTGAAACGGTGAAGCTCTGGCTGACCGACGTGGCTGCGGTGTAGACGACATTGCCGGTTTGCGTGGCCAGAATGGTGCAGGTTCCGTTGATGAGCAGCGAGGCGGTGCTGGCGCCGGCGCCGACGGTGCAGACGGTGGGCGTGGTGGAGGCGAAGGCGACCGTCAGGCCGGAGCTGGCTGTTGCGGTCAGGGCAAGGCTGGATACCCCAGTCTGGTTCGGGATCGCGGGGAAAGTGATGGTCTGGGTTGCATGGCTGACCCAGAAGCTGTGGTTGACCGGTGGCGCCGCTCCGTAGACGGTATTTCCCGGCTGCGTGGCCTGGAGGGTGCAGGTTCCGCTGGTCAGCAGCGAGGCCGTCGCGCCGGTCGCGGTGCAGACCGTTGGCGTGAGCGAGGTAAAGGCGACCGTCAGGCCGGAGCTGGCGGTGGCCGAGAGGGGCGTGGTGGTGAGGGCCACTTCGGTGGCGGTGATGGCCGGGAAGGTGATGGTCTGGGCCACTTTTACGGGGAAGCTCTGGTTGACCGATATGGCGGCGGAGTAGACGACGTTGCCCGGCTGCTTGGCCAGCATGGAGCAGGTGCCGCCGGCGAGCAGCGAGACCGTCGTGCCGGTCACGGTGCAAATCGTTGGCGTGGAGGAGACATAGGTGATCGGCAGGCCGGAGCTGGCCGTGGCCGTGAGGGCCAGCATCGTGCCCGTCACCTCGGGGGTGGTAATGGCTGGGAAGGTGATGGTCTGTGTGGCGTGGCTGACCCAGAAGCCATGGTAGAGCGGCGCGGCGGCGGCGTAGACGGTGTTGCCCGGCTGCATGGCCTCGATCAGGCAGGTGCCGCTGGTGAGCAGTGTTGCCGTCGCGCCGGAGACGGTGCAGATCGAGGGGGTGGAGGAGGCGAAGGTGACTGTCAGGCCGGAGCTGGCGGTGGCCGAGATGGGCATTGTGGTCAGCGCAACTTCGGTGGCGGTGATAGTCGGGAAGGTGATGGTCTGTGGCGCGTGGCTGACCCAGAATCCGTGGTAAGCCAACGGCGCCGCGGTGTAATCGCTGTTACCCGGCTGCGAGGCGGTGATGCTGCAGGTTCCGCTAGCGAGCAGCACTGCGTTGCTGCCGGAGACGGTGCAGATGGAGGGTGTGGTGGAGGCGAAGGCGACCATCAGGCCGGAGCTGGCCGTGGCCGAGAGGGGCATGGTGGTCGTCGCATACTCGGTGCCGGTGATGGCGGGGAAGGTGATGGTCTGGGGGGTTGCGGAAGCGGCAATATTGATCGTGGCGAGGTTGCTGTTCCAGTAGTAGTCGGTGCTCCAACCGCTGTCGAAGACGCCCACCTCCGCCGTGTACGCTCCAGTCGCCGTGACGACCGGGGACTGGCTCGATGGGGTCCAGGTATAGGTGTAGGAGAGAGTTCCATTGGCGGCAAAGTTCTGCCCGGAATAGATCTGAGTGCCGACGGCAGTGTTCGCCGCATTGTAGATTTGAATTTCGACGTTGGCGTTGGAGAGCGGCCCGCCGGTATCCTGAACTGAAAACGTGACGGTGGAGCTGCCGCTGGCGGCGATGGGGGTTGGCTTGGCCGTTCCGGTGGCAGTGAAGGCCGGCGGTCCCGAGCCTCCGGTTAGCGTGATGGAACCGGCGCTGCTATTCCAGTAATAGTCGGTGCTCCAGGTGGAGTTGAAGACGCCGATCGCCATGGTGTAGATGCCGTTGGTTGTTTCAGCCGGTGAGAGGCTTGACGGATTGAAAGTGTATGTCAGCGTCAGAGTCCCGCCGGCCGTAAAATTCTGTCCGGTCCAGTTCTGCTGCACGATTTGATTGCTCGACGGGTCGAGGATCAGCATTTGAACAATCCCGTTTGTGAGACCGATGGTTCCGGTGTCCTTGACGCTGACCGTGATGGTGGAGGAGCCGCTGACGGGGATCGAGGCTGGATTGGGCGTCGCCGAAGCGGTGAACGAAAGCGCCGAGTTGACGGTGATGGTGCCGGCCGAGGCGTTGAGATTCCACTGCTGGCCGGTCGCGCTGAACTCTCCGACTTCCAGCGTGTAGGTTCCCGCCATCGCTGGCGTAAGCGCAGCCGTGTAGGTCTGGGTCTGGTTTGTGGCGAAGCTCTGGGCGGTAAAACTCTTGGTCAGGGCCACATTGTTGTTTGGATCCAACGCGATGATCTCGACCGTTCCGTTGCTCATCGTGCTGGCGGTGCATTGCACGGTGGCAGTGATGGTGGTGCCGGCGTTTTGCGTAACAGGATTCGGCGATGCCGTTGCCGAGGACGTGAAAGTGGGTGGAATCTGCGGAGTGGCCGCGACCGGGGCCGAATTCGGGCTGGTGCCCTTGCTGTTGGTTCCCGAAACCTCGTAGTAGTAAGTGTTTCCGTTCGTGACGCTGGAATCGGTGAGCGTAGTGGGCGCGGGGCTGGTGATCGTGCCGATCGACGTGTAGGAACCACTGCTGGAGGCGCTGCGCGAGACGGTATAACTGGTGGCGCCGCCTCCGGCATTCCAGGTAAGCGTCACGGAGTTGTTGCCGACGGCTGCCGTAAGGCCAGCCGGCGTCGAGGGCGCGGTGAGTACACTACCCGACGGAATGACGAAGAGCGTGACGCTCTGGGAGGGAACCGTCGCGCTGACGGAGTTGTTGGCCACCGCGACGCTGCCCAGGCTGTTAATCGAAGTCTGGGTCGCGGACGAGATCTGATAGGCCTGCGCGCTGCCCGTGGTGCTGAAGTTGGCCAGGCTGACGGTCACCGGGGTGCTGCCCGTCTGCTTGTTGATGACCATCACCGTGAGCGCGCCATCCGAGGAGCGGACCGCGGCATACGAGGACAGGTTGTCTGGATTGGCCACCGTGGCCGCGACGCTGTTGTCACCAAATGTGGAGAGGCTGCCGTCGTAGTTGCGGTACATCTGCATGGACAGGTAAGTGGGTTTGACAGGCGCTCCAAAGATGCTGGCCATGTCGTATCCGTAGTATCCGAAGATGCCCAACAGGTCAGCCTCTGTCGTGGCGCCGCTCAGCGTGGATTCGTCGTCCCAGTTGTACTCCGTGCAGGCGATTCCCAGCCCTGGGTAATACTGGTTCACCCATTGCTTCATCAGCGGAATCCACTCGATTACACTGCCGTTCAGACCGACCTGGCCATACCAGTTGGGATCGACATAATTCGGATCCCAAAGCTCGCGCGTCGCGACATTGAAGTTCGACGAGGCGTCGGTGTAGCAGTGGACGCTGAGGATGTTAATCAAATCCACGCCGTTGGCCTGCTTGTAGGCGTAGAGCTTCTGGAGCAGGTATGGGTAGTAGTAAGTATTGCTGTGCGTGGCGTAATCTGAGCCGGCGCCGGTTCCATTCCGCTGATCCAGGCCGCTCTCGTACATCGCCCACCAGCTCCACTCTTCCGGTCCGACGATGACGGCGTTGGGATCGACGGCGCGAATGGCGCCCGCGTAGGCGACGATGTCGTTGTACAGCTCATCGTAGGTTTCAGCACTGGGGTGAACGTCGCGATGGGTTCCGCTCCAGATGGAAGGCTCGTTGTCCAGGATGTAGTACTTGACGCCGGTTGCAGTGGTCGAGTCTCCCCATTTGGAGACCAGATGCTGCACCCAGGCCTTTTCGATCGCTACGCTATTCGGCACATAGGCATCGCTGGGATCGTTGTCAACAAATGCGCCGCCGGAAAGGCATCCGCTGCCCGCGTCGGACTGATAGGGATCGGCAGCGTCGAGGCTGCCGCACCCGACCTGCGCGCCGTACTTGGCGACAGAGAAAGACCAGAGAGAGGCAGCGCCGGTGGTGGCATCGGGTCCGACTTTGGCGATGTAGGGAAGCATGGGAATCGTGACCATCGGCTGGGAACCGACGTTGGCGGCGTGGGTGAGTTGAATCTCGTTGTCGATCATGGCTCCAGCGACGACGGGAGGACCGTCCTCCAGATAGCTCTCCCAATACCAGTCCTCATCCAGGTTCATCGCGTCCTGCTGCCAGTTGTAGTCGCTGGTGTTGTTTCCCCCGAGGCGGTTGAGCGGAGCGTTGGTTGCGATCAGGTCGGAGGTAGCGAACCATGCGCCTCCGTAGATATTGGGGTTGATGGCGTGCTGGTTGGCACTGGCGTCCACGGCGACAGATGTCGCGGGGTTCTGGGCAGTGGCCGGAGAGAAGAAAACGACGCTGGCCAATGCAAGAATCGCCAATACCCGCGGCGATCCGGCAAGAGCCATGGAAGCGTCACAGGAAAGCCGCGAGCAACCGGCCTTCAAGATCGCAAAGAAGAAGAATGCCATTCCTCGAATCATGGGGAGCCTCCCGCCGAGGAAGGCCGGAGGCAGTCCAGGGGATCGACGAAATCCCGTAGAACCCTGCCAACCGCCGCCCGGACAGTTCAGTTCTGCTTTCCAGCCGCAAAGAACAACGCGGCCCGGAAGACCATTGATGCAAGACAACCGGCCGAACCGAAATCGGTTGACTCAATGGAAAGAACCAGTTGGCAAGAACGCTTCGGGCGCCGCCGGTATATCCGGCAACTGCCTGCAAGAAGCTAGGAACCGTGACCGAAGATCAGACCAATAGAGGACAGCTCTGCATGAACCGATCCCTCGCAAGGATGGTAATCCTCGAGTCGCCTCTTCAACAAGGGTAGCTAGGAAGATTCTTCAGGCAAAGGTAACCGGAAGTTCTCTATGGAGGCTTTCCGTGCTTTTCGATGGCTTGCGCCTTTTGCAGGCCGGAGGCCTTTGCGCATTGGGATACAGGAGCGGCGGCGGTAATCGAAGAAGACACGGCGCCGATGCGTTCAGCGACGAACAGATCTCGCAACGCAAAACCGGCGAAGATGCGAAGATAGGCGTCCATAGCCCACGCTGCCGCGGCGCCATAGTATTCTGGGAGGTCACGGAAACGGTGGCGGACGGGTGCTTGGGCAAATGACGGAAATTAGAAAAGTCGAGCTGTTCGACACGAGCCTGCGGGACGGGATGCAACAGCCGAATATCGACATCTCCGTGCCGAACGCGGTCGGGCTGTTGCAGCACATGGCGGCGTTTGGCGTTCATTATGCCGAGATCGGCTTTGCCGGGGCGAATCAGTTTGTCGGCGACTTGACCTGCGCTCTGCACACGGCCGACACGGGTGCGATGAAGCTGGCGCTGTTTGGCAGGACGCGCGGGCGCGGCACGAAGGTGCGGGATTGGCCCGACGTGCAATTCATGGCGGCGCACAAAGAGCGGATTCCGGTGGCTGTGATTGTGGTCAAGTCACGGCTACTGGATGTGATGAAGTCGCTGGAGACCACGCCGGAAGAGAACCTGCTGATGGCCTACGAGACCATCGACTGCCTGCAACAGAACGGCCTGGAAGTGATTGTGGACCTGGAGCACGCGATGGATGCCTGCTGCGGGCGGCGCGAAAACGGCAATCTGTGCGACGAGGATTTCAGGCGGCAGAGCCTGGACTACTTTCACCAGTTGACGGCGCAATGCGCGCGGCAGAAGGTGAGCCGCATCGTGGTCTGCGATACGACCGGCGGCGCTAACCCGGAAGAGGTGACCGAGGCGATTGGCGAGCTGAGGCGGGATTATCTGGGGGCGCGATTCGGTTTTCACGGCCACACGGATCGCGGCCTGGGCGTTGCCAATGCGCGGGCCGCGGTGATGGCCGGGGCGGCGCAGATTCAAGGCACGATTTTGGGAACCGGGGAGCGCTGCGGCAACGTGAACCTGACGACGGTGATCGGTTCGCTACAATTGAGGGGGGAAGCCGAATTTGTGACGCCCGAGGCTCTGACCGGGCTAGCCACGCTGGCGAATGCGGCGTACGCGGCTTTTGGGCTGGAGGCGCCGCACGGCACGCCCATTGTCGGGCCGGGCGCTTTTGGCACTTGGGCCGGGATGCACGGCAGCAGCGAGCGGAAGAATCCGGGGGCGTACCTGTGGTGCGATCCGGGCAAGGTGGGCGCGAATCCGTCGATCGGGGTCAACGGGCAGTCGGGGAAGGCCAACATCATGCTGCTGTCAGAGGCGCTGGGCGTTGCTCTGGATTCCGGGCAGGCGGGGACGTTTATCAGCGACAACCAGGCGATGGTGGAGGGCGGCGGCTTCACGGTGAGCGAAGTGTCGTTCAAGCTGGCCTGCATGAAGGTTCTCGGCACGCTGCGGAATCGCTTTGGCGTGAAGAGCTGGCGAGTAATCGACGAATCGGACGTGATTGGGACCAGATACGTGCAGGCCTCGATGCTGTTGTCGATTGGCGACTCGACCGTGGTGGGCGCGCGCGCGGAGGGGGCTGGGCCGGTGGATGCGCTGACCAAGGCAATGCGCCGCGAATTGGAGAAATGGTACCCGGCGATCGCCAAGATGCATCTGGGCAGATTCAGCGTGACGGCCATCGACGTTTCGGCCCAGGACTCGGCGGCCCACGTGCGCGTTACGGTGAGCTTCAACGCCGACGGGCACGATCCGTGGATCACGGCGGGGGTCAGCAGCGATTTGAATCAGGCGGCGCTGATGGCGATTGTGGATGGCTTCGATTACTGGCTGCTGAAAAACCCGGAGTGAAAAAGCCAGGGCGCCGGCCGGAGTTGCCGGCGGCGCCCTGTGTGTTGCAGCGCATCTGATCTTCAGACGCGGTCGCCGAAGGCCGGCAGCTTCATCTCTTCCATCTGGTGCTTGAACTGCTGCATCTGCTGCTTCAGTTGGTCCATCTGTTTCTGGTCGAGCTTGAAGTCCTCGGCCTTGAAGCTCTTGCGGAATTCTTCCATCTGCAGCTTCAGTTGATCCATCTGCTTCTGGTCGAGCTTGAAGTCCTCGGCTTTGAAGTTATTGCGGAACTCCTCCATCTATTGCTTCAACCGATCCATCTGTTTCTGATCGAGCTTGAAGTCAACGCCCTTGAGGGTGTCACGCAGCTTTTCGGCCTGATCGCGAAGCGCCTGCGCCTCAGCCTCGCCGCCGAATGAAAACGCCTGTTCCAACTTTGGATCGCACTGGGCCAGCGCCATTCCGTCGCCCGCCGGGAAGAGATCTTCCAGCTCCAGTTCGCTGTGGCGCTTGGAGTCAACCAGCAAGGTCAGCGTCTGCTGCTTGCGGTCGCGCAGCACGACGACTTGCACCGGCTTGCCCTGGTTGACGCGCAGGGAGCGGTCCCAGTCCGCCAGCGTGGCGATGGCGTCGGGGCCGACCTTGAGAATCACGTCGAAGGCCTTGAAGCCAGCAGTGGCGGCCTCGCTCTTGCGCGCCACCTGCTTGACCATCAGCCCGCTGGGCACGCCCATATACTCGGCCATCTGCGAGGTCAGCGGCTCGACCAGCGCGCCAACGTTGAGACTGCTGCCGAACGACGGCATGTGGAAGCCGCCCGGCATCGGCGTGTCGCCGCCGGCCAGTATTCCCATCTCCGGCGCCTGGGCAAATACGTCGCTGCCCGTTCCGAGCCGGTTCCAGACGTCCTGCTCCATGAGGCGGCGGTCGGCCAGTTGGACAGCCAGGGTTTGCGTGTTGCCGTCGCGGCTGATTTCGAGGCTCACTTTGCGGCCCGCGGGAATCTCGCGCAACATGCGGCGCAACTGCTCGGCGCCTTCGACGGCCTGGCCGTTAAGCTGGAGCACCACGTCGTTGACCTTGAGCCCGATCTGCCCGGCAGGCGCGTCGTGATCGACCAGCGTAACGATGGCCCCGCGAACCTCTTTGAGCTTCAGCGCCTGCGCCTTTTCCTGGTCCACGTCGGCCAGATCGACGCCCAGGTAGCCCTGGGAACTGGAGGAGTGCAGCAAGAGCGGGCTAGGCTCCTCGATCAGTTGCCCAACCTCGCGCATCTGCGCCCGAAGCGCGGCCGGCGCCATCGCGACGCCCGCCAGCATCACCCATGCAAGTGTTTTGTACGGCCCCAAAAAGTGCTTCATCTCATCCTCTCCCGCAACTGCTTTGCTCCGGTCCACATTCTCATCGGACGATGCGGTTCCCGGAAATTGACTTGCCCTTACTGAATCTCCGGAACGCTGTTCAAAACCTGCCTGGAAACGGTCCGGATATACGGATTCTGGTCGGTATTGGCGACTGAATGCAGCACTTGCCGCACGCTGGTATCGCCCTCGACCGGCTCCAGAATGTTAATGGCGTCGGTGCGAATACGCGGGTCGGCGTCGTTCATGAGCGCCTCCAACACCGCATCCCGCACACGCACATCCGCGGCCACATAAGGCTCCAGCCCCTGGAGCGCCTTTTGACGCACGCCCGCGTTCTTGTCGTAGCGCAGCGCCACCATCAGCGCATCGCGAATGCCCGCGCCCTGGCAACTGTGCCCGGCGCGACATTCGGCGGCCAGCAGACCGACCGAGTCGTCGCGGAGTCCGGCCGACGCCGAGTTCTCGCTGGCAAGCATCAGCAACTGGCGAATCGCCGGATCGTCGAGCGAGCCCTGGATGCGCTGCGGCACGAGCTGGTTGTAGCGCACCTCGACCAGGTGACTGTTGGGCTGCTGGACGATGCTGGAAATGCTGGCAATCTC
>Ga0187847_10001442_pt1 | contig 21285 bp, 15 predicted proteins | sample June2016WEW_4_10_FD_132458 | JGI IMG/M metagenome (GOLD analysis project Ga0187847, IMG submission 132458) | Peatland microbial communities from SPRUCE experiment site at the Marcell Experimental Forest, Minnesota, USA - June2016WEW_4_10 | ecosystem: Environmental > Terrestrial > Soil >...
AACTGGAAGCTCACCAACTCTCGGTGATGGACGTGGTGCGCTCGGTGAATGAATCGAACTTGATTCTGCCCGCCGGCGACGTGCGCATCGGACCGAAGGACTATAACGTCTATGCCAATAGCCAGATTCCGGTGGTTGAGGAAATCAATGCCATGCCGATCAAGACGGACAAACAGGACCATCGGGGTGAATCGGTGTTTGTTGGCGATGTTGGGAAAGCGGTGGACTCAGGCCAGCTGCAATACAACATCGTCCGGGTCGACGGTCAGCATTCCGTATACATTCCGATTTTGAAGCAGGGCGGCGGATCAAACACGATCAGTATTGTGAACGGCATTCGAGAGGCCGTGAAACATCTGCTTGATATTCCGAAGGCGCTCAAAACGGCGGTCGTCTTTGATCAATCGGTTTTTGTGAAGATTGCGGTGAAGAATGTGATCAACGAGGGCAGCATTGGCCTGTGCCTCACTGCGCTAATGATACTTCTCTTTCTCGGCAACCTGCGCGCGACGATTTCGGTATTACTCTCGATCCCCATCTCTTGCCTCGCCGCCTTCCTTGCGTTGAACCTGGGCGCGAGCACCATCAACACCATGGTGCTTGGCGGCATCGCGCTCGCCCTTTCCCGCTTGATTGATAACTCGGTCGTCGTTCTTGAGAACATCTTTCGTCATATGGAGTTGGGCGAGCCGGCGGTTGAAGCCGCCATCCAGGGAGGCAAAGAGGTCCAGCTCGCCGTGCTGGCAGCTACCTGCAGCACAAGCATCGTTTTCTTTCCTGTCATCATGCTCTCGGGCGTCAGCAAATATATTTTTAGCGCTCTGGCCCTCGCGGTCGTGCTGGCGCTGTTTGCTTCTTATGCCGTCGCCATGACTGTGGTGCCACTTTTTTGCGCGAAGTTCATCCGTCTAGAGCCTGAACACAAAAACGCTTCTTATAGCACGGTGGGCGGCGCCAGGGAGGCAGTACAGGAAGTCGAAGGGGAACAAAGAATAAAGCGCGCGAACATCTTTCGACGCATCGTCATCGCTTTCAATCAGCAATTCGAGCGACTGCAGCAGGCCTACGAAAAAGCGATCGCCGTTTGTCTGGATCGTCCCGTCTTGATCGTATGCAGTTTTACTGGTTTCGTGGCGCTAAGCTTCGCGCTGTTTCCATTCCTGGGCGTGGCGTTCTTCCCGCGCACCGACCCCGGGCAATTTGTCGTCAATGTCAAAGTCCCGCCCGGAACTCGTCTTGAGGTGACTGACGAATATGTCGGGAAGATGGAGCAGGATATCCGCAATGTGGTGTCGCCGCACGACATGAATATGATTGTGTCGAACATTGGCATTACGCCAGACCTTTCGGCCATCTATACCAGCAATTCCGGTATGCATACCGCCTTCATTCAGGTCAGTCTCAAGGAGGACCATAAGACCAGCAGCTTCGCTTACATGCAACGTCTGCGCGAGAGGTTCGCCAACGACTTTCCAGAGGTGAACACTTATTTCCAAACCGGTGGATTGGTTGATTCCGTCGTTAACCAAGGGCAACCCGCTCCGATCGACATTCGAATTGGGGGCAGTGACTTGGATGAACCGTTTGCTTTGGCCAAGTCCGTGGCTGCGAGGGTGAAAGCATTGAGTTCGGTCAACGATGTCCTGATTCCGCAGGACCTCGATTATCCGGGGCTGGAATTGAATATCGATCGCGAACATGCGGCGCTGCTCGGCATATCGCCGGAGGTGGCGCTCGATAATGTCATCACCGCGCTTACATCGGACACGATGATTGCCCCGAGTTTCTGGGTCGATCCGAAGACTGGCAATAATTACTTTCTCAGCGTGCAATATCCCGACAATCAAATTAAAACTCTGACCGACTTAAAGCAGATTCCTTTGCGCGCCCCCGGAGCCGCAAACACAACACCGCTGGAGTCCCTCGCATCAATCAAGCAGATCAATACGCCAACGGAGGTCGATCATTACCAGCTGCGCCGCAGTTTCGACATCTATGTCATGCCGAAGAAGGAAGATCTGGGGCGCGTGAGCGCTGAGATCAAACACGTCCTTGACGGCATGCACCACTCTTCCCAGATCACCGTGTCGATGGGCGGAGCGATCTCGGATATGCACAGTTCGTTCCAGAGTTTCGGCATCGGTCTCATCCTCGCGATCGTGCTGGTTTATCTCATCCTGATGGCGCAGTTCGCGTCGTTCTCCGATCCCTTTATCATCTTGCTGGCGATTCCTCCAGGGCTTTCGGGAGTGATCCTATTCTTGATCGGCACGGGCACGACGCTCAACATCATGTCGCTCATGGGAGTCGTCATGATGACCGGAATCGCCGTTTCCGACAGCATCCTGATCGTGGAATTCGTCGGCACGCTCCGCGCCGATGGGCGTCCCCTTAAACAAGCCCTGGCCGAAGCCTGCAAGGTGCGTTTGCGTCCCATTCTGATGACCACGCTAGCCACCATCCTCGGCCTCATTCCAATGGCGCTCGCTCTGGAACCGGGCAGCGAACAATACGCGCCGCTGGCACGAGCAATTTTGGGAGGGTTGACCGTTTCCGGCATGGTAACCGTTTTTTTAGTGCCGACAGCGTACCTGCTGATTCATCGCAAAGAAATTCGTGATGACGAAATCGAGCCCCGATCCGGTGAGGTGACCCATGCGTAACCGAAGACTTTTTCTTCCGCTCTGGTTTTTTCTGTGTCTCGTCGCCATGGGCGCACAAAAGATCGTTGCGCAGCAGATCGAGCAGCTTCCAGATGCGCCGCAGCTCCAGGCTCAGGCACAGCAGCGAACGCCGGCGTTAAATTCCGCGACAACGAATTCTCCCGGCTCCCTCCCGCCAGACTCAACTGGAGAAATGCTCACGCGTCAACAGGCGGAGCAGTTAGCGCTCAAAAACAACCCTCGAATCAGCGTCGCGGCGCTGCTTGCTCGGGCACAAAAACAGGTCGTTCGCGAGACTCGCTCGGCGTTGCTTCCAGCGCTGAATGGCAATCTGACTGGAGTTGATGCTGAGGAAGCAAGCCGGATCTCGGCTGGGTCGTTGGACGCCTCACGGCTTCTCTATCACGTCGGCGCAGGGGTTGACCTCACTCAGTTGATCACGGATTTCGGCCGCACCCGCAATTTGGTCGCTTCCTCATCCTTTGAGGCAAAGGCCTCCCAGCAACAATCGCAGGCGACGCGGGAGGACATCGTCCTGGCGGCGGACATCGCCTTCTACAATGCGCTGGAGGCCCAGGCCACGCTGCAAGTTGCGGAAAGCACCGTCAAGGCCCGCCAAGCGGTCGGCGATCAGGTCAAAGCGCTAACTGCCAGCAAGCTCAAATCCACCCTCGACCAGAGTTTCGCTCAAGTCAATCTGTCGCAGGCCAAGTTGCTCGATCTCGATTCGCAAAATCAGTTCGATGCCGCGATGGCGAATCTCAGCGAGGTGCTTGGCACAGCCAGCAATCAACAGTACCAACTCGTCGACGACCCGTCGCCACCGCTGCCGGTCGCGCCTTCAGCGGACGCAGTGATTGCTCTCGCCTTGCAACAGCGCCCCGATCTTCTTGCTCTCAAACTCAATCACGAGGCGGATGTGCGCTACAGCCGGGCGCAACACCAGCAGCTACTCCCAACCATCACCGGGTTGGGCACGGTGGGTATCACCCCCGTCGGATCCAGCGCCTACTTCACCCCTGATTGGTATGGCGCGGCAGGCGTGAACATCGGCATACCGATCTTCGAAGGTTTCAAATTCCATGCCCAGGCCGCGGAAGGCGACTTGCGTGCCAAAGCGTCCGACGAGCAGAGCCGGGTGCTCATCAATCGCATCGTACGGGATGTCCGCACAGCCTGGCTGAGAGCGAACACCGCACAACAGAAAATGAGCGTGACCGCGGAGCTCTTGCAAGAGGCCGACACCGCACTGGACCTGGCCGATACCAGGTATCGCCTGGGGCTCAGCTCGATTGTTGAGTTAAGTCAGGCGCAGTTACAACAGACACAGGCACAGATCGCCGAGGCCAATGCTCGATTTGACTATGAAGCAGACCTGGCCGCATTGCGGTTTCAAAGTGGAATGCAGCCCTGAACGATCTTTGCGAGGAGGGTAAGGCAGCCGATGTTCCGCTTGACGAACGCAAGGCATGCGGACGCGCTACAACATGTCCAAAACAGCACAGTTTTCCAACGTCTGATCTACGAAGCTAGAGTCCAGCCACTCCGTGGTTCGGCGAAGAGATCATCATGGCACAAGCAATTGCTTCCCATTTCATCCCGACAAAGATTCTGGTGCCCGTCGATTTCAGCTCATCATCCGATGCCGCGCTGGGTCGAACTGGTTCCGAATTGCGCAGCCTCCACTCCGCAATCTTGGAGAATCGCGGGAAGAGATAGTTCCAGGTGGCGAATTATGGCCGCACATGTCCAAATCCCACCCCCAAACCCGCCCGCAAAGCCGGTCCAGAACATAGCCTCGTCGGGACTTAGCAGCGCAGAAGCACAGAGTCGTCTTCAAAAAGACGGGCCCAATGCGATGCCCGATGTGTCCGCTCATCCACTTCGAAATGCATTGGCCAAATTCTGGGCACCCGTCCCCTGGTTGCTCGAAGCATCGATTGTGCTTGAGCTCGTGCTGCACAAAAACTTCGAGGCCTCAATCATCGCGGGCCTGCTGGTCTTCAACGCTGCGCTAGCCTATTTCCAGGAAGGTCGCGCCCAAGCTACCTTGAAAGCCTTGAACTCGCGTCTCGCCTTGAACGCCTCGGTCGAGCGCGATGGGGTATGGAAGACGGTACCCGCCGCGGAGTTAGTGCGGGGCGATCTCGTCAAGTTGTCGCTCGGCGGTGTGGTTGCGGCCGATGTGCATTTGATCGGGGGATCTGTCCTGCTTGATCAATCCATGCTCACGGGCGAATCTCTGCCCATTGAAGCTGGTCCAGGCGTTGATACCTACGCGGGAGCACTGGTACGGCGTGGTGAAGCAACTGCGGAAGTGACAGCCACTGGCGTTCATACCAAGTTTGGCCGTACGGCAGAACTCGTGCGCACTGCGCACGCGGCAAGTTCGCAGCAGAAAGCGGTTCTGAGTATCGTGCGAAATCTGGCTATTTTCAACTGCGGGGTCATCCTTATTATCGGAGCGTATGCCTATTTTCACGCCATGCCGTGGAGTGAGATCATCCCTCTTCTTCTCACGTCCGTTCTTGCCGCCATACCCGTGGCATTGCCCGCAACCTTCACGCTCGCGGCAGCGCTCGGAGCGCGATCTCTGGCAAAACGGGGCGTCCTTCCAACGCGGCTCTCCGCGGTAGATGAAGCTGCGACGATCGATGTCTTGTGCTCGGACAAAACCGGAACGCTAACCCGCAATCAACTTTCCGTAATCAGCGTTAAAGCGATGCCGGGGTTTGACGAAGCCCACATTCTCGGCATGGCGGCTCTCGCCAGCTCTGAGGGTGGCGATGACGCGGTGGATGCGGCGATTCGCTCTGCCTCCACCCAAAAGCCGGCATCGGGCCTGCCCAAGCGAATCACGTTTGTGCCATTCGACCCTGCCAAGAAGACATCCGAAGCAACAGCAACCGATGCAAACGGTGGTGTGGAGCGCATCATCAAGGGTGCCTTCACGGTAATCGTGAGCCTCGCGGCCCAATCGCCGACCGCGGCCGGTTCGGCCGACGGGCTTGAAAAGCAAGGCTTCAGGGTTTTGGCAGTGGCTGCGGGCCCTCCAGCATCTCTGAAGCTTATGGGTCTTATTGCGCTCAGCGACCCGCCTCGTGAGGATTCGATCTCTATGATCTCGGAGCTCAAGACCCTGGGTGTGCGCACTGTCATGGTGACCGGGGACGCTCCGGCTACGGCGGCAATCGTTGCCCATGCTGTGGGATTGGATGGGGCTGTTTGCCCGCCCGGAGCGATACCCGAAGGACTGAAACCGGAGGATTTCGCGGTATTCGCAAGCATTCTTCCCGAGGGAAAATATAACCTGATCAAGGCCTTCCAGAAGAACGGACGCACAGTTGGAATGTGCGGTGACGGCGCCAATGATGCACCGGCACTCCGTCAGGCACAGATGGGCATTGCGGTATCGACCGCAACCGATGTCGCCAAGTCGGCGGCCGGCATTGTGCTGACGGAAGCTGGACTTGGCGGCATCGTCGCCGCAGTCAAAGAGGGCAGGACGACGTTTCAGCGCATTCTTACCTACACGCTGAACTCCGTCCTCAAGAAGATCGTGCAAGTGCTCTTGCTAGCAATTGGCCTGGTCATAACCGGACACGCGGTTTTGACGCCGATGCTCATGGTCATTGTGATGATCACAGGCGACTTTCTTGCCATGTCGCTGACCACGGACAGAGTGCGGCCATCCTCCATGCCAAATTCCTGGCAAGTCGGCAGGATCACGATGGCAGGTACCATTCTGGGAGGCTGCTTTTTGGCGTTTTGTATAGCGGTCCTGGCGGTCGGCAAGTTCGAGATGGGCTTCGGAATCGAAGCACTCAGAACGCTTTCCGTCGTGGCGATCGTATATGGCAGCCAAGCCACAATCTACGCCCTGCGGGCAAGACGCCATCTGTGGGGGCTGCGCCCGACGATATGGCTCGTCGCGTCCTCCGGGGCAGACATCCTTATTATCTCAACGTTGGCCCTTCGAGGGATTGCGATGGCACCACTGCCCGTCTCAGTCCTGGCCGTTGAATTTGCAGCGGCAATCGGTTTCTGGTTGATCCTGGACGGAATAAAGATCCCTGTCTTCGCTCGTCTAGGCATTTCGTAATTTGACTCCCTGCGAACCCTGGCCGGGTGGTGGACACCTGAGTGGAAAGAGAAATTAAACACCTAGATCCACGCACGATGATCGAGATTGACTAAAGATTAATTCTCGTGGCCCCTGAAACGCCCACGGCTGATACAGAACGTGGCTGTCAATTTGAGGCGTGCCTTGGTTGCGTTCTGCTCTTGTTTCGATGTAGATTCAAGAAACGCTCTGTGGGGTACTGTGGGGTAAAGGGAATGCGGTCGATCGCGAAGGGGATAGCATGGCTTTCTCTGCTGCTGACGTTGTCGTCGGCGCTGGCGTTCGTCCTGCACAACCATTCCGATCATGATGACTCTACCCCTTGTCAGGTTTGCGTCGCGGCGCACTCTGCAACACCAACAGCCGCTTCTCCCACGCCCAAACCAGTATTTCGTTGCGTCGTGCGTTTCCGGTCGCAGCCAATAGCGCCCAAGCAGCACCTGATCGGCTTCGCTCTTTGTGTCCGCCCGCCTCCAATCGCCTAAAGATCAAATTCAGCCCTATAAAAGACCCAGTTCGTTTCCACGAACTGTTTCTTTGATCTTTTTCGAGCGAATTCTATGGAGGAATCATGCTGGCTTCATACAGCAAGTCGCTGGGTGCGACTTTTGTGGTGGTTTTCCTTTTTGCCGTCGGCCTGCAGGGGCACGCGCAGTCGGGAGGCAGTTCAGGATCCATCAGCGGCACTGTGTTGGACCCTAGCGGCGCCGTTGTTCCTAACGCGACCGTTGAAATTCACAACCCGGTCAGCCACTTCGACCAGTCAACCAAGACCGATAAATACGGGAAGTTCAGCCTCCCGAACGTGCCGTTCAATCCGTATCACTTGGCGGTGACCGTGACCGGATTCGCACAGAGCGCGCGGGACGTAGAGGTTCGGTCCGTTGTGCCTGTCAGCGTCAGCATCGGTCTCCAAGTCTCCGGTTCGATCACCTCGGTGACGGTCGAGGCACAGGCGGCCGACTTGCTAGAGAACGATCCGACCTTCCACTCCGACATCGACAAGGCATTGTTCGAGAGGCTTCCGTTGGAAAGCTCTTCGTCGTCGCTCAGTTCCCTGGTTACTCTCTCAACGCCGGGAATTGCTGCCGATTCCAATGGCCTCTTCCACGGACTGGGAGACCACGCGGAGAATTCGTTCTCTATCGACGGACAGCCTATTACCGACCAGCAGAGCAAAGTCTTTTCCAACCAGCTTCCCGTCGATTCGATCGAATCCATGGAAGTAATCTCGGGCGCGCCGCCCGCGGAATACGGCGGTAAGACCAGCGTTGTGATTGTAGCAACCACGCGCTCAGGTCAGGGTGTAACCACTCCCCACGGCAGCCTGACCACTTCCTATGGGACCTTCGGAACATCCAACGTGGGGGCCGATCTCGCTTATGGAGGTAAGAACTGGGGGAACTTCATCTCCGTGGGCGCCATGAACACTGGCCGGTTCCTGGATCCGCCAGAGTTCACCGTGTTCCACGACAAAGGTAACGAAGAAAACCTGTTCGACCGCGTGGACTATCAACTCGCCACCGCCGATTCGATTCACCTGAACTTCGGCTACAGCCGGAGCTGGTTCCAGACGCCGAATAACCTCGATGCCGAAAACGCGACTCCTTGGAGTGGGCTGTACGGGATTGAACCGCAAATGTCAGCTTTTGCTGGCAGAGACCCGAACGGAAATATCGTCGGATCTACGGATCAACGTTCCAAGATCGGGTCGTTCAACATTGCCCCTTCTTGGACGCATGTGCTGAATACGAACGCAGTATTTACTTTGGGCACGTTCGTGCGTCGCGATGACTACAACTACTACCCCAGCGGCAACGCGTTCGCGGACCTCGGGCCACCCAGCCTGCAGAGACAGTCGGTGGGTCAGAACCGCACGCTCACGAACGCGGGGCTTCGATCCGATCTTTCCTACGTCAAGGGGATCCACCAAATCAAAGCAGGAGTCGTCTACCAACAAACGTTCCTCAATGAAAACGACACCGTCGGGATCGTCGATCCGACCTACAACGCACCCTGCATCAGTGCCGCGGCGGTGACGGCGGTGAACCCATTTCCATATGTGGCGGCGCCCGCGCCGGGGATCACTGATCCCTTGCGATGCACTGGCGCCTACCAGCCAAATATTGCGTCCAACCTGAACGCGCCTGACACCCCTTTTTACCCTAATTACAATCCGATCCTGGCTCCCCACGACTTGACCCGGGGCGGAACCCCGTACGACTTCAATGGCCACACCGATGTAAAGGAACTCGCTCTGTACGTGCGAGACAACATCACAATACGAAACTGGTCTTTGAACCTGGGGTTACGCGGCGATTTTTACAACGGTCTCTCGACCGCAAGGCAGGCTGAGCCTCGGGTTGGGGTCGCGTACAATGTCAAGCAGACCAACACGATTCTTCGCGTTTCCTACGCGCGCACGCTGGAATCTCCCTTCAACGAAAATCTGATTCTTTCCAGCACCGGATGTTTGAATCCTGTCTTAAACCCCCTTCTTCTGTGCGGCTCATCGAGCGGTGCGCTGAGTCCAGGTTTTCGGAATGAATTCCATGCCGGGATCGAGCAGGCGTTCGGGAAGTACCTGGTGTTTTCTGGCGAGTGGATTTCGAAGTACACGCACAATGGTTATGACTTCAGTGTGCTCGGCAACACTCCGATCACGTTCCCCATTGAATGGCACAACTCCAAGATTCCCGGATACGCTGGGCGTGTGAGCGTCCCCGATATCCATGGCTTCTCCGCGCTCGTGGTCTTCTCCAGTGTGGCGGCGCGCTTTTTCCAGCCTCAGATCGGTGGAGCGGGTGCGACAGTGGCGACCGCTGCCGGGCTTCCGTTCCGCATCGACCACGACGAGAAGTTCAACCAGACCACTCATTTCCAATATCAGCCGTGGAAGCGCGGCCCCTGGGTTGGCTTTAACTGGCGGTATGACAGCGGACTGGTCGCGGGGGCAACACCGTGCTTCGGGCAGCTCGCGTCGAACGACTGCCCGGGATCGCTCGTCCTCGGTGGTGTGAGTAACATCAGCATGGGCGCTGCCAACGTGGGCGAGATTCCGCTTTCTGCCGACCAGGAGTCCGAGGCCGGGTTCACTTGCAACGGCGTCCGCGCAACCCCGACGGCACCTCTGCCTTTCAATTGCCCCGCATCGGCGTTTGGGTCCGCGCTAATCCAGGTGCCTGCCCCAAACACCGAAAACGACGACCACAAGCCGCCACGGATCACGTCGCGCAACCTTTTCGACATGTCGGTCGGCCATGACAACGTGTTCCATGGAGACAAATACAAAGTGAGTGCGCGATTGACCGTCATCAACCTTGCGAACCATTTTGCGCTCTACAACTTCCTTTCGACCTTTAGCGGCACGCACTATGTTACGCCGCGTTCGATAGCCGCCGAAATCGGGTTTCACTTTTGAGATGATCCCGGTCGATGAGGGCAGCGCAGAACCGCCGCTCTCCTTGAAAAACATTCACGAATCGGAAAACAACCATGACAGCAGTCCAAGTTCGCTGTCCGGGCGAGAGGCTGGCAGTAATGGTGCTCTCCGACCCTGCTTTTTGGTTGAGCGCTTGAGCGTTGCGCATCCTCGTGCCGATGGGTGATGTCGGGTTATCCCCTTCAATTGGCGGAATTCTAATTTCTAGGAACTTGGCACGATGTGGCGTTAGAAATGCGGCCAAATCCGATAGGACCCGAGTCTGTCCAGAGACCGCCTACCTCGGAGTGATCGGCAGACGATTGGCTTACTCTAGAGGGATTGGCAAGGATTTTATAACCGCACGCATCTTAAGAGTCCGCCAACCCATTTTGGCGATTACTAATTGGTAGAGCACATTGTGCCGATGAGATAAAGGCGCGGGTTTGCCCTGCAAGAGATGGCACTCCGGGGTAACCGCCGGAGGGAGAGTAAAGCCATGTCCGAAAAGGCCCTTCTGGTGCTGAACCATCGCCTCAACATCTTGTACGGTTGCCGACTTGAAGGGCGCTGGGTAAGGCAGTATTGTGACCTCTCCGCAGGGACAAGCACATGCTAAGTCCTGCGCTCAAGCCTAGCGGACAGGTAATCGAAACTCTTCGAAACGCGACCCGTTCACGCCATGCGAAGTTGGCGTCTTGCCCGGCCATGGTTCGGCTCTTTGACTCCGACTACTCCCTTTCGGAATATCGATTTCATCTCGGAAGGCTTCTGGGGCTTTTCGAGCCACTCGAATGTGCTGTAAGCGCCGCAGGTAGGCCGTCCGATCCTGTCTGCTTTCTTCGAAGATCGCGAGAACTTCGCGAGGATCTGGAGCACATGGGAGTCACGACAAGGGAAATCGACAAGATAGAGAGGTGCCAGCGAATTCCCCTGATCACAAAGGCCGGCTTGCAAGGGTATACCTATGTGATTCTTGGGTCCCTGCGAGGCGGGAAGATCGTCGCCCAGCGCTTGCGGGCCGTGCTTGGCCCTGATGTGAGCCTTCAGTTTTACGGGGACGAGAAAATTCGCTATGAGGCGCTCTGGGCGTCATTTTGCCAGGATCTGGAAACAAATGGGCAGAGCGATTTACCGATGATCTGCGATACCGCGATCGCGCTGTTCGACTTGTACGGCGGCTGGTTCTCCGAGCCACCTTCCGGCACGGGAAGACACTGATGACCGCCGCCCACGAGCTCGTTCCAACCGTTGATCATGAACGATGTGCGCAAGAACCGGTGCAACTGATCGGGTGCATCCAGCCGCATGGATTGCTATTCGCCCTTGGCGAACCAGACTTACTCGTACGGCAGGTTAGCACCAACATCGCCGATCTCCTCGGGATGTCTCCGGAAACCGTGCTAGGACAATCGCTCGAACGGGTACTCGGGCCACAGCAGTTCGAAAGGTTGCGATCGCAATTGCTGAGCGGAGTGCCGCGGGCTTCATGTTTGGTTCGGGTGCCACGTAGCGGAAGCCTACTGGAGATGAATTGCATCACCCACCGGTACGATGGAGTGCTGATAGCGGAACTCGAACTTCGCGAGGGCGCGCACTCGCTGGAGCCACTCGACATCGATGGTCACATACGGATTCCGCTCTATCGCATGGAACAAGCGGCCGACATTCTGGAGCTTTCGCGGCTTGCTGCCGCCGAGATTTGGAGGCTTACCGGTTTCGACCGGGTGATGGTGTACCGGTTCGACGAGGAGTGGAACGGAGAAGTCGTCGCCGAAGTAGCGGGTTCGTCACCGGTTTCCTATATGGGTCTGCGGTTTCCCGCCAGTGACATTCCACCGCAGGCACGGCAACTGTTTCTGGTAAACACCTTGCGGGTGATCGCGGATGTGGACGCGCCGGCAGTTCCGGTCGTTCCGGAGATCGGACCGCCAACGGGAAGACCGCTGGATCTTACCCGTTCCCTGCTGCGCAGTGCTTCCCCGATTCACTTGGAATATCTGCGCAACATGGGTGTGCAGTCATCCTTGACGATTTCCATTATCGTGGAGGGTCGTCTCTGGGGCATGATTGCATGTCATCACTCCACCGCGCGGCGCCTGGATGGTTCGACGCGATCGGTGTGCGAACTGATGGGGCAGACGTTCGCGTCGCAGGTGAGCTTGCGGATCGATAATGCGGCCTTGCAGCGGCGGCTCACCACCCGCAAACTGCTGGAGAACTACATCGCAGAGATCGAAGCGAGCACGTCGGGGGTTCGGGCCCAGAGTTTACAGAATCCGGAGATTCTCAAGATATTCGATGCCGACGGATTGCTGTTGCATGTCAGTGGATTGACATCGTCGCAATGGGTCACGACCGAGGAACAATCGTTGCTTCCCGTGATCGAGAAGCTGCGAGAGCTGTCGTCGCTCGGCATATCAAGTTCGCGAAAGCTCTCTGACCTGTCGTCCAGGGCCGCATCCCATGCGAGCACGGTAAGCGGAGCGCTACTCATCGGCCTCACAGAAGGAAGCGGAGAATATCTGCTTCTTTCGCGGTCGGAGCTCGTAGAAACGGTGGTTTGGGCAGGAAATCCGAACACGGCCGTGACGGTCGATGAACAGGACAAGTTGCACCCGCGCACTTCTTTCGAGGCATGGCGTGAAACTGTACGCGGGCGGAGCCGGCCGTGGACCGACATCGAATTGGAAAGTGCGTCCCTGCTTCGCGAACAGCTGCTGCGGTTACAAGGTGCGGAGAAACTGGCGACCGTGAACGAGGCTTTGCTGCGGGAAATCGCTGAACGCAAGAAAACCGAAGTGGAATTGCAGCAGGCGAAAGAAGCTGCGGAAACAGCGAACCGCGCCAAGAGCGATTTCCTGGCCAACATGAGCCACGAAATCCGCACTCCGATGAACGGCATTCTGGGTATGACCGACCTCACGCTCGATACCGATGTAACGGACGAACAGCGCGGTTACCTGGGAATGGTGAAGAGCTCCGCCGCTACGCTGCTCAGCTTGATCAACGACATCCTGGATTATTCCAAGATCGAAGCGGGAAAGATGACGCTCGATCCGCACCCCTTTAATCTTGAGGAATTGACGGGCGATGTGATCAACAGGGTTGCGATTCTCGCTCACAACAAGGGTCTGGAACTAGCCATCAACATCGAACCCGACGTCCCGCTGGAGATCGTGGGCGATTCCATGCGCCTGGGCCAGGTCTTGCTGAACCTGGTCGGGAATGCGATGAAGTTCACCAAGCAAGGCGAAGTGGTCGTGAATGTCCGGGTGGAGCAAACCGCGAACGAGTCCGAGCGAAACGGCAGCCCGATGTTGCACTTTTCCGTACGGGATACTGGGATCGGGATTCCTCCTCATGTGCAAACCAAACTGTTCCAGGCATTTGAGCAGGCCGACACATCCACCACTCGCCAGTTTGGCGGGACCGGTTTGGGTCTGGCAATCTCGAAGAAGATCGTAGCAGCAGCCGGCGGCACAATCTGGGTCGAAAGCACGGCCGGTGTGGGTTCGGTGTTTCACTTCACCATGATATTCGGCCGAGCGACCGAAGCCCTCGAGATTCCGGTAGAGCCCGCGGCGCTGGAGGATCTGCGAGGACTACCGGTCCTGATCATCGATGACAATGACACCAACCGATGCATCCTCCGCAAGATCACGGAGCGGTGGAAAATGCAGCCGGCGGAGGCAGCTTCCGGGGCGGAGGGACTGAAGCTGCTGAAACAATCGTCCGCTTCCGGCCACCTGTATCGCCTGCTGCTGTTGGACCATCATATGCCCGAGATGGACGGCATCGAGGTCATTCGCCGGATCCGTGCGCAGCCGGAATTGAACGATGCGCACATCATCATGCTTACGTCAGCGGACCAGAGTTCGGCCGTGAAAAAGTGCCGGGAATTGGGAGTGGGGACTTGCCTGTCGAAGCCGGTCAAGCGTTCGGAGCTGCTGCTGTCGATCCGCAAGGTTCTAGGCAAGCTGGAGGTGGAAACGAGTTTGCCCGCAAGCCGTGCGCGTGAAGTCACTACGATCTATCCGCTCCACATACTGCTTGCCGAAGACAACGTGGTGAATCAGAAACTCGGCATAACGCTCCTTACGAAAGCCGGACATCGCGTCTCTTTAGCGGCGAATGGTGTCGAAGCCATAAGCAAGTGGCGAGACGGCGGCATCGATTTGATTTTGATGGACGTTCAGATGCCCGAGATGGACGGCTTCGAGGCCACGCGGCAGATTCGCCAACTCGAGCGAAGCACCGGTAGCCTTGTGCCCATCGTGGCGATGACTGCGCACGCGATGGCCGGAGATCGCGAACGCTGCATCCAAGCCGGAATGGATGACTACCTGTCGAAGCCCATCCAGCGCCAAGGGCTGCTCGGGGTCCTTGCCCGGTTAGCGCATCGACCTGCGGGCCAAGCGGAGCAGCAGTCCATTCACAAAGCAACGCATGCAACGCAATTGGTGGACAAGTCTGAAATCTTGGGGCGGGTGGAGGGCGACGAAGAACTCCTCCGCGAACTGGTCGGAACTTTTCTCACCGAATCCGGACCGCTTCTCCAGCAGATCCTCGACGCAGTAACCCATCAGGATGCGGCCGGATTGGAACGCGCAGCGCACAACTTGAAGGCAACGCTGACCGTTCTCGGCAGCGGCTCAGCCATTGCCACGGCTCAGGCGTTGGAAACAATGGGCCGCAATCGGGATCTGAGCCAAACGGAAGAAGCATTCGCTTCCCTGAAAGGACAAACGGAAGCGCTCGGAGTACGATTAGCTGAGCTGGTGAAAGAAGTCGGAAGTCCTGATCGCTAATGGGCAGCGTACATCTGTCCACGGGGGCTGCGGGCTATGCACTCCACCGACAAGCCGCCAGATGAGAATCGCGGCGGACCCCCACCCGTCAAGAGTGTGCTTCCTCTGGCACTTACAATCGTGCTGCTAGATCAGACTCAGCAACTAGTTGCTACGGGCATCTATGCTGATGGCAGCACGAGCAATGTCACGACTTCCGTGACATGGAGTTCTTCCGGATCGAACCATGGACAGAAAAGGCCGCAACGATTGACAGGGGTGAGGTCGCCAGCGTGATTCCCGAGTCCCCGATTCATTCCAAAATAGGCTGGGACTAAGCAGCAAGCGAAACAGTGAAACGTCACTCGACGAAGCGCTGAATGTGCGAGTTCGAGAGCATGATGTAGCAGTTTTAGCAGGTATGTTCGTAGTTCGGTCAACCAGTCGGACTCTTGGTGATCTGATTCTTGACCTGGTTTGACGACCGTGCCCTGAAATGCGTCATCGCCACGGACTGCCTCATAGCACGTCGATCGCCAGCATTTCCTTGACGTGCGCTGTTAAGCCGCTGGCACAGCGACGGCAAATCCGAAGGATGCCGCTATTGACGTTCACACTCTGATCGATCAAAGCGTTGCTTCCCATGTCACGGGCCGCGCCGCGGACGAGCCGGGCAATATCCTCGCTGTCTTCTCCAAGAGTCGGCGAGCGAAAGCCCCGACGGCTTTAGGACTGGAGTCAAACCGATATTTCCGCCTCAGAGAGATCTGAACGGCATTAGAGAATGAATCTTCCAGTTGGCGGATCATGTCGGAACACTGGCTCGGCGAAAGCAACCGATCGCGTATTTCTGTCAAGAGCGCCTCCAGCATCTCCACGTCAGTATCCGGTTCAAGAATTCGAACCTTAGTCTGCCAGTCCGCAGCACAAATCATCGTGCGAATTCCATTTTCTAGGTCGCTAGAATCGAAGACGATAACAGCAATCGAGACGCTCTTATCGCGCAGTAGGTTCGGTACGTAGTGCAGAAGACAATACTCAAAATCGCTGGATTCGGTCATTACACTTCCTCCTCCTTAACCTTATTATCCACAAAAGGCGTTGGTGAAATACAGCCTTTCGTGTATTCCTCCCTTTTCTTGTTCGGAATTCCCGCATTGGGCATTTTGAATCCAGCGTCGCTGTTGGATGACTTTCGCGAGCCCCAATCAACTCATGTTTAATCTCGTTCAAAAGCTGCGTTCTTGGGGCAATTAATTGATCCCTGGAATCATTTCGGTACCGATCTAGTTTTCCACAGCTGCGATGTGACATCTCCCACAGACCTCAATTTGAGCTGAGATTAGGCTGTGATTTTCTGGCCGACATCTCCGAGCAAAAGGGTCCGGACTTACCCCGGATACTGCGAAAAACGGTATTTCGCACCCAGAAGAACAGGCCGCAAACACGTTTTGCGAATTTGCGAAAGCAGCGTCAACCGTTTCTCGGCGCGAGGTGTCGGAGTGAGCGTAGTCGCAATGCAACATGGGAGAAGAATGCGTGGAGGAGCGCAAGGCGATCTCATGCGCTGCTCTGATCATGGCTTTTACGTGGTGAAGTTTCGTAACAACCCGCAGCATAGGCGTGTACCGGCGAATGAGTGGTTCGCCACGCGGCTGGGAGAGCGAACGGGGTTGCCAGTGCCTGGGACGGAAGTAGTGGAAGTGAGCGAATGGCTGATAAATCATACCTCAGAGCTGAACATCCAACTGGCGCATGATGTGATCCAGTGCCAGCCGGGATCACAGTTTGGTTCACGGTACGTGGTGAATCCGCAAGAGGGGCAAGTATTTGATTATTTGCCGATGGAAATGTTGGACCGGGTGCGGAACATGGAGACTTTTGCCGGGATGCTGGTGGTGGACAAGTGGACGGGCAACGCCGATGGTCGGCAAGCGGCATTGTGGAGGAAATCGAGAGAGAGGGAGTATACGGCAGCGTTCATCGATCATGGATGCGGTTTTAACGCGGGCGAATGGACCTTTCCGGATGATCCGTTGCGTGGGGTCTATGCGCGAAACGAAGTCTATGGTGGCGTGCGCGGTTGGGGATCGTTCGAGCCGCGGCTCTCGCGGATTGAACAAATGCAAGAGCAGCTTGTGTGGGGGCTCGCACAGGAAATTCCTCCAGAGCGGTACGGTGGAGGATGGAATGCTCGGGAGGAACTGGTAAGCAATCTGATCCTTAGACGACGCATCGTGCGGGACCTGATCGAAGCTTTTCGAGACGATTTCCTCGATTTTCATTGAGTTCTGAGCGACAAGACGAGGCGCGGGCTTCGCCTTATGAGGAATGATCCTTGGCTGAAGCAAGGCACGAAGTTGCGGAATGGTCTTTCAAGACTGCATTGTCCAAGACTGTATTGTCCAAGACTGTATTGTCTGGCTCTAGAGCCGGTTTTCGTTTTGAGCTGCCGGTAGGAAAAATGCGCTGCGGATAGGTAGGGGAGAAACTCGTCCACTTCTCCATCGGGCGGTCTCCAATCTAGAGAAGCAATTTGCGTCACCGCTCTGGTCATGCCATTTTGGGAAGGGTTTTCGGACAGGTCCTCGCGGTAAACACGACCTGTGGGGTAGTGGGGTATCGATTTTGTCAGCCGCAGACTTGGCGCGCTTGCGCAGTCAGGCCAACCGACGAAGAAACCGGCCGCTATTCCGACGATCCAGATTCGTAGTTTCATCGCTTGTCCGAGGGCAACAGGAACTGTCGCTTTTGGCTCGCTTTCCGCCAAATGTACACGACGGGCCAGACTCCGGAGGATCGGATTTGTTGTGGATACAAGAGGTTGCGCGTCGAGGCAGAGGGCCACTTAAATGCACCAACCGAATAGAGTGAGCATGCTTCTCCTCTTTCAGGTTTCCTGAAACTAAGTCAGCCCATCTGAAGTTCTCTCCTCTTAGCGAACCACAACCCTACAACCTTTAAGGAGGTTGATATGTTTGCACGCAATGTCTCTTTCCATCTGAAGTCGAATATGCTGTCCGATTACACTCGAGCCTTTGAAAAAGACGTCCTGCCTTTGCTGCGTAAGCAGAATGGTTTTAAGGACGAGATCACTTTCTGCGGGCAGGGCGGAATCGATGTGACCGCGATCAGTATCTGGGAAAACAAGAAAGATGCTGACAACTACAACACCAATTCCTATCCGCAAGTGTTAAAGATGCTGGCAAAATTTATCGAGGGAACGCCCCAGGTTCACACCTTTGACGTTGTCAGCTCGACCCTCCAGCGGCACGAACTCGCGACCGCGTAAAGAGACACTCTGAGTTGGTTCGGTGCGAGAAGGCGGGGTTGCGCCCGCCCTTCTCGCGCCATCAACCCCGCATGCGAGGCTTGAGTGAAGAGCGTGCCTCTTCTCGTTTTCAGATTCCCCGAAAGAGCTGTTTGATCACAGACAATAATCAGCCGTGTCTTGCGTTTTAGGCACGTCGGGCACGGGCAAGCCAATCCCATGCGCAGAGAAAATTTGGCTATGGACTCCCCCACTGTGTTGTGCATTGACGAGATTCCACAGGCTTTGGAACTTCACAAAGCGACTCTAGAATCTCACGGTTATTGCGTCAGGATCGCGTCGAGCGGCTACAGTGCGATGAAGATATTGGAGGAATCGTCGGTAGCTGCGGTTCTACTGGAGTACAAACAGAAAGCCATGGACGCGGAAACCGTAGCCTGCCACATCAAGCACCAGTTTCCCAACCTGCCCATCATCCTATTTTCAGCGCACCGCGAGATCCCAGAGCGAATTCTCTGGTTGGTGGACGAGTACGTGATGAGGAGTGAACTGCCCGAAGGGCTGGTGCGGATCATCGAACGAGCGACCCACCCGTATAGGCACGCACTTTATTATTCTAGCGAACGGAATCTGCGTCGCGGGGAGGATAGTCTGTTTAGACTCACCAACTGGCGTCCATGAGCGATATGGCGACGTTACGACAACGATCCCAAAGGCACTTGCGCGAGGCCTTGCGTTTCGCCATCCCCGATCTGCTTCGGCCAATGCTCGCTCAAACTTTCATCGGTTTTTGCGAACATTTCCAGCAGCGGCGCTGGGATTGGTAGCGGCGCGAGCCGCAGGCACAGAGCGAACGCTTTCGGATAAAGACATGGGTTGATCTCTTCCCCCCATCTTCGGTGTCATTGAACTGCGAGACCGTTTCATAGTGCTCATTCTGAGAAATCTCAGGTCAAACTCGCAGCCGCAATAAAGCAGTCTACGCGAGTTTCATTGCAGCTTCGCGCACTCGGTCTTCGCTTGTTTCAGGATGGGGACGCAGGGGTCGGCGTCTTTCCAGTGGCTGAGATGGTCTTTGTATGCCGCCTTGGCCTTGGCGATGTCGCCTTGCATGGCATAAGCTCTGCCGATTTGGAGATGCGCCAATGCGCCGACGGGTTCGTTGAGCACAATTCCGGGATGGTCGAGAATTTTCTGGAACTCGGTTGCGGCTTCGCTGCCCTGATGCGCGGCCAGATAATCCAAGCCGCAGTGAATTCCTCGTCAACGATAAAAGCCTGCCACATGCTCGCGGCAGGCTGCCGCTCTAAGCTACCTTCTCCCCCGCCTCTAGCTTCATGCGATCTTTTTACGTGAAGCCGCGGACATGGTGCGCTTTGCGGATAGGGAAGCAACCGTTTTCGTTGCTTCTTTTGCGGGCTGGGTTCCGTTCTTAGCCCTCGCCCACCGCGCCTTTTGTGCCCGCGCCATTTTCCTCCGTGAAGCTTCCGAAATGATTCGTCTCGGTTGAGTTGCTTTGTGTGAGGCTCCATCAGGCGTTGCTGCGCTAGGCGTACCACTGCCGTTCAGCGATTCCATAACTGAAATTGCTCGATCCAGTTGTTCAACTTGTGACTGCGCTCTAGAACGTTCCCCACCAAGTTCCTGAAGCGCGTTGGTTAGTCCTGACATTTGTTGCCCCCTTTCGAGGGTGACAGCGAATTTGATTGTATCGCGCCGACAAGGAGGGCAGCGAGAACGAAGGCATTGGGAATGAGGGGCTGGCAACATCGAGTGCTCGACCCTAAGCGTCAGAGTAAGAACGTTAGAAGGGTTTGGCCAACAGCAGGATGCGTAGCTGCGAGAAGTCATTCTGGAACGGGGCGATCTGCATCATGGCATCTTCGTCATACTTAGCGGAAGGGTGGGAAGTGATTCGTGTTTCCGCCGATGGCGAGACTGTCCTGCATGTCCACATCGAGGCCACCAGAGTGGGAAGCCAGTCCAACATCCCCACCGGTCAAGCCTGATCCGCGAGCGCTTGTCGCACGGCTTCTGGACGAATTGGCAAGTCTCGAAGGCGCACACCTGAAGCGGCAAAGATCGCGTTCCCAATCGCCGGGGCAACAGCGGTAGTCGCAGGCTCGCCCAGCCCAACGGGCATTTCTGCACTGGGAATAAATTCGATTTCGAGTTCCGGGATTTGTCCCATTCGGAGCACTCTGTAGCTATCGAGATTCGTGTCCTTGGGTTGGCCTTTGACGAACTCGGTTCCCTCATACAGAGCGGTTGAAAGACCCCACAAAGCAGCCCCCTCCGCCTGAGCTGCGGCGCTATCGGGATGAATGAGGGTTCCCGCGTCGATGACGAGGGTCAGCTTCTCTACGGCGACGTGGCCGTTTGAGCGGCCCACCCGCACGCGAGCAGCACAGGCGATCCACGTCGGCATTGAGCGTTCCTGCCCGAAAGTCGAGGCGATGCCGAGCCCGACATCTTTCGGCATGGTACTGCCCCACCCGGCTTTCTGCGCGCAGCGAGAGAGCACCGCGGCCTGCCGGCGCGCCCCGCCCACCGAGTTCGGCGCCGACCCGGCGTTGCCACCCGCGCCGTCCAGCAGGCTCAGCCGGAACGCCACCGGATCGATGCCGGCCTCGTGGGCGACCTCGTCCATAAAGCTCTCAACAGCCCAACTGGTCCAGCCCGCGCCCACCGATCGTAAATAGCCGGAGCGGAAGGTCCGCTCCGCCAAGTCATTGCGAAGTGCCCGAACGCGGTGCGCGCCTACGTTGTACCAGTGATCAGCTCCCGAGATGGCGAAGGGATCGAACGGAGCGCCCTTCGCGTCTTTGCCCAAAAAATAAGGAGCGATCGTGGCTGTGGGCCAGCCGGCCGCCGCATGGTGATCCATGGCCGCGACCCTGTTTCCTTCGCCCCAAGCCAAACGCAGGACCTGCCGCGATGCGGATCGGGGACAGTCGAAGCGCATGTCATCGGATCGCGTACAGACCATCTTCACCGGCTTGCCGCCTATCGCGAGG
>Ga0187847_10001448_pt1 | contig 21248 bp, 19 predicted proteins | sample June2016WEW_4_10_FD_132458 | JGI IMG/M metagenome (GOLD analysis project Ga0187847, IMG submission 132458) | Peatland microbial communities from SPRUCE experiment site at the Marcell Experimental Forest, Minnesota, USA - June2016WEW_4_10 | ecosystem: Environmental > Terrestrial > Soil >...
ATGTTCGTGTAAGTAAGCGATGCCTAACGAAATCGAAATCAAATTTCGCGTGGAGAAGATCGCAGCGCTGACGCGGCGACTTAAGGCGGGGGGATTTCGCCTTATTACTCCGCGCACGCACGAGATGAATACGCTGTACGACTTTCGTGGCCAACCGTTGCGCAAACGCGGAGATTTGTTGCGGCTAAGGAAATACGGAAGTGCCTGGGTGCTGACCCACAAGTCTAAAGGCAAGACGGGACGACACAAGGTGCGGATGGAAACGGAAACTCGCGTGGCCGATGGGCCAAAGATGGAAGCGATCCTGCTGGCATTGAGATTTCAGCCCGTCTTTCGCTACGAAAAATTCCGCGCGGAGTGGGGCGACGGCAAAGGCCATGTGGTCGTGGATCACACGCCCATCGGTGATTTCGGCGAAATCGAGGGACCGGCGCGTTGGATTGATGCGACTGCGAAAAAGTTAGGAATCACCCCGAACCACTACCTCGCGCAAGCCTACACGGAATTATTTTTTGCCTGGAAGAAAAAGACGCGCAGCAAAGCGAAAGATATGACTTTTCGCGCCATTGGTCCCAAATTAAAAGCAAAGAAATAAGCCCGAAATGCGGCTGCACTCCGGGCCAAATCTGCACGCCTGACCACTTAGCCGTTCTTTGAAGTGTTCTTCGGCGACTTCTTATTCAAGGTATCAATCAGGATTTTCGCCGAGGCTGGCATAGGAACGGCGTGATTGAATACGATGTCTTTCGCGTCGATTTTCTTGCCATACAAATTCTCATTGGCGCCATTGTCCGGCCGGAGTGTAGAACCGGCCAGCGAGATGCCGGCAAACAGTCCTCGCGCGCGGGAGTAGGACAGGATTTCCGCACGAAGGGTAATGTCCGTTTCCGCTGAAGCATTGCGTCCGACTGGGCCAGCCGCCGCGGAAGCGTCGCCGCCAAGTTTTACTTTACTGGTGAGAATGTTGTCCGCCGAGCGCTTGGTCATGAGCAGGAGAACGAAATCCGTGGCCTGGCCACCCAATTGGAAGCCCACGCTGCCGCCTTCCAGAGCGATCATAGTGGGAACACCCCATGAGCCTTCATAGTTGGCCCCACTGCGGCAAGTCATTACGCCGCGGCCGTAGCTGGCGCCCACGCCAAAGGCAAGTTTCAAAACCGAAGGCAACACCACAATGCAATCGGCTTTATCGATCACGTCCTGCGGAATGTCATCGGGGATATCGAGAATTTCTTTCATGACGTTGCCGGCGTCTTCCACTCGCTTTTGTTCTTTTCGCTGGGCGAACGCGGGAACTGCGATGGTAAGTACGAGGCTCCAGATGAGAATGTTCTTTTTCATGGCTCTCCTAAAGTAAAAGATTGAACTGCGCAGATTCTATGTTTGACTCCCAATTTTACACCTTTCGCTGTGCGGCGTTCTGTACATTAAGGGTGGTAAATAGCCCAGACATAGATACGAGAGTTGCCGGGAAATCCCCTATGCCCTTATGACTCTAGCGAGCTTTTCGTGAGCGGGCAACGGCTTCCCTAGCTTCCTGGTCGGCAGTGCGGCGGCGTTCGGTCTCCCGTTTGTCCCACAGTTGCTTGCCTTTGGCGAGGGCCAATTCGACTTTCACCCTGCCGTTCTTAAAGTACAAGCGCGTAGGAATTAGGGTAAGTCCTTTTTGCTGGGTCTTGCCTATCAGTTTGCGGAGCTCCTCTTGATGCATCAACAACTTACGAGTGCGGAGCGGGGCGTGGTTAAAGATGTTGCCGTGATCGTAGGGTCCAATGTGCGCATTGAGCAGGTATAGTTGGCCGTCTTTGATAAGGCCATAAGAATCTTTAAGATTGGCGGTGCCGCCACGCACTGACTTGACCTCCGTGCCGGTCAAGACAATGCCAGTCTCAAATTTTTCCAGCAAGAAGTAGTTGTGAGAAGCGATCCTATTGACGGAAGCATCCCTTTGCCCAGAGGCGACGGGGTCGCGGTGGGGATTTTTCTCCGGATTTGCTTTGATCTGGTGACTGGCTTGGCGAGGCATGGGCTATTTCTAGCTTATCTCAACTTGGGTTGGCGGAAGTACACGCGCACCGCCAAATACGTCTCTAAGTGTGTAACTGCAATACCAACAGTAACTTCGGCAAGCTGAGAGGCAATGTTACAATAACCGGAACTCGATCAATTTTTGAGGATGTTTGGGTCTGAAATCCGGTCCGACGGCCGGTTGCTTGGGAGAAATGCCCGTGAGGAACACTGAATGATTCGCCTGAAGCGCCCGGCGGCTTTGATTTGCTTGATGCTTTTCGTGGTTCTTTCCGCGCCCGCAGCGGATAAAGATAAAGCTAAATCCTTCTATACCAAAGGTAAAGACGCCGAAGCTCGGCAGAATTACGAGCAGGCGTACGACTTGTACAAACAAGCCTATGATTTGAAGCCAACTGACATTGCCTATCGCTCGGCGTTTGAACGTTTGCGTTTTTTGGCAGGCGCGTCACACGTGCATCGCGGTCAATTGCTGCGCGATGCCGGTCAACTGGATCAAGCGCTAGGGGAATTCCAGAAAGCGGCAGAAATTGACTCTTCGAGTTTCATTGCCAAGCAGGAAATCAAGCACACGCAAGAAATGATTGACGCGGCGAAGTCGCCAGTACCGAAGGCGTCCGCCGCGAGCGCTGACGAGTTACAAAGACGCTTGCAGCAAGCTCAAGGCCCGGTTGAACTGGCTCCCATCTCGAACATCCCCATCACGCTCAAACTGACGGAAGATACGAAGGTCATTTTTGAGACTGTCGGCAAGCTTGCCGGTATCAACGTTTTATTTGACCCTGATTACACCTCGCGCAGAATCAAGATTGAATTGAATGGAGTCACGCTCGAAGAAGCGCTGCAAATCGTGGCGCTCGAGTCGAAAACTTTCTGGCGTCCGGTGACGCCGAACACGATTTTTGTAGCCCAGGACAATCCGGCGAAGCGCAAAGATCTGGAACAAAGCGTCATCAAGACGTTCTACATGTCGAACCTGTCGCAGCCGACGGAACTGCAGGACACGGTGAACGCGCTGCGGCAGATACTTGAAATCCAGCGCCTGCAGGCGCTCCCGACGCAAAATGCCATTGTAGTGCGGGGCACGCCCGATCAAGTCGCCCTGGCCGAAAAACTGGTGAACGATCTCGACAAGGCCAAGCCCGAAGTAATTGTGGACGTTGCGATCATGCAGATCAACCGCGACAAGTCGAAGACGTTGGGAATCAATCCGCCGACCAGCGCGACTGTTGCATTACAGAATAACGTGTCCAATACGACAACGGGCACGGGCACGACGACCGGTACGACGACATCGACGAATAGTACGTCAGGCACGCCAAACTCAATCAATCTGAATGCTCTGGGCAACTTGAATGCGACGGACTTTACGGTGACGATCTCGCAGGCTACGGCTACGGCGCTATTTTCCGATAGCAGCACGAAGCTGATTCAGAATCCGCAGATAAGGGCCGTGGATGGACAAAAGGCAACACTGAAAATTGGCGATCGCGTGCCGGTGGCGACCGGCTCATTCGGTTCGGGCATCGGCAATACAGGCCTGGGCGTGAGCCCTCTGGTCAACACGCAATTTCAATATCTGGATGTCGGCGTGAACATTGACATTACGCCGCATATCCATGCTGACGGGCAAGTCACGCTGAAGATCACCATGGATATCTCATCGGTGACTTCATACACGAACATTGGAGGGATTCAGCAGCCAGTGATCGGGCAGCGGAAGATTGAGCACGAAGTCCGCTTGAAGGAAGGCGAAGTCAATCTGCTGGGCGGCATGTTGGAAGATCAGCAGACCAAGTCGCTGACGGGCATTCCCGGGTTGGGGCAGATTCCGATCCTGAAATATTTGTTTGGGCAGAGCAATACCGACCACTCCGAGACGGAGACTGTTTTTGCTTTGATTCCTCACATTGTGCGCGAACATGAACTCAGCAGCTTGAATGAAAAGGCCATTTCAGTCGGTACCGCCAGCGCCATCGAATTGCGGCGCATCGCGCCGTTGCCGATGCCGGCGGCAACCGAGACTCCAGTTCGCAGTGTCGCGCCAACAAATCCAACTTCTGGGGTGCCAGTCATGCCGCCGACGGCAACCAACCCGACCCAATCCGGAACTACACCGGGTTTGGCTGGATTTGGATTTGATCCGCCGAGTATTAAGCAGGTGAAGGGAGCGACGTTTACAGTGAACGTGCTCGTGAACGGCGTGCAGAATGCACACACCGTCCCGGTGCAGGTCGCCTACGATCCCAAACTGCTGCAAGTGATGAATGTTTCCAATGGAGGTTTTCTCTCGCAGGATGGGCAAGCAGTCGCTCTCGTCCATCGCGACGACGATAGCAGCGGAACATTGCAAATTACGGCGACGCGACCCCCTGGAGCAAATGGAGTTTCGGGGCAGGGCACGGTGCTGGTGTTGACGTTCCTCGCGAAATCCAGTGGCCAGGGCACGCTGACGATCTCCAAGGGCGGCGTGCGCGATCCGAACATGCAGGCAGTGCCGGTAGCAGGGACGATCGCCAATGTCTCCGTCGAGTAGTGCGGCCATGATATGCGACAACGTGGCGCGCCACGAACCGATTGTCATGACTTGGGGTATTTCAAGACTATCCAAAGGGCGGGAAAGGGCAGCAAGAACGCGGGGGTTCACACTCATTGAATTGATTGTGGCCACGGCGTTACTCATGATTCTCACCAGCCTCGCCATTCCCCTGGCGCGCGTCACCATCAAGCGCGAGAAGGAGCGGGATTTGCGGCGGGCTCTGTGGCAAATGCGGGACGCCATTGATCGTTACAAGGATGCTGCGGACCGGGGTGCGTTTCAGACCAAAGTGGATTCGCAGAATTATCCGCCTGATCTTGATACTTTGGTGAAAGGTGTCGATGTACAAGGCAAGAAAGTGCGCTTTCTTCGGCAGGTTCCGGTGGATCCCATGACCGGGGGCACCGATTGGGGACTGCGATCGATGCAAGACGATCCGGATTCCGATTCCTGGGGCGGTCAAAGCGTGTTTGACGTGTACACGAAGTCCGAGGGCATCGGATTGGACGGCACACTGTACAAGACCTGGTGAAATGAAACGGCGAGATGACGAAAATACGTCAAAAACGAAGCCGGGGTTTTACCCTTATCGAGCTGATGATCGTCATCAGCATCGTGCTGATTTTATTGTCTTTTGCGATTCCATCCTATAACCGTTCCATTCAGCGCGCCAAAGAATCGGTTTTGAAACAGAATCTGTTCACCATGCGTTCGGTGATTTCGCAATACACGCTCGACAAGCAAAAAGCTCCGCAATCGCTGGACGATCTGGTCTCGGCCGGATATTTGAAGCAGATTCCTACGGATCCTATGACAGCGAGCAACAGCACGTGGACTGTGGACCAGGAAGATGCCCTGCTCTCCGTCGATCAGCAGGAAACTGGCATCAACGATGTGCATAGCGGTTCGACGCAAGTCGGCAGCGACGGCACGCCCTACAATACTTGGTAGTTTTCCCGCTGATTTGAACTCGCTGATTTGAACACTTCTCTATAAACCCATAAAATTTGTTTATGCCCGTCGAAACGGAAGTTTTCCCCTCGACCTACACACCCGTCCGCGCGCCGCGCGGAAATCAGATTACATGCAAGGGCTGGCAGCAAGAGGCCGCTATGCGCATGCTCATGAATAACCTCGATGCGGAAGTCGCGGAGCGCCCTCAGGATTTGGTCGTCTATGGAGGAACGGGACGAGCAGCACGGAACTGGGAAGCCTATCGCGCCATTGTTGCGTCTTTAAAGAGTTTGGAAAATGACGAAACGCTGCTGGTGCAATCTGGCAAGCCAGTGGGTATTTTCAAGACGCACGAGTATGCGCCACGAGTGCTGCTGGCGAATTCCAATCTCGTGGGGCATTGGTCGAACTGGGAGAAGTTCAACGAACTGGAGCGCGCTGGGCTGATGATGTATGGGCAGATGACGGCGGGATCGTGGATTTACATCGGCTCGCAGGGGATTGTGCAGGGAACATTTGAGACCTTTTCAGCGGCTGGAGAAAAGCACTTTGGCGGAGACCTCGCAGGAAAATTGATTGTGAGTGGCGGCATGGGAGGCATGGGTGGAGCTCAGCCTCTGGCTGCAACCATGACGGGCGCGGCATTTCTGGGAATTGATGTCGACCCTGAGCGTATCAAGAAGCGCTTGAAGACTGGGTATTGCGACTTCATGGTGAACACGCTCGACGAGGCGTTGCGCATTCTGAAGAACGCCGTGCGCAAGAAGGAGAATGTTTCCGTGGGATTAGTCGGGAATTGCGCCGACGTCATTCCGGAGCTTGCCGAACGCGGAGTCGTTCCTGACATTCTGACCGATCAGACTTCGGCACATGATCCGCTGAATGGCTACGTCCCCAATGGAATGACGTTGGAAGAAGCGTTGAACTTACGCAAGCGCGATCCGAAGGTTTACCAGGAGAAATCGCTGGATGCGATTGCCCGGCATGTCGAAGGCATGTTGCGATTGCAGAAGATGGGCTCAGTCACCTTCGATTATGGCAACAACATCCGGACATTTGCGCATCAGCGTGGCGTAGAGAATGCGTACGATTTTCCTGGGTTTGTGCCGGCATATATTCGTCCCCTATTTTGCGAAGGGCGCGGCCCATTTCGTTGGGTGGCGCTATCCGGCGAGGCGTCGGATATTCACGTCACCGACGATCTGATTCTCGAGATGTTTCCAGACAACCGCATTCTGCGCCGATGGATAGATCTGGCGCGCAAGCGAATTAAGTTTCAGGGGCTGCCGGCGCGGATTTGCTGGCTGGGTTACGGCGAACGTGCGCAATTTGGCCTGGCGATGAACGATCTGGTGAAAAAGGGCACGATTAAAGCGCCCATTGTGATTGGCCGCGATCACCTGGATTGCGGCTCTGTCGCATCACCGTACCGTGAAACAGAAAGCATGAAAGACGGCAGTGACGCCGTCGCCGATTGGCCGATTCTGAACGCACTGATTAATACAGCTGCGGGGGCTTCATGGGTTTCCGTACACAACGGGGGCGGCGTGGGCATCGGCTATTCGCTGCATGCGGGACAAGTAACTGTGGCCGATGGCACTGACATGATGGCGAAACGCATTGAGCGCGTGTTGACCGCGGATCCGGGCATGGGCGTGATTCGCCACGTGGACGCAGGCTACGACGAGGCCAGGCGATTTGCGCGAGAAAAAGGCGTGAAGGTGCCGATGAGGTAGGTCGCCGATGATTCTCTTCTCAGACGTGGTGCTGAAGAGCAAGCGAGTGGAGTGCATCCGGGTAGCGACTAGAACGACCAACTATAAAGTTAGCCTATGCATTCGGAGATATTCCCCGGGAAGCATAATCTCCACGCCCTCAATCTCCTTGCTGAAATATTTTCCGAAGTGACGAACATCTCCTGTCAGCAAATGCGTAGCGTGAGCTTCGATGGCGGCGAGCAAGATTGGCTGATCTTTTTCGGGCAGCACAATTTCGCGCGGAAGTTCCCGACGCGACACATCGAACATGCGAACTGACGCCGCCAGACGGTTCAGCCTGGTTTTCTGATCCCCAGAGTCTAAGTTGATCCGCGCTTCCTCCAACGCATAGCGCGAGCTGCATAGTGTCGCTGTCTTTAGTTTCCAGAGTTGAAGTAAACCCGAGTCGGAGCGATAGGCTGCGGAAAAGAGAACGTTGGCGTCTAGAAAAACCCGGTCCACTTAGCTTGGCCGATGATGTGGAATGGAAGCGGGATCAAGGCCGAGCTTACGCACTTCTTTTTTCGCGTTGCGATAATCGGAGTCCGAGATAGCGTTTGAAAGCAGAAATTCCGCCTTCCGCTCGGGACTATACCTTTCCACTGGGATAATTATCGCTGGGCGGATAAGAATACCGTCTTCCTGTTCCTCAGCGGTCACGAGGCTGCCTTCTTCAATCCCAAAGCGCTTGCGCAACTTCGCCGGCATGATAATGGCGCCGCGTTTTCCAACTTTAGCCGATTCCATTTGGTATGCCTGAATATACATTCTGCCTGAATATCAGGCATTTTTGCAAATGGCATTGACGGAGGCATTTCGGTCGGCTGCTAAACTATTGAAAGGTGACCAGTTCCAAGCAGAGTCCGTCCCGAAGCGCGCCTTCCGCGGCACCACTTTTATTGGTCGACATCCGGCAATTGCTGACTTTGCGTTATGAATCGCCTAAGCCCGGTCCCCGACGGAGCAGGGGGCTTAGAGAACTCGGCATGCTCGAAGATGCCGCAGTGCTCTGCATGGGCGGCAAAATTGTCTCGGTGGGCAAGAGTAAAGACGCGCTGCGCGATCCTTGGATCAAAAAGAACCGCAAGAAAATCAGAGAGATTGATTGCAACGGCAAGGTCGTCCTGCCCGGATTCGTAGATTCTCACACGCATCCCGTATTCATGCAGCCGAGGTTAGTAGATTTTGAGAAGCGAATTTCTGGTGCGACCTATGAAGAAATCGGGGAAGCTGGAGGAGGCATTCGCTCGAGTCTGGATGGCGTGCGTAAAGCGACAAAGAGTGCACTGACAAAGAAACTGTTGGCTGCATTCAAAGAGATGGCGATCCAAGGCACGACCACAATAGAAGCGAAGTCGGGCTACGGGCTGACCCTCGATTCGGAACTCAAGTCATTGGGAGCGATCCGCGATGCCGCGCAACAGTGGCCCGGGACGATTGTTCCGACGCTACTAGGGGCGCACGTCGTGCCCAACGAATACAAAACATGCTATCCAAAGTATGTTGAGATCGTCTGTAAAGAGATGATACCGGCGGCGGCCAGGCGAAAGCTCGCCCAATTTGTAGATGTTTTCACCGAGCGCGGGGCGTTTTCCGAAGAGGATACGCGCAAGATCTTCGAGGCGGCGAACCAGAATGGCCTCGATGTGCGGGCGCATGTTTGCCAACTGAGCGGGACGCCGCTTCAGGAGCTTTTGCGCTTCAAGCCCGCATCTTTTGATCATATGGATCATGTGAGGGAGCAGGATCTTCCGACATTGGCGAGACATAACACGATTGCTACGTTAGTGCCAGGAGCGAATTACTTTTTGAACGCGACGGGATATCCGCCAGCCCGCGAGCTGATTGACGCTGGTGTGCCGGTGGCATTGGCCACGGACTATAATCCCGGCTCATCGCCCACACCGAGCATGCCATTTGTGATGTCGTTGGCATGCACGCATATGAAAATGTCTCCGGAGGAGACGATTTCGGCATCTACAATCAATGGGGCGTGGGCATTGCGATTACAGGACAGAAAAGGCTCGGTTGAACCGGGCAAAGATGCAGATCTGGCCGTATTCGATGTGCCCGATTACCGCGAAATTGCTTATTGGTTTGCTGCAAATCACTGCCAGATGACTATTATGAATGGGGAGATCCTGCCGGAAGCCTGAACTTTTCTGTCTCCGTGAGCGTAGAAAACACCGCAACGCTCGCACGGTTTATCAATTTCTAGATTGCTTCGCGAAAATGCCGAAATCAAAACTCAGAGGAAACATGAAACGAGTCTTCTTACTGATTACATCTTTGCTGGTTCTGTGCGCGATGGGCGCAGCCCAGCGTCTTCCGGAGCTTGCCGTGCCGGAAAACTACAACCTCACATTCGCTCCGGATTTCACGAAAGATAATTTCGCCGGCGATGTGACGATCTCGATCCGTGTTCTGAAGCCAACCGATGAGATTGTGTTAAACGCGGCGCAGCTGGAATTCCAAAGCGCGACCGTGACCAGCGGCGTGAGCACGCAAACTGCGAGCGTAAACATGGACACGGTAAAAGAGTTCGCGACGCTGAAATTCGCCAATGCGATCCAGCCCGGCCCCGCGATGGTTCACGTCGTGTACACCGGCCTTCTGAATGGCGATTTGCGCGGCTTCTACCTGGGCAAAGAGCAGAATGGCAAGAAATATGCGGTGACTCAGTTTGAATCCACGGATGCGCGGCGAGCGTTCCCATCATTTGACGAGCCTGCATACAAGGCGACCGCCGATATTACGGTGGTGACCGATAAAGACAAGGTCGCAATTTCCAACCAGAGGATGATTTCCGACACACCGGGGCCAGGGGCAGGCAAGCACACAGTGAAATTTGCCACGACGGCCAAGATGTCGTCTTATCTGTACGCCGTTGCCGTGGGGGATTTCGAGTATATCGAAGGCTCTGCCGATGGGATCCCGATTCGCGTGTACACCTTCCCGGGACGCAAGCAACAGGGCCAGTTCGCTTTAGAGGTCGCCGAGAACTGCCTAAAGTATTACGACCATTATTTTGGAGTGAAATATCCGTTCACCAAGTTGGACTTGATCGGCCTGCCGGATTTCGCAGCAGGCGCAATGGAGAATGCGGGCGCGATCACTTTCCGCGAGGTAGCGCTGCTCATTGACGAGAAAAACGCATCCACAGAGCAGAAGAAACGCGTAGCGACCACCGTGACCCACGAAATCGCACACCAGTGGTTTGGGGATCTGGTTACGATGCAGTGGTGGGACGATATTTGGCTCAACGAAGGTTTCGCAACCTGGATGGAGACGAAACCTGTAGCGGCGTGGAAACCCGAATGGGACATGAATCTGGACGATGTTCTCGACACCGGCAACACGATGACTGTGGACTCATTGGCGACGACTCGTCCGATTCATCAAGCCGCAGAAACTCCGGAAGAGATTCAGGAGCTGTTTGATGGCATCGCTTATGGCAAGGCGGCTTCCGTATTGCGCATGCTCGAAGCGTATCTCGGGCCGGAAACATTTCGCAAAGGGGTGGCGAGTTATATCAAGCAGCACGCGTATGGCAATTCCACCGCAGAAGATTTCTGGAGCGCCCTGGCAGCGGCGTCCGACAAGCCTGTGGACCAGATCATGCCCACGTTTGTAAAGCAAGCCGGATTGCCGATGATATCGGTGACGTCTGCGTGCGAAGGCAATCAAACAAAGGTGACGCTGGCGCAACAGCGTTACTTCTTCGATCGGTCACGGATGGACGCGGGGAACGATGAGTTGTGGCAGGTTCCGGTATGCCTCAAATCCGAAGACGGCGACAGGCAGGAATGCGAGTTGCTCACTAAGAAGGAAGACGGATTCACTCTGCCAGGGTGTTCGTCTTCATCTTGGGTGCTGGGGAACGCTGGCGCGACCGGATACTACCGATCGCATTATGATTCAGAGGAAGTGCGCGCGCTTTCTGGCGTAGCGCAGACAGCGTTGACTCCGGCGGAGCGCATCCGCTTAATCAGCGACGAGTGGGCTACGGTCCGCGTGAATCTAGGTTCAATCAGCGATTTCATGGTCCTCATGGGAAGTCTGAAGTCCGAGCACAATGGCGTGGTGATGCAGCAGGGTGCGGCAGAAGTCCAGTTTATCGCCGATGCTCTGGTGACGGACGCGGATCGCCCTTCGTTCCAGCAATGGGTGCAGGATACGTTCAATCCACTGGCCAAGGAACTGGGATGGCAGCCAGGGCCTGGGGATAGCGAAGACCGCAAGACATTGCGCGCAGTCGTCTATAACGTGCTGGGAAATGCGGGACGCGATCCCGACGTGTTGGCGGAAGCGGGGAAGCGAGCGCGCATTGCACTCAAGAATCCAGAAGCGGTGGATGCGAGCATGGCAAACACAGTCTTCCACCTTGCTGCTTTGAATGGAGACGAGGCATTTTATGATGCGATTCTAGCCGCCATGCCGAAAGCCCATTCTCCGGAGGAGTTTTACCGTCTGGGCGGCACGTTAACGGATTTTACGGACCCTGCGTTGATTAATCGCACGCTGAAGGCGAGCCTCACGCCGGCGATTCGTACTCAGGACGCTCCCTATGTCATCGCTGCTGCATTGCGCAATCCAGCGGCACGGATTGTCACCTGGAGTTTTGTGCGCGAACACTGGACCGAGATTGACAAGATGATGATCGGTTTTAGCGCAGGAACGGTCATTGGGGCGACTGGCTCCTTCTGCGATGCGGAGATGGGAGCACAGGTAAAGGATTTCTTCGCCTCGCACCCCGTTCCCTCAGCAGAAAGAACGTTGAAGCAGTCCGAGGAGCGTATCGGCTACTGCACGGAGATGAAGGCACAGCAAGCACCGCAAATTGCCACCTGGCTCGGCCAACATGGGCAGGCCGCCGGGAACTAGACACGTAGCAGCGGTGTCGGGCCGTTCCGCGATTCGTTGGTGTTGTTTGAATCCCTGCACGGAGCGTTGAGCAAAGACGACTGGGTTGCTATAATCTTCAAAGTCTTTACGTTCCTCACTTGTTGGACGAAGCCTAGCTTCGGCCAACCTTCTAGCACCCGATGTGGCGTGGTCATCGGCGTCGCCGTTGTGAGCACACGTGGCCAGGTAGCTCAGGTGGTAGAGCGCAGCCCTGAAAAGGCTGGCGTCGGCGGTTCAACTCCGTCCCTGGCCACCATCATTCCAAGAACGGCGGCGACCCTGTAGCTAGAGGGTGGTGTTTGAAATTGCGCCACAATCGGCGCAGTTCTTGCATAAACATGTGCGCACGCGAGCCGTGGGTTGCATTGCATGCAACCCTAAGTTGCTACTTTATGATTGTCCGCAAAAGGATTCCCGCCATCCCGCCGCCGATAAGCGGGCCGAAAATAGGAACGATAGCATAGGTCCAATCCGCGCCGCCTTTGTTTGCAATGGGAAGAATGGCGTGCGCAAGTCGAGGGCCGAGATCGCGGGCTGGGTTGATGGCGTATCCGGTCGTGCCTCCCAATGACAGGCCAATGCCCCAGACCAAGCAGGCGACCAAATAAGGGCCAAGTCCCGCCGCAGGCCCCGTTGCCGCTACTGTCTTCGAAAACATTGCGCCCACAACGAAAACTAAAACGAATGTTCCGATGATTTCGCTGATCAGATTTGCACCAAAGTTGCGAATTGCCGGTGCGGTGCAAAAACAAGCGAGCTTTGAGTCTGGATCAGGAGTTTCTTTCCAGTGAGGCAGAAAGTGAAGCCATACAAGCACAGCACCCGCGAACGCCCCGGTTAACTGCGCGGCAAAATATGGAGCCAACTTCGCGAACTGACCCGATGAGACGGCAAATCCCAACGTTACTGCTGGATTCAGATGCGCGTCGCTGCTGCCGCAAGCGATGGCTGTGAATACGCCTGCCATCACGGCGAATGCCCACCCGCTCGTGATAACCATCCATCCCGCACCTTCCGCCTTTGAGCGCTTCAAGACGACGTTCGCCACAACGCCGTTACCGAGCAAGATGAGTATGAGTGTGCCCATGAACTCGCCAAAACATTTCGCAAGCATTCAGCATCCTCTTCTTGTTCGGATATTATTGCCCGACCCAATCGAACGACTTGCTCACCGCTCGCTTCCAAAGCCGGTACATTTCATCCCGTTTTGCATCCGCGAGGTTCGGCTCCCAGGTGCGCTCCATAGCCCAGTTCTCGCGGAGGTCCTTTAAGTCTTTGAAGTATCCAACTGCTAACCCTGCGGCGTAAGCGGCGCCAAGGGCAGTCGTCGAGTCTTTCGTTACGGGGCGAACCACCGGGCGGTTGAGGATGTCGGCCTGGAATTGCATGAGCAGTTCATCCATAACCATACCGCCGTCTGTTCTGAGCACATCGAGTTGAATGCCCGAATCTTTTTCCATGGCTTCGAGCACATCGCGAGTTTGAAAAGCAGTCGCCTCCAAGGCAGCACGGGCGATGTGAGCTTTGTTGGCATAGCGCGTTAGACCAGCGATCACGCCACGGGCAGTGTCTTTCCAATAGGGAGCATATAAACCAGAAAACGCTGGAACGAAATATACGCCGCCATTGTCACTTACTGTGCGCGCGAGAGTTTCAATGTCTGAACTGGATTGAATCAATCCAAGATTGTCGCGGAGCCATTGCACCAAAGCCCCAGTGATGGCGATACTTCCTTCCAATGCGTAATGAGCCGGCTGATTGCCGAACTTGTAGGCTAGGGTTGTGAGCAAGCCTGACTTGGATTCGATTTTCTTGGTGCCCGTGTTCATCAACAAGAAGCAGCCAGTGCCATAGGTGTTTTTAGCTTCACCCGATTCAAAACATGTCTGGCCGACCAGAGCGGCTTGCTGATCGCCAAGAATTCCAGCAATAGGCACCTCTTGGATGGATGGCTCCGTAGCCAGCCCGTAGATTTCGCTGCTCGAACGGATTTGTGGCAGCATGGCTTGGGGAATGCCAAAGGTTTGGAGGATCTCTTCGTCCCAAGATAGAGTTTCGAGATTCATCAACTGGGTGCGGCTGGCGTTTGTGACGTCGGTCAGGTAGATGCCATTGTTTGTGCCGCCTGTTAAGTGCCATAGCAGAAAAGTGTCAATATTGCCGAAGAGAACGTCGCCGTTTGCGGCGGGTCCGCGAATCCCTCGATGGTTTTCTAAAATCCAGCGAAGTTTTAACCCGCTGAAATAAGTGGTGAGTGGCAAGCCAGTCTTTGCGCGAAAGCGATCTTGTCCAGCGACTTGCGCAAACTCGCTAACGTAGTCTGCGACCCGCGTGTCCTGCCAGACGAGGGCATTCGCGATGGGTTTACCGCTTTTGCGGTCCCATACGACGCTGGTCTCGCGCTGGTTGGTAATTCCAATTGTTGCAAGATCCTTTGGTTGAAGACCGCCCTTATCCATAGCTTCAGCAATCACTTCGCGCGTGTTTTGCCAGATTTCTTCGGCATCGTGCTCCACCCATCCAGGCTGCGGATAAATTTGCTTGTGTTCCTTCTGGGACATAGACACGATATGTCCGGAGCGGTCGAAGACCATAAATCGTGTGCTGGTTGTGCCTTGATCAATTGCTCCGATGTAATTTGCCAAAGACGCGCTCCTAGCTTTCAGGCCCGTTGCGAGATAAACCCGCCGAATCCAATAAGTGATTGATTTTGTTTTTGTATTGCGTGACCGCTCTGCTAATCTCCTGCTCAGTCCAATGGAGTTCGTGTGCCATCAGCGCGCCGACAACCGGAGCGGCCTCGAGGGAATCACGCCATGAATAAAATTGCAGTCCAATTCTACGAGCGAGTACGTCTTCTATGCTCATGGCCATCTCGTTGCGAACCGAATAAATCACCTCCGCGCGGATAGCAAATCCGTGTTCGAGAATCGGATGAATAAGAGCAGTGTCTTCGGTGGCGAGCGATAGTAGCTGTTCCGCCGAAGTTCCGAACTTTGCCGCGAGATGACGCGCGGTGTTTTCAGAAATTGCGTGTTCCCGACTGAGCTGCTTCCAATAGTCGTTTGTAAATCCCTCGCCGCCGTAAAGAACATGATCGCGAGTTGCTGATTCGCTCCGCGCCAAGCCCAGAATTTCCTCTACACGAAGAATCGTGTCTTCCGCCATAGCGCGATGAGTGGTCCATTTACCGCCCATGATGCTGATGAGACCGCTCGACGCATCGATTTCAATCACGTCGTCGCGAGCCAGTGATTTTGTATCGCTTTCATCTTCATTTCTATCTTGTGCGCCGACAAGCGGTCTGGCCCCAGCAAAACCGCTGACGATATCGTCAGCCGTAACTGGTCGCGCCAAATAGTTATTCAAGTGGCGCAGCAAAAACGCGACATCGTCCTTGGTGACCACCAACTCCGCGTCGGGCGCGATTTCTTGCTCCGTGGTGCCAACCAGCAACCTTCCACACCAGGGAATCGCAAACAAAACCCGCCCGTCTTCCGTCTTGGGTATTAGCAGGGCGTCCTCACTCGGAAAAACACTCAGCGGCAAAAGAATGTGGGCGCCTTTACTGGGTCGCATCCGCTTGCGCGCAGAATGCGTTGCGAGTTGACGGATGGAATCAGAGAATGGCCCTGTGGCATTAACGATCGCTTTCGCGTTTAATGCAAACGTATTGCCCGTGATTTGATCGGTCGCTTGTACACCTGAAAGCTTGCCGTCTGGAGCGCGCGCAAAATCCGTCACTCTGGCATGATTCAGCGCATTTCCTCCAGCTGCCGTGAAACTCTGCACAAGTGCAAGGTTGTAGCGAGCGTCATCGAATTGACCATCGGCATATGCGACTGATCCGATCAAACCTTCTTGGTTTAGTCCCGGCATGCGCTCCAGCGTTCCTTCTCTCGAGAGAAATTTGCTCGGAGATATTCTGCCCGGGCCAGCCAGCCAGTCGTAAATCTTTAACCCGATATCGAGGTAGGCAACATTGAACCAGTTGTAGCTAGGCACGACGAATTCCAGTTTTCGCGTCAGGTGAGGCGCATTGTCCAACATGCGAACCCGCTCATGCAAAGCGCGAACAAGAACCCGGTACTCGTGAAGGTCGGCCCCTTTAATTGCCTCCTCAAGATAGCGAACGCCGCCATGGATGATCTTCGTTGAAGCGCTCGAGGTCGCGCTAGCAAAATCGCTGCCTTCTAGCAGAACAGTTTGTATTCCGCGCAGCTGGGCGTCCAAGGCACAGGCGGCTCCTGTCGCACCGCCGCCGATCACGCATAGTTCAAACTGCTGTCCGCCGATACTATTCAGTTCCTCAGCTCTGTTTTTCATGCAATCTCACACACAAGCTACTCAGCGCGTAACCTTAGGAACTGCATAACGCAATGCGTGCATGACTCCCCGGATCTCTGCCAGACCCTTGAGTCGTCCCACAAAGGAATAGCCAGGGTTGGATTTTGCATGCAAATCAGACGAAAGCAAATGCCCATGATCAGGACGCATGGGAATTTCATGGTCTGCCAGACCATCGTTGCATCGCCGCACTTCTTCCTCAAGGAGGGCGCTGATCACTCCGACCATATCGGAGCTACCGTCGAGGTGCACGGCTTCGTGGAACGACCTCTCACATTCGCGTGTGACCTGACGAAGATGAGCAAAGTGAATGCGCGGTCCGAATTCACGAATCATCGCCAGAAGATCGTTGTCTGCTCGAGCGCCGTAGGAGCCTACGCAGAAAGTAAGCCCGTTCGCTGGTGTGTCAATGCCATGCAGAATGTCACGAGCATCGGCCGCGGTCGAAACTACGCGCGGCAGGCCGAACAGAGACCAGGGAGGATCATCCGGGTGAATCGCCAGCCGGACGCCAAGTTCTTCCGCGACGGGTACGACTTCCTGGAGGAACGAAATCAAATTTGCCCGCAGATCTTCTGGCGTGACGCCCTCATATTCTTCGATTTTGCGGCGGAGGCTTTCGCGATCATACGACGCCTCCGCGCCGGGCAATCCTGCGATGATGTTTTGTTCGAGATTCTTGCGACGATCTTCCGGCATGGATTCGAAACGGCGTTTCGCGGTCGCGATTTGTTCGGTGCTGTAGTCAGCCTCCGCGCCCTTACGCTGCAAAACAAGAACGTCATAGACGGCGAAATCGATCAAATCGAAACGCAATGCGAACGCCGTGCTTGGTAAGACCCACATCAAGTCGGTTCGGGTCCAATCGACGACGGGCATAAAGTTGTAGCAGACGATTTTTATGCCACCTTTTGCGATGGCCCGAAGAGAATCTTTCCAGGCAGCGATGTATTGAGCGCGCAATGGAGAGTGCAATTTGATAGCATCGTGCACCGGGATGCTCTCGACGACAGACCAGGTCAGGCCCTCGGCCTCGATTTCCCCTTTGCGCCGCATAACATCCTGAAGAGGCCACGCCTCACCGCGGTAAAGATGGTGTAGGGCCGTGACAATGCCGCTGGCGCCGGCCTGCTTTACGTCGTGTAATGTGACCGGGTCTTGCGGTCCGAACCAGCGCCAGGTTTGAATCATGGTTTTCTCATCTTATGTCATGCGTTCCGCAGGCTCGGGAATTGGCTCAATTCGGCCCAGAAGAAACGCGTAGCCTGCCATGCCGAGCACCAAAATAACGGTAGCCGTCACAAAGGCGGAAGAAAAAGCGTGGGTGATGGTTGCGATGTAGCCGGTCGCAACGGGCGCGCAAATTGCCGCGACTTGGCCGCAAAAGTTGGCAATACCCGCTACTCGCCCTACGCTTCCTTGCGGTGCAATCAAAGATGGGACGGTCCAGGCCACGGGAGCGGCTGCTGCCAATCCGCCGAGGGAAATGCTGATCCAAAAGATTGCCATTGCGCTCGAATGCGCATTTGCCGCGCCGAGAATGCCAAGACCCAGTGCAGTGCCGCCGATCAGAACAGATTGACGGACTCTATTTGCAGAGTGTCCGCGCCGGATGAGCGAATCTACCAGCCAGCCGCCGACGATCAGGTCGGTTGCAGTGGCGAATAACCAAGGGACACTCGTGTAGAGCACCGAATGAAATAAATCGATGTGCATCGCCAGCGAGAGATAACTCGGCAGCCAGGTAAGCAGAAGAAAGAAACTGTAGTTGTACGCGGCCCAACCAAGCGCGAGGCCGAGCACTTTGGGTTGTTTCAGAAGGTAACTCAAAGGTGCGTGGGTATTCTGTTGCGAAATAAGCTCCGGTTGTGCGTGGCCGCGGGCGAGGAGCTGAGCTTCCTCGGCAGAAAGTTCACCATCTTCACTAGGATTGCGATAGACCGCATAAAACAAAATAAAATAACCGAAGCTGATCACTCCGGTGGCCACAAAACTCCAGCGCCAGCCGAAGTGCAACAACAATAAGCCTAAGAAAGGAATCCCGATGGCCGTGGAGAACTTCGCGGCCGAATCCGTGATGGCGGTGGCTAGGCTTCGCTCATTCTCAGGAAACCAGTAACCAAGTGCCTTCGCGTTGCCGGGGAATACGGGAGACTCGCCGATTCCGAGGAGAAAACGCGCAAGTAAAAAGCTGGTAACGCCGGTGGAGGCCGCGGCGGCAAATGAAGCCAGGCTCCATAGAGCGCTGCCGATGCGCCCGACGCGACGGACTCCCCAACGATCGAGTAAAGTTCCTGCCGGCACCTGCATTAAGGCATATGTCCAGCTGTAGGCGCTTGAAAGGTAGCCGAACGCGACCAACGAAATTCCAAATGCCTCATGCAGTGCATTCTGGGAAACGGAAAGATTGACGCGATCGAGAAAAGCGACGAGCACGCCTAAAGAGAGAAGGAACGCGATTCTCCAACGGCGAGCGGAAGGGCGGGTTGTGGAGACCGTTTGCGCGGGCGTCATACTTGAGACATCGAATTATTCTCGATGTGCGTGTCTGAGAGCAAGTAGCGAGAGCGGAATTCGAATGTGAAATGTAAACTGTATCCGGCTGACCATCGGCAACAAAGGGGGCACAGAAAATGAAAGAATTCGAGAGTCGTGTCGCGATCGTCACAGGCACAACCGGCATTGCCCGCGCCATCGCGAAGCGCTTTGCCAGCGCGGGATGCAGTATTGTGTCGTGCGGCATCGAACCCGCCGCGAATGCCGAATTGCAACGAGAGGCAACAAAAGATGGCTTGGCAATCTCGGTTGAGCTTTGCGACGTCAGCGTTCCTGAAAAAGTTCAGGCCATTGTGGCGAAAACTGTTGACCGTTATGGCAGGCTCGATATCATCGTCAATGCGGCCGCAATTCATCCATTTGGGACGGCGATAGAAACTGATCCGGAGACATGGAACCGCTGCCTTGCCATTAACGTCGGCAGCATTTTTCTGATGGCGCATTTCGGAATCCCGGAGATGAAAAAGAGCGGCGGCGGAGCCATCATCAATCTTTCTTCCGTACAGGGGCATGCCTGCCAGCGAGGCGTGGTGGCGTATGCAGCGTCGAAAGGAGCGGTGCACAGCATTACGCGTGCGCTCGCGCTTGACCACGCCGCCGATAACATTCGCGTGAATTCCATTAGTCCGGGATCCATTCGAACGCCCATGCTGGCACGATCGGCAGCGCATTTCGCGCCTGACTTGCCGGCAGAAAAAGTATTCGAGCGTTTTGGAGCCGCCCATCCGATGGGACGGATCGGCACCCCGGAAGAGGTGGCCGAGTTGGCGGCTTTTCTCGCGTCTGATAAGGCTGGATTCTGCACCGGCGGCGATTATTTGGTAGATGGCGGATTGCTCGCAGGGATTGGCGTGCAATAACCTCGCAATGACAACAATGGCAATGACTGGCGCTCCCGTCTGTGTCGCTCCTACTGGAGATGTTTGTGGCGAGGGAGCCGTCTGGCATGCCGAACATGGAGCTGTGTACTGGACCGATATCAATCGCTTTTTAATTCACCGCTATCAGCCCGCCGATGCTTGCGTTCGCACTTGGATATTCGACGAACCTGTTACGGCGATTACCTTGACCGATCGCCCCGACGTGCTCGCGGTCATTCTCGGTTCTTCGGTGATTTCATGGGAGCCGGAAAATCACACACGCCGTGACGTGATTTTCAAACTCGAAGGATGGCCCCATGTTCGGTTAAATGACGCGCGGGCTGATCCGGCGGGCAATTTATGGGTTGGTTCGATGCGCAATAACGTGAACCCAGACGGCTCCTCAGGAGAAGCGGGAGGTCTGGATGGCCAGTTGATTCGTATTACATGCGACGGCAGAAATAAAGTCTGGCGCGAGGGAATCGGAATTGCAAATACGCTGGTCTGGAGCCCAGATAAGAAAACGTTTTATTTTGGTGACTCACTGGCCAATGTAATTTGGGCATACGACTATGACGCCGTCGAGGGCACAATCGCCAATGAGCGCCCGTTTCTCAAGGGCTTTCCTCGCGGTTTGCCCGACGGCTCCACCATGGATTCCGAAGGCTACTTGTGGAACTGTCGTTTTTTCGGGGGGTGCATCGTGCGCATTGCTCCAGATGGCACCATCGATCGGGCGATCGACATGCCGGTGCAGAACATTACGACCTGCACATTCGGCGGCCCCGATCTCGATACGCTTTATGTCACAACGGCGCGAGCTGAGGCTCCGGCAGGAGATCGCCTAGCCGGGAGTTTATTCGCGATCAAGTGCGACGTCGCAGGGCAGCCCGAGAATCGATTCCGGATATTCCGCGAGAAATGATCCACATACTTCTTCTCAAGCAGCTTGCGATGGTGCCCACCGCCATCAATCGCCAGCTGGTACCTTGCGCTGTGAAGTCCAGAACTGCGTGATCTCTTCGAGCGATTGCCCTTTGGTTTCTGGAACTAGCAAGCTCACCAGAACAATCGTTAACAGCGCGCCGGCCGCGAAGCACCAGAATGTACCATCCGATCCAAGGCTCTTTTGCATGGTGGGGAAGAGTTGGTTGCCCAAATAGCCAACTAGCCACAGGGCAGTAGTCGCGATAGACATGCCGCGGCCGCGAACTTTCGTGGGATAAATCTCAGAAATGATGACCCAGCACGCGACTCCGTTGCCGAAGGCGTGGCCGGCGACGAAGCCCATCACAAATATCA
>Ga0187847_10001449_pt1 | contig 21239 bp, 19 predicted proteins | sample June2016WEW_4_10_FD_132458 | JGI IMG/M metagenome (GOLD analysis project Ga0187847, IMG submission 132458) | Peatland microbial communities from SPRUCE experiment site at the Marcell Experimental Forest, Minnesota, USA - June2016WEW_4_10 | ecosystem: Environmental > Terrestrial > Soil >...
GTGTTGCGGTATGCGATGTGTGTGGGCACCCGTGGATACCGGAGACCAGGAAAAAGCCCTTGAATTGTCCTTCAAAGAGTTGCCGTTCCATGTTGTGGGATAAGGGTGGGGTGGATGGGCGGACGCGAGCAGCGAGAATCAAGACGGGACGCAGCCGCCGGACGACGGCGAAGAAACACTGATGACTGTCATTATGCCCTTAGAACATAGTATTGGCAGCTCCTTGATGAGTCGAAAGACGCTATTGCAGTTTCGCGTACTCGGCCTTCAATTCTTTCAGGATGGGGATGTCGGGGTCGGCGTCTTTCCAGAGGGTAAGGAAATCCGTGTAGGCAGCGAGTGCCCGTGTGCGGGCGACATCAGATAAGCCTCGGAGCACAGGCACCAGTGATGCACGTAACTATCAACATTGCGCAACCCTTTAAACTTTGTCGGCCCGTCGTTGACCGCTGGCCTGCATGGGAGGACAATTCACAGAGTCCAGCCAGTTGAAGGCAAGACAGGGTGCCAAGTCGGCTTCAACGCAGCGGTAAGTACAGGAACTGGTAAGGCTACAGTCTGGGAGAGTTTAAATGGCAGGATCCACTATCACGGTTTCTGTTGGGCAGTTTGCACAGCAACTCAGACAGAAGTATCCACAATACGGATCGCTGCCCGACGACCAGTTGATTGCGGATTTCCTTAGCAAGAACCCCAAGTACACAGGAAACTATCAAGACGCAACGCTGGTCAGCGTGAGCTTCGAGCCGTCTGCTGCCAGTAGCGCAACAAAGAAGCCAGACGTGGCTGTTGCTCGGTTTCAATCGCAAGCGACCCCTCCTGCGACACCCTACTTGGGAAGCACCGTCATCGTGAATGTGCCGGCAGTCTCCGCTCCGCCGATGATCGGCAAGTACGAGATCGTCGATGAACTGGGCCGTGGCGCCATGGGCGTAGTCTACAAGGCCTTCGATCCGGGGATCGGCAGAACCGTCGCGCTGAAGGTCATGTCGGAGCAACTGGCGCGCGACACGGAGTTCCGCGAACGCTTCCTGCGGGAGGCACGCAGCGCCGGCATCCTGCAACACCCCAACATCGTCACCATTCACGAACTCGGCGAATGGCAGGGCGCTCCGTTCATCGCCATGGAGTTCCTGGAAGGATGTTCGCTGGAGGACATTCTCAAGAACGAGAAAAGCACGCCAGTGGAAAAGCGGCTAGACATCATGGCGCAGGTCTGCCGTGGGTTGGACTATGCCCATGCACGCGGAGTTGTGCACCGCGACATCAAGCCTGCCAACGTGGTGGTTACCAATCATGGTGTAACCAAGATCGTGGATTTTGGCATCGCGCGGCTGGCGGATCAGAAGCTGACCCAGGTCGGCCATGTGCTGGGCACGGTCAGCTACATGTCGCCCGAGCAACTGCAGGGCAAGGCACTGGATGGCCGCTCCGACATCTTCGCTGTGGGCGTGATGCTCTTTGAGGTGCTGACCTCGGTTCTTCCTTTTGCGGCGGAAGATACGGGGTCGGCGATCGCCAACATCCTGTACCGGCAGCCGCCGAACCTGTCGAGTTTTCTGGCGAACTATCCGAAGGAACTGGACGACATCCTCAAGAAGTGTCTGGCGAAAGACCCGGCTGAACGGTTCCAGACCACAGGAGAGTTGGCTGAGAGGCTGAACCGAGACAGCACACCGAGGGTAACGAGGCTGCTCATCGGGAGTGGACATTTCAGGGATCCCAAGGTGGACCACCTCGCCATATATCTCTAATCGTGCGCTGGGGATGCTGAACGGTCACGCCGCTTCCTTCTGCTCTTGGATCTTTTTCTAGCGTTTTCACGAACGAAACGTACCGCCGAGAACGCAAGGAATGCTACGAACGCGAGCCAAAGCACAAGAAAAACAACCTCAAAGATCCGCTCGCCTTGATCGAAGAAGCGGTCCCACGGAAATGAAAATACCGCCGCGGTAAGGAAGTGAGGTTGATCTCCAAACACTCTATTTGTGTAAACCGGAGTGCCGGATACTGGAACCCTATCTCTTAGACTTGAGCAATATCTTTGGAATGTCCGAGGCTATCTTCCGGCTAAATTTCCGAAGGGGCGCGGACGCATCGGTGTTCTCTTGCGTCGACCGAAGACTGAAATTCTAGCGATGGTAGCTTGAAAACACGATGCCATCAACCGCGACGAGCACTCCCGCTAGAAAAAGAAGGATCCCGAAGGCACGGTACCAGCGTACGAACGAAGCTCTGCGTTCAGGAGCCAAGTTGGCGAGTCGTTGCGATCCCCAAATCTTAGCTGCCCGAAGCGGTAAGGCGGCCACAAAAGTTCCGAGTGCCATGGCGACGGTACTCACCAAAAGGTAGGTTGCCGTTAGCGTACCACTGCTCAAGGGTGCAACTAGTACCACTTTCATAGTTAGCTCTTCGGAATATCGGTGCGGTTCCACCATCCGCCGCCAAGAGCCTGAAACAACGCGGCTGTGTCGGCGTAACGATTCGACTGAGCCTGCACAAGGTTAATCAGGGCTTGCTGATAGGCTTGTTCCGCGCTCAAGAGCGCGAGATAACTGGCGTAGCCGGATTCAAGCTGTTTCTTCGTCAGGTCGAGGGTGACGCTGGCAGCATCTTTGGCGGCTGCCGCGGCCTTCAAGGCGTCGGCGTCCTGTTGGAGCGCATTCAGCGTGTCCGCGACATTCTGAAACGCGGTGAGGACAGTGCTGCGATATTGTTCGTCGGCCTGAGTATAAGCGGCTCTCGCGGCGCGCTCCCGATGCATGAGGGTGCCGCCATCAAAGATGGGCTGGGTGACGCCTGCGGCTATATCCCAAAAGCCATTGCCTCCCGAGAATAACCGGCCGAGGACCACCGCCATGCTGCCAGCATCCGCAGTCAGGGCAAAGCTCGGGAGGCGGTTCGCACGCGCAATTCCAATCTGTGCGCTGGCTGAATGCAAGTTCTCCTCGGCCTGGCGCACATCCGGACGCTGCTCCACGAGTTGCGAAGGAAGGCTCACCGGCAGTTCCTGCGGCAGCTGCAGACTCGACAGCTCAAACTTTTCGATCAAGTCTTGATTGGGGAACCCGCCCGCCAGCACAGCCAGCAGGTCGCGTTGTTGAGCCAACTGCTTGAGCAGCGGAGGCAAGGCGGCAGCGACTTGCGCGAGCTGCGACTCTTGGGCTGCCACGTCGAGCTCGCTCGCATACCCCTTTGCATACTGGTCCCGCAAAATCTTCAACATGTTGGTATTGATGGTGATGAGTTCACGGGTCGCGTCAATCTGTCCCCGCAGTGACGCTTCCTGGATGGCTCCGGCAGCGACGTTTGCGCTCAGCGTGATATGCGTCGCGGCCAGGGCAAAACGCGCCTGTTGTTCTTGTGCTTGCAGCGACTCCACAGCGCGCCGGTTCAGACCGAAAACATCCGGCACAAACGAAACGCTGACCTGCGGCGTGTAGAGGCTGTAATTCAAGGCACTGGTGTTGGTTACAGGTGAAATGTCAGCCGATGACTTCGCCCGGCTCGCCGAAAAACCGCCACTAACACTGGGATAGTAAGCACCCCGTTGGGCCAACATATTCTCTCTTGCGATTATCAGTGCCGCTTGTGCCGCCTTGAGGTCGGGATTGACTTTGAGCGATCGCTCAATCAAATCATTGAGCGGCTTCGAGTGAAATAATGTCCACCACTCTCCTGGAATATCGTGACCTTCAACTAAGTGTTGTGCCTCTCCGCCGGCGACGTTGCTCGTGCTGCTGGTGGTCGAAATAGGAGACGGCGTATAACCTCCGACATCGGGAGCAGCAGGCCTCTTGAACCTAGGCCCAACCGCGCAACCTGCCGTGAGCAGTAAGGCAGAGATCGCGGTGAAGCGGGTGAGGCGCGATTTGCGAGTGCGAATCATGCGAGTTAGTTCCTTAAGGCTTGCGATGCATACGAGTTCCGTTGATCGCTCCGGTGTTGCTGCTGTTTAAGTTCGCCGATCCACCCGCCGATCCACCAACGACCGCCGGGTTGGGTCCGCGATGGCGGACATTGTTGAGCGATGGGTTGAGCGTTGTTGCCGTAGGCCGGACGGCACCTGGCCGCCGAACAGGTATGGCTTTGCTGGCTGTTTCGTTCTGGGTTGACACGCCTTTTGTAGCAACACCGGATTTGCCTGAACCAGTCTGATGGAGATTCACGGCATTTCCAGGTATGGAACGTTTCCGGCCATTTGGAAGTTGCTTAGGATGATTTGCCGCGGTAAGGCGTGCACGGCGGCGCGGGTGATTCTTGTCAGAGGCGTGGCTGGGATCTCTCTGTTCATTGGAGGGATTTCCTGCGCTGGCTGTGTTCGTGGAACTCGGGGCCGATGTTTGTTGGGATGGAGCCGCGTAACTTGTACCAGGCATCAACCCGGCCGAGCTCATCGTCAGAATTAGGATCAGGAAAAGAAGGCGGGTGACCTTCATAGCAATTCCCCTGATGGTGGGTGTGAGTGATTGTCGCGGCCTAGAAACATCATTCTCAGCGCGGGCACAGCAAGAAGCAGCATCACGGGGCCGACCAGCATGCCGCCCACGATTACAGTGGCGAGCGGGCGCTGAACCTGGCTGCCGATACCCGTGGAAATTGCCGCGGGAAGCAGGCCAATGCATGCTGAAAGTGCGGTCATCAGCAGCGGGCGCATGCGGGTGGATGCGGCGCGGTACATCGCATCCACCGGCACCAGACCGTGAATTCTTTCCTGGTTGTAAAAAGTGATCATCAGGATGCCGTCCATAACAGACACGCCGAAGAGCGAGACGAAGCCGATGGCAGCGGAGATGCTGAAATTGAGACCGGAGATATAGAGAGCCAACACACCGCCAGCAACCGCGAAGGGAATTCCTGCAAGCGTCAGAAGGCAGTCGCGCAAGTTATTGAACAATGTGTAGAGCAAACCGATAATCAGCACGAGGCTGATCGGCACGATGATCTCCAGGCGTTTCCTGGCTTCCTGCAGGTCTCCGAACTCGCCGGCCCAAATCAGCCGGTATCCAGAAGGAAGTTGCACGTTCTTCGCGATTCGCTGCTGCGCCTCTTCAACAGTGCTGCCAAGGTCGCGGCCACGGACGCCGAACTTGACCGGAATGAAACGCTGCACGCTCTCGTGATAAATCCAAGCCGCTCCCGTATCCAATGTAATCGTCGCCAGTTCGCTCAACGGTATGTAGGCATTCGCGCCGTTGCTGGTTGGATAGGCGACTTTGATGTTGCGAATGTTATCGATGCTCTCGCGGTACTCAGGCGTATAACGGACGACGAGATCGAATTGTCGCTCGCCCTCCAGGACCTGTGTCGCGACCGCTCCGCCCATGGCCGCTTGAATGACCATGTTAACGTCCCCGGAATTGAGACCATAGCGCGCGGCCTTGGCCCGATCGACCTTGATGTTCAGGTTGGGTTGCCCGAGCACCGGGAAGATGCCTAAGTCGGCGATGCCGCGAACCGCGCTCATTTGATCGCGGACCTGCTCGGCTAGCTTCGTCAAGACTTCGAGATTGGGGCCGACGATCTTGACCGAATTGGAGCCTTTTACACCCGAGATCCCTTCCTCGATGTTGTCCTGAATGTATTGGGAGAAATTAAAGACGACTCCGGGCAACTCGTTGTTAAACTCCGCTCGAATCTGGTCGGTTAACTTTTCCTTGGTCAAGCCCCTTGGCCACTCGTCAAGCGGCGTCAGCGGTGCGAATAATTCGACATTCGAGAACGGCGACGCATCGCTGCCGTCGTCTGGCCGGCCATGCTGCGAAACCACCGTAATGATTTGGGAATGCCTCAGGAGGATTTCGCGCATTTTTCTGGAGGCGGCTTCGCCGTCCTGGAGCGAGAGCGTGATCGGCATGGAAGCACGAATCCAAAAGTTGCCTTCTTCCAAATGCGGAAGAAACTCGCTGCCGAGCCGCAATCCTAGAAATGCGGACACGAAAAGAAAGGCGATGCCGATTGCAACCGTGAGAGGACGGCGCTTCAGCGCAAAGCGGAGCGCGGGATTGTAGAGACGGTGCAACAGCCGGACAACGATTGTTTCGGTTTCCTTCACGTGCTCAGGGAGCAGCATGGAAGCGAGCACGGGGGTGATGGTGAAGGTTGCAATTAGCGCCCCGGCTAACGCGTAACCGTAGGTGCGCGCCATGGGGCCGAAGATTTGACCTTCGACTCCCTGCATCGTGAAGAGCGGCACAAACCCGGCCACGGTGATGAGCGCTGAGAATAGAACCGCCTTGTCCACCTGTAGCGCGCTGATTAGAATCAGCCGCAAGCGATCCGTCCATCCGTTAGCTGACGCCTCGTGTTCCTGGGTTCTCGTCGGGTCCGGCCCCCAGGCACCTCCCGACAGACGTTGAAGCAGACCCTGTCTTTCTTCTTGGTTTCGTTGAAAATTGCGAAAGACATTCTCGACTAGGATCACGGCTGAATCCACGATGATGCCGAAATCCACGGCGCCCACTGACAGCAGGTTTGCGCTTTCCCCCAGAATCACCAGGAGAATGGTGGCGAAGAACAGGGCGAACGGGATGTTCAATCCAACAATGACCGCGCTACGGAGATTGCCGAGGAAAACCCATTGAATCAAGAAGACCAACAGACATCCGAATATCAAGTTGTGCAGAACCGTGTGCGTGGTGATGGCGATCAGCGATGAGCGATCATAATAAGGAACAACCTTGACTCCCGGCGGCAGACTCCCGTCGTGGTTCAATTTGTCAATTTCATCTTTGACCTTTGGAATCATGTCCGCGGTCTGCTCTGTACGTCTCATCACCACGATCGATCCAACCACATCGCTCTGTCGGTCGCGGCCTAAAATGCCGAGTCTTGGCCTGTAACCGATCGAGACCTTCCCGATATCCTTCATTAACACCGGGACGCCGTTGACTTGGGTCAGAACCACATTCTCGATGTCGCCAACTTTGTAGCCCTGGGCCAAATCATCACTGCCGCCGTCATCAATCAGACCAACACCCCGGATATTGATGGACTGCTGGCCAATGTGGATTTCGCGTCCACCCACGTTGATGTTCGCGTTGCCCAGCGCGTTCAGGATTTGAGGTACGGTCACGCTGTAGGCTTCGAGCTTATGCGGGTCCACCTCGACCTGGAATTCCTTCGTGGGGCCGCCCCAGCTGTTGACGGCTGCGATGCCGGGAATGGTCAACAATCGGCGCGCCACGATCCAATCCTGGACCGTCCGCAGATTCGTGACTCCGAAATGCTCTGGGCCGACGACCTGATAACGATAGATTTCGCCGGTCGAACTGTTGGCTTGGATGTTCGGAACCTGACCGCCGGGCAGACTAACGTTCTGTTGCATCGCGACGGATGCCTGGGCGTAGGCGAAGTTATAGTCCACTCCATATTTGAAACTGACGCGAACAAACGATAGGCCATAAAACGAAGTTGAGCGGATGATGTCCACGCCGGGCGTGGTGTAAAGCCCAATCTCCGTGGGTCGCGTGTAGTAACGTTCCATCTCCTCGGCAGAGAGGCCCGGTGCCTGCGCGGTAATTTCCAAGATGACGGGCGTTGGGTTCGGATACGCCTCAATGTTGAGCATCTTGAAAGCAATGAGCCCGGTGCCAGCAAACAGCAGCAAGCCCACCACCACGATCGGGCGGCGGCTCAGGCAAAACGCAATGAGAGACTTGAACATGGGGCGCGTCTTCTAACGGAATAAAGCTGGCATTAAATCTAGTCGGATGGTGGCGCCTGCAGCATATTGCTAAGAAACACCGCGTCGTCCGTTACCACCAGTTCTCCACGCTGTAAGCCATCGAGAACTTGAACCCGATCGTCCTTTCGCAGGCCGATCTTGATGATTCTTTGTGCAAAACGGTGCCGATCGGTTGTCACCCAAGCCGTCATCGTGCCATCGGCTTCGCGGACCACACCATTCACTGGTATGGCTGTGGCTTCCACCGGATTGCGGACCTGAATGACGAAGTTAGCGAGCATTCCAGGGCGCAGTTCATCTTTGGGGTCCGCGATCTCAGAACGGATCGTCACTCGATGAGTGTTCGGATCAACCGTCTCGTAGATTTTCGAGACCTTGCCTTGAAACACGCGGCCGGGATAGGCCATTATTTTGACCTGAACCGGCTGGCCCAAGTGAAAAAATGAAAGTTCACTTTCGCTAACGTTCGCCAGCATCCACTTGATCGCCACGTCGGCTACCGAGTAAGGAGCCGGCGGATTCCCCGGTTGCACCAAAAGACCTGGCGGCCCGTTGAAGGATGTGATCTTGCCGGATATCGGGCTGCGTACAACCAGTGCGGCGTCAGTCCTGCGCGAAGCGATCATCTGATCGATTTCGGTATCCGTCTTGCCAAAAACAAGGACTGCATCTCGTGCGGCTTTGAGAGCGCCCTCGGCAATTTGTTGATCCGAGATCGCCTGTTCCTTCTCGCGCTCCGCAATTCCGCCAAGACCCCGGACGCGCGCCAGTTCCTTGTTGGTCAGGTCGAGTGTCGCCGCCGCGCCAATCAGATTTGACTCCGCTTGAATGAGGTCGGGACTTTTGATCGTATAGAGAGGTTGATCCTTCCGAACACTGACGCCAAGTTCCACAAAACTCTTGATGATGGTCCCCTGGTAAGCCGGGAAGACTTGAACCGACAGATCGTCGGCAAAATCAATGTTGCCGACCGCTTCCTTCTCAACGGGAAACAGGTAGTTTCCCACCGGCTCGATCTTGATCGAGTTCAGTTGGCTGGGCGACAGGTCCAAGGCCGCTTCGGACGGGGAGGCATTGGATTTTGCACCCGATTGCTGCGGTATATTCGCATTTGCAGCCTGACCACGGCTGCGACCGAGTTCCAAGAGCCCCATTACGGCAATGATCGCTGCGGCCGTTACAGACACTACGGCGACTCTCTTGCTGATTTGAACCGGATATTTCATCATTCTCGTTCGACCTTCAAGCTTCCAGACAAACTCAGCTTCGAAGGATGCAGTACTGGATGTGGCTGTGATTATTCTGCAAGGCGCTCAGTGCGAAGGGAACCCTATCTTGAGGCTCCACCGTTATCTTTAGGCGAGCTGGGAGCCTATCTTTTGGCTAGTTCTTGAGAAGGCAGTTTCCTGACAGGCGAAGATAGCGCACCATTAGAATGGCCATAAAAAGAATGGCCATGAAAGAGCCTCTGCCCATCTACGTACCACCCGTGAAAGACCTACTGTCCATCTACGCACCGGCCAACCGCGTCAGGCTGATCGTCGTCGCTGGTCTCCTGATAGCAGCCATTGCGGTGGCCGACTGGGCGACGAAACCGTACATTTCCCTGGGATTCCTTTACCTATTTCCCATCATGATTCTCGGTGGGTTCCTTTCAAGGACTCAGATCGTCGGGGTTGCACTGGTCTGTGCCGTTCTTCAGGAAGCGTTCAGCAATTTGCCTGAAAATGAAGCGGTGGTCCGCTTAATGTTTAGCTCGGCAGGTTTTGTCGGTACGGGACTGTTTATTTCGGAACTGATCCGCAATCGCCGGATTACGATGACGCACGTCGAAGAACTCGAAGGGCAGATCAAGCTACGCGAGGATGTCGAGGAGCAGCTGCGCTCCCTCGTCGAAAGCAGTCCAGCTGCGATCGTCACAATTGACTCGGCTGGTAACGTTTTGTTGGCAAATGAAGCAGCTCAACACTTGCTTGCTCCTGAAGGAAAGCCCTTGCAAGGCCAGGAAATCGACTTCTATTTGCCGGCGTTGCAAACGGTCCTCAGAACGCAACAGCCGCGAGTATTTCGGACCACTCTGCAGTGCACAGGGAAGAGGAGCGACGGTGAAGTTTTTCTGGCCGGAGTTTGGTTTTCGACCTACGGCACTATATCGGGCCCGCGCTTGGCGGCCATCATCGTCGATCTTTCGGAGGACCTGCGGAATCGCGAGGATCTCAGCCTAGACTATCTATTAAAAAACACGAGAATTCTGATGAGCGCTGTGGCTCATGAAATTCGGAACCTCTGCGGTGCAGTGCTCGTCGTGCATAAGAACCTCTCCCGAATTAAGGAGCTTGAGTCGAACGAGGACTTTAAAGCCTTGGCGAACTTGATCCAGAGCCTGGAGAGAGTGTCGGCATTGGAATTGGGTTCCAGCACGGCTCAGAATGGTGAAATGGTTGAGCTTACATCGGTACTCGACGAATTCCGGATACTGATCGAAACCGCCTATCACGAATCAAAGATCGAGATGCAGTGGGATGTTCAGGAATCATTGCCTTTGGTGTGGGCTGACCGCTACGGACTCATTCAGGTTTTCTTAAACCTGGCCAAGAACAGTCGCCGGGCCATGGCCTCCACCGGGGAGAAGCGACTTCGAATTGTGACGCGCGAGGAGGAGGGGACGGTCACAATTCGATTCGAAGATACGGGAACGGGCATCGCTTCGCCAGAAAACCTCTTCCGGCCGTTTCAGCGTGGCGCCGAGTCCAGCGGTCTCGGGCTCTACGTTTCCAGGGCGATAATGCGGAGCTTTGGTGGGGAACTCTCTTACGAGCCGAGATCGGAAGGCTGCTGCTTCGCTGCGGTCTTGCCCTTGGGTGTCGCACAGGAGGAGGTGGCAAATGCCTGACACTGCGGCCAGCACCATCCGTCTCTTGTTGTTAGACGATCACACCTTGTTTCGCGAGAGTGCGAGTCGTCTCCTCGCTGCAGAGCCGGGATTTGAAGTTGCTGCTCACTGCGGCACAATTGGAGAGGGTCTGCAGATTCTGCGGCGCAAGGCAATTGACGTCTTGCTCCTTGATTTCGATCTGGGCGAGAGCGATGGCCGCCAGTTTCTCCGATTGGCAACGGAACAGGGATTCCAGGGAAAGGTTCTCATTGTGACGGCAGGTGTGGATGCAGGCGTTGCTGCGGAGCTGATCCGCTCTGGGATTTCTGGAGTTTTTCGAAAACACGACTCTGCCGCATTGTTGGCACAAGCAATCCGTGACGTGATGGCTGGCAAGGTGTGGCTGGACCAGCAACAATTGCAAGCCGCTCTCAGAACTGAGGTCGAAACCCCACAGGACAATCGAACACGACCATTCACCGACCGAGAACAGCAGGTGCTTTCCTGTGTGTTCGAGGGGCTTGCGAATAAAGAGATTGCAGCGCGAATCGGAGTATCGGAGAGCTCGGTCAAAGCCACACTTCAGCAGCTCTTCTCCAAGACTGGTGTTCGGACGCGCAGTCAATTGGTGCGTATCGTCTTGGAGCAGCATCGGGATCAGCTCTAGCACGGCAAGCCGCGAGAGGGTCGGACATGGCACACGGGGAACTGCGACGGAGCGTTTTACCACTGGTCCTGCTCGCAACCGTTGTCCTGGCGGCGACCGGCTACGGACACAGTTCAGCGCCTCCGCCCAGTTCGTCAAGTGAAGGTAAGCAGATCGGGAAGATCCTCAGTGTACGGAAAGTTTTGGAAAACCGCTATTTTGTGAGCCGTTATCCCCAAATCCACTATTACCTCCTTTATTTTGCAGTCCGCACTTCCGACCAGACATATTGCGCTGAGTACGAAACACCTGTTCTCGATGAGATTGACGATCTGTTTTCCGCGAAGGACAAAGATGTCGAGTTTGTGCTCAAAGGCAAGAGCCTGACGCTGAGAACACCGAAGAGTCGGAAGTTCAAGGCCCGGCTAGTGGAACAAAAGCAGTGTTAACTGCATGGGGGCGCTCAAATGGTCTCCGGCGCACGGGCTCTGCGCTTAGGTTCAGCAACAGCCGCAGGCCTTCCCGCTCATGGCTTCCCGACCCTCCCAAACAATGATAGGCAGAACGGCTAGAGCCGCGATCGGGTCTGCCCACCTTACGTGCGAGATAGCGTTGATAGCCAGTCCCGCCAAGGCGATGAGCGAGAGGTAAGCACACAGCGCCGACTGAGCGGCGTCTGCCCTCAACGCAGCACTGCCTGTAGCTCCTGACAGCCGCCGCTTTTCTTTCGCAAGCCACGGCATGACGGCGGCGGCTGCGACCAAAATGGCTATCCCTAGAAGTGTGGGCTTGGGTTCGCTATAGCCCAGCAGACTCGCGACCGAAGTGATCGCGACATAGGCAGCCAGCGAGAACAACAAGGCTCCCGCGACACGGGCAGCCCGCTTTTCCACGTCCTCGTGTGCATCACTTGCACGAAATCTCCACAGCACCACCACCGCCGAGAAGAGTTCGATAGCGCTGTCTCCACCGAATGCAAGCAGGGCGGGACTACTCGCTCGCCAAGCTGCGAAGAGGGACACCGCGGCCTCCACAATCATCCATGCGATTGTGACGGTTTGCACCCGTTGGATTCGTCGGAAGGTGTCTGGAGAAGCTATTTGGAGCGCGGATGCCATTCACTGCATTATGGCACTGTACACCAACACCGAGGCAGCAAGAGTCATCAAACAATGACGGATTAGAGTTCGCCCGGCTTAACCCGCTGATCTTCTTCAGCAATCTGCCCGCGCTCACAAGTCGCTCGACTTTGTTGATTAACTGTGGTTAACTAGGGAACATCATCTACAGTTAATCCATCTAAACTTGCTCGTGGTGAGAGTCGAAGAGGTACGCTTTCAAATGGGATGCAGTCGCCTTGTTTTCTTGGTCGTTGCTATCGCAGTTCTCTCAGCAGAGGCACTGGGTCAAGGCGAGACCACCAGCGCGATTGTAGGCCAAGCGACTGATGCTACCGGAGCGGTTGTTCCGGCAGCCACGGTAACAGTAACCAGCCATGACACAGGATCAAAGCGCAGCGCCAAGACGGACGGAGCAGGTCGTTTCAACTTCCCCCAGCTAAAGCCGGGTGCATACACAGTCAGAGTTGAAGCGCAGGGGTTTCAGCCACAAGAGGCGGATAACGTCTTCTCAGGTCTGGGGCAAAAGCAAACCGTCAACTTCATCCTGAGAGTAGCTCGCTCGAACGAGACCGTTGAGGTCAGTTCGGAAGCTCCGATCATTAATCCCAGCAACGCGAACACATCAACGACTCTCGATACTCCTGCGCTTGAGGACCTGCCCAATCCGGGCGGCGACTTGACCTACCCCTTGCAGTTCGCTTCCGGCGCTCTCATAAACACGGCTGGGAGCGGCAATGATTTCGTGGGCGGTACGAACGGGTATGGCAATGTAGAATTCAACGGCTTGCCCGCCCTTTCCAATGGCTACATCGTTGACGGACTCGAAACGAACGATCCCCTTACGAACCTCAACAGCGGGCTTTCAACCAATCTTGTCTTGGGGCTAAATTCAATTTCCGAAGTGACCGTCAACACGCTCTCCTATTCTGTCGATCAAGGCAGGTACGGCGCGTCTCAGGTTAACTACGTCACCAAATCTGGCACGAACCAGTTTCACGGGAACCTGTACGAACTGTGGAACGGTTCGATCTTCAACGCGGCGGACTATTTCACGAATGCCACACCGGGCAACCATAAACCGCGCTCGAACGTGAACCATTTCGGGGGCAGCTTGGGCGGTCCGATACTTCATGACAAGCTGTTCTTCTTTTTCGACAGCGAGTGGGTTCGAATCGCATTGCCTATCGTCACGCCGACTACTGTGCCAACTCCGGCATTCCAGCAATACGTGTTGCAGCAGCTTCCGGTCGGCGGCACCGACTCTGTGACGGGATCAACGTATGCCCCAGCCCCACAACTCTTGCCCTTTTACCAGAAGATGTTCTCGCTCTACGGAAAAACCAGCGGGGTACCTCTGGCAGTGTTGGGGTGCCCATTCAACTCGGACGGCACTCTGGCTTCAGGCGCTACGCCGAGCGGTAACGGCTGCGCCAATCGTCAAAGTATCTCGCACTCCAGCGACGACCATGAGCAGGTGCAGACCGCCCGAATCGACTACAACATCAACACAAACAACACAGCATGGTTTCGCTTTCAAGCCGATACGGGCGTGCAGGCTGCCTACACAGACCCGATCAACCCGCTCTTCAACTCCATTTCTCCGCAGCCTCTCTACTCGTTCGCGGCTGGATACACGCACGTGTTTTCGCAAAATCTGGTGAACTACTTCAATCCGGCATTCTCATGGTATGAGAGCCTGTTCGCGCCGAGCAACTTCCAGAAGACTCTCTCAGCCTTTCCAATCGTGCTACAGGGCAGCGGGGCAAATGCCCCCTTCACCACTATCGGAGGTCTCGACAACACTTGGCTTCAGGGAAGACGTGCTTCTCGGTTCTTCATCAATGACAACCTCGCTTGGAATCGAGGATCACACGAGATCAGGGTGGGAACAAATGTCCGAATCCTCCGCTTGAACGACTATGATTTCGGCGAAGGCACGGTGCCCCTCGTCACTTATACCGACCTGCCACAATTCGTCTACGGTGTGGCATCCACTGCTACGAAGACTTTCCCGACCAATCAGAATGAACCGTTCAACTTCTTAAATCTCGATCTCTACGCGCAGGATACGTGGAAGGTCACGCCCAAGCTCACATGGACGGTCGGTATCCGCGACACGTTCAATTCCAATCCGTTGAGCCCGCACGACCAAGTTGCGCGTCTTCGAGGTTCATTCGATTCGATCTCGCACGATGTCAATCAGCCGCTCAACGCTGCGATTCAGACGCACCTTGGAAGTCTGTTCTCATCCACTCCGCTGGCAATCCTGCAACCAAGGACAGCGATTGCGTGGCAGTTCGAACCGAAAACTGTGCTGAGAACTGGTTTCGGACTGTTCAGCGACATCTTGCCCGGTACGGTTGCCGATCTCGTGGGAATGAATCCACCTTACGTGCGAACGTTTCAAGGAGGTCTTCTGGGCACAGTGGGCGGTGCCGCGATTGCGCCGGGAGTGCCGAACAGCGCAGTCGATGCGACTGTCGCCGCAGACCAGCGATTTAGCTCCGGCTTTGCGAAAGGACAACTTTCCTGTGCATCTCCGCTCGCAAATGCCGCTACCTGCCTACCACCAGTCGCCATCTCTGCCGTGCCAAATGGCACACTTCACGCGCCGTACTTCATGGAGTGGAGTCTAGGGATTGAGCACCAGTTCGGAACGACCGCCAGCATGCAAGCTCAATACGTCGGCACTCGTGCCGTTAACCAACCCTATCTCACGCAGGTTAATGGCTATCAAACCGTGTGCCAAGGATGCTTCGCGCCGTTCCCGTACTTGCAGCCGACCGACCCCCGTTTTGGTGCAGTCACTCAGCTTTCAACCGGGGCAAACGGCCACTATAACGGGCTACAACTGACCGCGATGAAGCGCCTGAGTCACGGGCTGCAAGGGCAGGTCAACTACACTTGGAGCCACTGCTCGGACACAGTATCGAACGGCGGGTTTCTTCAATTTTCTGCGGGGGGGATTCTCTCGCCGCTGCCGGGAAAACTGGCTCGCGATTATGGTCCGTGCGATTACGACATTCGGCACAACCTCACGGGACAGTACGTCTACCAACTTCCGATAAAGGTGCGAAGCCACTCGCTTGGGTACGTAGCGAACGGCTGGCAGCTTTCGGGCACAATGTTCTGGCACAGCGGAATCCCATTTTCAGTGCTGAGCACGCCCTACTCCGCGAATGGTCGAGGGATCGTGCAGGGCAGCGGTCCGCAGTTCGCGAACGTCGTACCCGGCGTGCCGCTCTACGAGCATCATGCACTTGCGGGCGTTACGCAGCCCGGTTCGATACAGTGGCTCAACCCCGATGCGTTTGTCTCGGCAGTCGATCCGAGTACCGGAGCCTGCAACGGCGGCGACAACTCGGAGAATTGCCAGTTCGGAAATCTCGGTCGCAATGCCTTGCGGGGTCCCAGCTTCGTGTGGAACGACTTTTATCTGACGAAATGGTTCCCGGTAACTGAACACATGAAGATGCGTTTGGATGCACAGTTCTTCAATGTCTTCAACCATCCTAACTTCGGTCTTCCTAGCATCGTGCTGGCTGGCATTCCCGGCAAGCCGACGACCCAGACTGGCTTCGGAGCGCTGACCTATGCCACTTCGCCGCCAACTGGCTTGCTGGGGGTGGGACTGGGTGGTGACAGCAGCCCACGGATGATCGCATTGCAACTGCGGCTCGAATTCTAGATTGCCTGACCGCTGCTGTACAGTGTCAGTGGTTGGAGCGTTTATCGTTGTGACCGCACTAGACCGACGCCGAATCCGTTCGTCGTCGGTCATGGTGCCATGAGAATAGCCGATTCTGAGTCGGTGCGAATTCCACAGGTCGCGAGCATTCCACGTTGTTCGCCACATTGTTGAGCCGCGTGCTCACGGGGCAGCAACGCATCAAGCGGGCATCGCAGGGCTTTCCCCGGAGCTAAGATGCTCTCTCCAACCGCCGTTCTATGACGCTCCTCGCACCGATCCGATTCAGTTCTTGGCAAAGCGAACTGATCTCCTCAGAGCGACAGTGAAATTCGCGGAGTTGAGAATTTGTTAAGGGTGCTGGCTGTCCGAATGTCTCGATTTGAACGTCGATCAGCAAACGGACTTCATCCTTGATGGCGCTGGCTGGAGTTGTCATCGTGGGAGTCTCCAACGAGATTTTAGCCGCTAATGAACCGGAACGTTGATTCTGAGCTAAACTCTACCCCGTCTGCGTTAATTTTCCGTTAAATTCGCCCCCAACCAAATGACCAACCGCTTTTGGGAACTGCTGGAAGCTATGCCGAGCGCGATGCGAAGGCGTCCCTGCACTATTTGAAGACGTCATCCAACCAGTCGAATATGATCTGGTGCTCAAGGCTCGCGTCGTTGACTCCGCAGTGAGCCTCGCCGCCCTCTTTTGTGGTGATGATGTGCTGCGCCTTGGGACACGTCAGCTTGTCGTAGAACTTCTGACCGTCAACGGCCAGTTGTCCCTCGCCTTGTCCACCAATATTGAAATACGGGCAGGTGATCTTGTCCTCCAAACCCCACAAGCTGTACTTACTCAGCGCGTCGATGAATTCTGCAATCGTTCCGCCGCCCGCACCCAGTCGATAACGCATGTCTCCCTCGGCGACAAACCTGTTCCCTACAGTCGAGAGATCGACTTTGCTCTCAAGGTTCCTGGGATAAGGTTGATCCCCCGGCAACCCAAGCATTTCGAGGATGGAAGTTTGCATGTTCGCGGTGGTCGTGCTTGCAATGCAGGCTTTGATCCGCTTCTCAAAAGCGGCTGCCCGTGGTGCAAAGTTCCCGCCCAAACTCCAGCCGACTAGGGCGAGGCCTTTCGGATCAACATCCGCGCGATTGAGTACCCAGTCGCAAACGTATTTCAGTGGAACTTCGGTGTCTGGCCGATAGAAGAGTTCAGCACCGAGATTCGAATACATCGCGCCACGCTGCCCCGGAATCTCAAACAGCAAAGCGTTATATCCCCGGCGAAGTGCCGCCGCACCGCCGCCCCAGAAATAGAGTTCCTCCGCCAAGGAGTCACCGCCGCCCACGCTCAGCAACGTCGGTCGCGGCTTTTCGGTCGCATCAGCCTTCAGGAAGTAGCCGGGAAGCGACTTCCCATTCTCATACGGAATACTGACCACCTCGAACGGTAGGGCCATCAGTTTTCCAGCTTGCGTGAAGCACTCCCGCTGACGCTCCCAACTCAAGCGACACTTGGGATCAGTTGTGCTTTGGTAAAAACCTACCTCGCGCCAGTACGACGACGCCCGCAGGAATGCCTCTCGCGCACTCACCAGATGCCCGCCCGCGAGCGATTTGCGTGCGATAGCCTCCACCCGCTCGGCCGTGACCCGCCACGCCTCGGTATAGCTATCTTCCTTTTCGTCCTCGATCCGCGAGGCAGTCTCGTAGCACTCGCCGAGTGCAGCCCCTTCATATGTCACGCACCCCATAGTTCGCACGAACTGGTAATCGAAGTTGCCCTTGAACCGCCCCAACATCCCGGCAGTGGCACCAAACGTCACGTTGGTGCTCTTGTCGGTAGAGACAGAGGTGGATTTTGCGGAATTCGTATCTTGTATTTGTCCACCATTAACACGTCCCGATTCGGGAGTGGCAATTGGATTCCTTTTCATTTCAGCCACGGGATTCATTTCAGATTTCTCCTTTTCGTTCTGACGCTCTCGCGGGCTACTCCTGATTGAAAGCGGTGATCCAACGCCCAGTATTAGGCATCAGGAGAAAATGTTCTGTATAGAAAGGAACACATTGAGGCAAACGCGATTCGACACACTATCGCGAACCGAGAGAGCGCCTTCAATCGAAGGACACGAGCGGCTTCCCCATAAGAACAGTTGCGGTGGAAAGGGGTTGTCAGCAAGATGGAACAGCAAGATGGAACGTTGACTTTCGACTCCTAAGGGTGAAATCATTATTTCGTCGAGAGGATCGCGGTTTTGCCCGCAAAGCTGACGCTGCTCTCGCCTTCTTCAGCATTCATTCATCCTTCATAGGAAGTTGTCTTCCGCGCTTTCGAAATTCTTGAGAGGAGGTCAATCATGCCACTCGTGGCAGCGTCCAAGAAACTCAGCAAATTCGATACTGAGACGTTCCTTTCCACCATCAACGGCGGTAGAAAGGTCGAAGCTTTTGCCAAGAGAAAGACCATCTTTGCGCAGGGCGACTCGTGCGATGCTGTTTTTTATATACAGGAAGGAAAGGTAAAACTCACCGTTGTGTCGAAGATCGGGAAGGAAGCCACCATAGGCATTCTGAACAAGGGCGATTTCTTCGGCGAAGGTTGCCTTACAGGGCAGCATCTACGTCTGTGCTCCGCAACCGCAATGACTGATTGTTCCGTGATGAAAATCGGCAAGAAGTCCATGACAGAAGTGCTCCACAACGAACCTGCATTCTCCGAATTGTTCGTGGCGTATTTGCTGGCACGGAACATCCGCTACGAAGAGGATTTGGTTGACCAGCTTTTCAATTCGAGTGAAAAGAGACTCGCCCGGATTCTGCTCTTGCTGGCTCATTTCGGCAAGGAAGGCGTGCCAGAGACTGTAATTCCCAAGATGAGTCAAGAGACCCTAGCTGAAATGATAGGCACGACGCGGTCGCGGGTTAGCTTTTTCATGAACAGGTTCAGGAAATTGGGGTTCATTGATTATCACGCTGGCGATGAATTACAGGTCCACAGTTCACTTCTCAACATCGTTCTCCACGACTAGAACTTCGTTCCGAACAAAGCGGAACTCTACTCTCTTGCAGACGCAGCGACTCTCGGCTTTGCCATTTCTTTAATAACTTCTGCGAGTGTGGATTTGGCCGATTGCTTTTTTATTTTTCTTTTACCCATTCAATCATGGTTTCATGAGTCCGGCGCGTTTACAGGTCAATTTTGATCAAGCCTAGCCTCAATTCTCCTTATCTATTCCAAGGAATGAGTCCCCACCGCATCAATGACAGTTCGCGGACCGGAACCTTGGGATTCTGGCGTATCGCCGGGACGGGCTGGGTGGGAGCGATCTTGTAGCGGGGAGTCCACTCCTCTTCACCCGAGACGGCGTCGAAGTGCTCCTCGATGATCTGCTTTCTCCGCGACAGCCGGTAGCGCCCGCACATGGATGACGATTATGGCATATTCGGCTTCTGTCTTTCCTTGAGCGCGGAAGGGCTATAAACAAGCTGCTCAAGCTCGCGGAAAGTGAACTCCGCATGCCGCTCAGTCATCATGCCGCTGCCCCTAGCTACATCGTTTGTCTGGTAGTAAGTCGCGACCAACTGTCGCATAGAGCCGACAGTGGCATCTCGCGCATCTCCGCTCACGACCGTCACTCTGGTTGTCAATTTTTTCCCGCCGATCTCGTGTTGAACATCGAACGTGATCTTCCTGCCGCGTGACCTGCGCCCCGGCTTTCGCTTCCGGCTGTACTTCTTCGCGATGGCACAGATGGTGGCAGATGAGATGCCGAACTGCTTAGAAAGCTCGCGGTAACCCGCCGCCGGATTTTCCGAAATGTACGTCCCCACTTTCGCATTGAGCGCCTCGCGGGCTTTCTCTAGCTCAGCCAGATAGTTGAACGGACAATGCACATCAGCGAACGCGTCGTGCTTCATGCTGCCCTCTTTATGCCCGATTATGCAGCAAATCGTTAGCTTTTCTGAACAATTCTAACTGGGCCGCAATCAATGCGTTAAGAGCACTTCCAGATGATTGTGCCCGACTCTGTGTACACAGTGACTGACCGCAAACGCCCGGCAGGGGCGAACGCAAAGCCGGGCGGATCGGCAAAACTCAAAAGCTCGCTCCCCTAGGTTTCCTGTGGTGGGAATCCGACAAAGGGGAAACAACATGACGCAGAAGAACGAAGTGCTCGCATTGGCGACTTTGTCTCAGGTGAGACAAAGTGACGTAAAAGGGATGTCGTTCAGGGAGCTTGATGTCTTCGTTGACGGGGGCGTGAAGTTCATCAACGACCATCAGAAGAACATCAGCAAGGTGCGGAGAGCGCTGCGGCCCGCTATCCTGCGTATGCATGACGCGCTGTCCTGCCAGGGCAGGCGGACAGGAACAGAGTGCCTACAACGGGCATTTTGAATCAACCTGCTATCACCCGCTGTTGCTGTTCAACGGGGAAGGAGACTGTCTGGGAGCGAAGCTGCGACCCGGCAACGTGCACAGTGCCGAAGACTGGGACGAAGTGCTTCTGCCCGAGATCGAGCACCAGCAGGCACTGGGTAAGGAAGTGGTGTTTCGAGCCGATGCCGCGTTTGCCAAACCGGAGATCTACGAAGCGCTGGAAGAACGGGGAGTGAAGTATGCGATTCGGATTCCCGCGAACGACAGTCTGGGGCGGGACATCGCGGAACTGCTGACGCGCCCGGCGGGGCGGCCCGGTCACAAACCCATCGTGTGGTACAAGGGCTTTCTTTATCAGGCCACCAGTTGGAGGGTAGCCCGAAGGGTCGTGGCGAAGGTGGAGTTCCATGCCGGGGAGTTGTTCCCGCGTGTGGGGTTCATCGTGACCAACTTGGAGACGCCGAGCCGGGCAGTGGTGCGGTTCTATAACAAGCGGGGCACGGCGGAGCAATGGATCAAGGAGGGAAAGCAGGCGGGGAAGATGACGCGTCTTTCCTGCCATCGGTTTCGCTCGAACCAAGTGCGGCTGGCGCTGAGCCTGCTGGCCTACAACCTGGGAAATCTGTGGCGGCGTCTGGGTTTGCCGAGAGGGATTGAGAACTGGTCCCTCACCAGCTTGCAGCAACGGCTGGTGAAGACCGGAGGACGGCTGGTCAAACATGCGCGTTACTACTGGCTACTGCTGGCGGAAGGACATCTGAATCGACGGCGGTTCGGAGCGATGCTGGGCCGTATTGCTCTGCTGCCGATACCGACGGGATAGATCGGCGGGGCCCGCTCA